>Ga0209514_10007951_pt1 | contig 12323 bp, 13 predicted proteins | sample Subgrocontami58m_FD_187452 | JGI IMG/M metagenome (GOLD analysis project Ga0209514, IMG submission 187452) | Subsurface groundwater microbial communities from S. Glens Falls, New York, USA - GMW37 contaminated, 5.8 m (SPAdes) (version 3) | ecosystem: Environmental > Aquatic > Deep subsurface >...
CCTCTTCTTCCCACAACAAGGCATCTTATTAATACTAAAACTATTTCAAAAATGAAAAAGGGTTCGTATCTGATAAATACTTCACGGGGCGCAATCGTTGATGAGATGGCAGTTGCACAGGCACTTGTAGCTAAAAAGCTGGCAGGATATGGGACGGATGTATTTGAGTGCGAACCAAAGACATCGTGTAGTCCGACAAAATATGATTTGAGAAAAATTCCTAACACTATTCTTACACCTCATATTGCATCAGCCACGAAATCAGTACGCGACGCTATGGCAATAATGGCTGCGCAAAATATTATTGATGTACTAGAACAGGGTTCAAGCTCCCATCAGGTTGCGTAAAAAAATATTTTAAAAACAAAAAAAGTTCTATTAAAAAATAGAACTTTTTTCTTTTCGCACTTACAACATTGATAGGCTAGACAGAGTACTATTGGAGAGATTTTTGAATTCCCTCATTGATGGTTATTTTAGGGTCGAAGCCTACTTCTAATAATTTTTCAGCTAAACGCGTGCCGATCATGCCGCTGCTGCCGGTCAAAAGAATTGTCATTATATTTTTTTCTTATATAGCCCGTAGGAGAATCGAACTCCTGTTCTCAGGATGAAAACCTGATGTCCTGACCACTAGACGAACGGGCCATGCCGAATTGAGATATTCTAACCGAGAGTACCATTTTCGTCAATATGATATGATGAGCGATATTATATTAATGTAAGAAATAAATGAAATAAGGATCGTAGGTGTTAAGCTCTTAATTTATTTATAATATACATACTATATATGCTTAGTGCACAGATCTTCTTTTTTCTTACCCATATTGTTATTGGTACCATAGAATTTTTTCTTGCCTTGCGGGTGTTTCTAAAATTCTTAGGGGCAAGTACTAGCTCTTCATTTGTGCGATGGATTTATGATACAAGTGAGCCACTCCTTGCACCCTTCCAAGGTATTTTCCCCTCAAAAGTATTTGAAGGCACGTTTGTGTTAGAGTTTTCCACACTTCTGGCGTTAGTTGCGTATGCATTTGTGGGTTATATTCTCACAGAAATTATTCGTCTAGCACAATCATTATCTACACTGCCAACTATCGAAAAAAAATAATGTATTTATAAAAACCCTTCGTGATAGCGAAGGGCTTTTTATTGGCGACGCTGTTTAATCATCATCGTCTTCATCCTCATCATCTTTACGATCTTTCCATTTATCGTCATCATCTTCGTCGTCATCATCTTCTCTCTCAATTTTTATTTTAAGCTCGAGAACATTTCCATTTTGAATAACACTTTGTATCTTACCGTGTTCAGGAACTATATTTGAAATTTCATTTTCTAAATCACTATCAAAATGAAGCGATGGTGATGGGGTAATTATTTTTTCTAAAGCTGGTAGGCGTTCAAACTCTACTGAGCTATCAAGGTTTGATTGAGCCTCCGGAATTGATACGGTGCTTGCAGATAGAAATAAAATAATAGTAATTATAAGTGTCATATAATGCAAATAATTAATCATTATATATATATATAGTGAGACACAAATGCTCTATTACTTACCAAATTTTTAAGTTTCTTTAGACTTTGCTTGATTAATTTTCTTGTGATTGTTGCCAAATTATTTCAAACCAATTTTTCATTGTCGTGAAATAGTCTTGGCTTTCAATGAGTACACCAAATCGTTCGGATCCTCCAGAAAGAAGAGAAACTTTCCCGGAATAGATAAATACCGATGTTGGGGCGCTGAACCATTGCGGCGCATAGCGTACGTCACGCATAAGCTTTTTATCAGCCGGATGTTCAGGACTTGTTTTTGACCGTATCCAAATTGCGCGCGTCGTGATTCCTTTTGCAATGCGTCGTTGCACAAAACGTTTCAAAAATACCTTTCCTAAAACTTGTTCAAACGATACCACTTCACCGACATGAAGTATTTCTTTCTTATCATTTTCAAGCATTTCCTCAAATAGGTTTCTTGCACCTGATCGCCCCTCATAGTATGTTACTTTTATATGATTTGCTGCAGGGGCATATAAAATCGCAATTTCTGAGGAAAGTGAATCAAAAGACCTAGATTGATTTTCAGCCTGTTCTTTTCGTTTTTCAAGTAATTTTTTAAGTGTTTGAAGAGAAGCGGGGGAATAGGTGCGATGTGCCCCTTGTTGAATATACGTAATAAGCTGTTTTGATTGGAGTTTGTCTAAAATATAATAGATGCTTGATCGTTTGAGATTCGTTATTTTAATCATTTCAACAATTGATGCGCGTCCTGATTTAAATAGAAAAAAGAGCACATCCATTTCTTTTTCTTGAAGATCGAATTGCTTAAAAAAGTCTTTTATTTTGGTCATATTCTATTTAAGTGAAGAAAGTGTCAATAATCTCCGTCGTTATTTTATATTTACATTATAATTCATTATATTATAATGTCAAAAAATAACTAATAAATTACGACATATATTTACAATACATTTCTACTTATTCTATGAATCCAGGTAAAATTAACATTGGGCCTAATTGGGTGAATACATTACAATCAAAGAAAAAAAATGATGAACTTTTTTCTGTATATAAAGCTGGACTTCCGATAATTGCTAACTATTTCGATTGCGCAATTCATTCTTTGAAGAAAAATGAAAAAGGTGAAGTGACCATAGCTGATTTTGGCGGAGCGTCGGGTGATGTTACTGATTATTTACGGAAAGAAGGCAGAATTGATAACTCAATGACTATTGAATGTATAGATGTAAATGAAGAATTACTGAAACAGAATATATCCTGTGATACCGCAATTACGGCGGATTTGCGAGAGTATAAAACACTGGCAAAATATGACATTGGTATTATGCGCTATGTCATGCAATATAATACAAAAGAAGATCAATTAAAGATATTGGGAAATATTTTTTACTCGCTAAAAAGAAATGGTTCTTTTATTAATCATTGGTGTGGTGTTTCTAATATTATCCAACAAGAAAAGTTTCAAGAACTATTTACAACACAAAATATTAGCGAAAAATTATATCGCCCAAACTCGTATTGGACAACATGGGATGAAACAAAAAGTCTTTTTAAGGGGGCAAATTTTGATATTCAAAATTTAACTCAATTTTCTTTTCCAATAAATGAGCTCTATAAAATTAGATATCAGTTAACCGATGAAGAAAATGCACTACTCCTTGAATTTTTAGGAGAATATACATTTATTGAGTACGCTATTTTTACTGCGGTAAAAAAATAAGAACCTCGGAAATTATCCCGAGATTCTTATTATTAATTGTTTTGATACTATTTTATAGTTCAATTTTTAATGTTATATTCATGATAATGCATCCCACATGATTTCAAAAAGCTGACGTTGCATATTACTTACCTGATCATTTTCAATTACAATTGTAAGAAATGGAGGAGTAAGTTGGTGAATAACAAGTTTACCGGGTACAATCGCATAGCTTGATTCAAGCGCGATTGTGTGTGGAAGTAGTTTTACTTCTTCGTTCAGATTGCGCGCAAATTGCATATGCCATCTTCCTGTTTCATTATCTTGCAGCAGAAGCTTCGTTGAAAGCCGCATTTTTGATCGTTGTTTTAAAAAATAATTAGTGTATTCAGGTTCGAAACTTTGCCAAAGTTTGGCATCAGAAATTGCAAACCAATAGTCGCCAGGACGAACTTCTTGTAATAGTTCATTATAGACTGTTTTCATACCCTCAAGTCCTTCATAGTATCTTACAATACTCTCTGTTCCTTTAAGGTTATAGAGCGCCTTAAATTGCGGGAGGGCCTTACGGAAGCGTTCCCTTCGCTCCTCAAGAAGCATTTCAAGTTTATGGGGATCTTCAGCTGCGTATTTCTTTTTAAATCCCTGAACTTGAATATTCATAATACCTTTGTTTTTCAATGATTCTATAATGTAATAGGCTGATGTCCGTTTAATATCTGCAGTTTTTGCGATCCGCTCGATTGTTGTAGGTCCGAGCGAAAGAGCGGCAATATAGAGGCGTGCCTCATTTTCAGATAAACCAATATCGATAAGATTTTCTTCGAGAAGTGATTTTTTCATATTTTGTCTAATAATTAGTCAACATAAATATATTATAACATAAAATATTATAGTTAAAATATAAATAATGTTAAACAAAAATGACAAAATAAGAGATTAGTATACTATAACCAGTAAGATTATTTATGTAAATCTTATATGAAAAAAACACAAATAATGAGAATCATAACGTTTGTTATAGCTGGTAGCTTAATTTCATTAGTAGTATATTATGTGATCCAGCAAAAATTTGAATTAAAGCGTAAAGAAATAAAAATTGGCGTTATTGCTTCATTAACAGGTTTGGGATCATATATGGGAGAACAACAGATGAAAGGAATTCGTTTAGCTCTCGATGATATCAATGCGCGTGGTGGAATAAACGGTTCTAAATTGAGAATTGTTGTTGAAGATAGCATGTCTGACAGCAAAGGAGTTATTACGGCCGCTCAAAAACTTATTGATATTGAAAAAGTTCATTACATAGTGGGTGATTCATGGAATAGTACGACTGCCACACTTGTACCGTTTACAAATGAGAAAAAAATAATAACCATTTCTCCTGTTACAAGTCTTGATTCACTTGATGTCGATGATTATTTTTTTCGTACCATTTCCCCGTCAAGGGATATGATGGATGCGATCGCTCAATATGCGGCGCAAAAAATGAATTTAAAAAAAGTTGCCATTATTCGAGTGGATACAAGTTATAATGTTGAAAATGCGCGCGATTTTACCAATAGCTTTATGAAATACGGAGGCAGTGTAGTTGCTGATGAAAAATTTTCACCAAATGTCACTGATTATCGTTCGAATTTATTAAAAATTAAAAAAACAGCACCTGAAGCAATACTCAATCTTCATGCTCCCGGCCCAGTGTATGGAATACTATTACAACAAGCAAAAGAAATTGATTTGAATGTGCGATGGCTAGGACATATGTCGGCAGAGAATGGAGAATTTTTGAAAGTATATGCGCCGCTTGCGGAGGGATTAGTGTACCCATATCCTTATAACTCATCAGATCAATATATCCAAGGGTTTGTACGGGAAGTGCAAAAGCAATATTATACTTCACCTGATTTTGTTATTGCAAATGCATATGATGCAACAATGCTTATGGCAGATGCTATAAAAAACGCAGGAGATAATACGGATGTAGCAAAAAAATATCTTCTTTCTATCTCTGATTATCAAGGAGTTAGCGGCAAGTTATCATTTGATGAGAATGGAAACGCCAAAAGATCAATTATAATAAAAACAATCAAAGAGGGTAAATTTATTATCACAGAATAAGATTTTTTCCATGACGACCTATTTGTATGATTCAAAAGTCGGATTAATTTCAACTCAAAAAGAAAATTTTGGCATGATTATTGAATCAAAAGAATTTTATCAAACCATGAATAATCTTTTTGAGTCGCTTTGGCAGATTAGTGCGCAAGTTTAAAACACAAAGACTCGAGCGGTTGAGGCTCGAGTCTTTTAAAATGAACAAGATTTATTAGAATTTATTTTCTTAAAACAACGGTTAAATATTCTGCCTCGGGGTGAATGTCAAACCCGGTAAATCCAGCGGCAACACAATCATCAATACGAAGTGAAAGTTTATTATTCCATTGCGGCGTTATGGTTTCACCGGAATTGAAAATGATATCAATATAGTCATCGATATCCCTTACTTTACGTTGACTTTTTAGAATGAGATAATTTATAACATAATAAATTGGCGCATCCATTCGGAAAAAGTTGATTTCATGAATCATGCGGCCACCTGGTTTGAGAACATGATGCGCTCCTCGAAGCACGTGGCCCGAATCTTCTTGGCTTACGATGACCTCACAAAAGAAGTCATGAGAAATAATAAGATCGAATTCCTCGGCGTCATAGAAGGAGGACAATTTTCGAGCATCTCCCACTTCAGGCCTGAAGATTTCAGGAACTCCTAAATTCCGAATATCAATACCCTTACATTGTGCTCCATACTGCTCTAAGACATGCAATGCAAATCCTGGGCCGCATCCGAGTTCAAGAACTCGTAATCCAGAAACAAGATTATTGAATTTCTCAATAAGCTCTTCCGGGGTTTTGTAGTTAGTATCGCCGCCAAGTTCGTGATAGACGGTCCAAAACAAATGATCATAGCATTCCGATGCAGGACGCGTTACATATCCTAAGTCAGAAGGCGTAGAATATGATACTGGCTGATATTTTTCATATGCAAAAAGTACTTTTTTATGAGTTTCGAATCGTAACCAGTCATCGCTTCTTGGCCATGTTAATTTTGCATTTTTTCGTTCCTCGGCAAGTTGTTCATGAAATACGACAAGGAAAACTTGGTCCGGAGGAACTCTTCCTAATCGTGCAAGTTTAAGAACTTCATTCGGAGCGATCTCAAGTAATTCTTCATAACTTCTTACAAGCATACGCAAAGATAATTCAAAGAGCGATCTTTGTGTCATGTTCATTGTATTGCTCCTCTTTTTTGTTGAAGAAAATTAATATCTTTGTAGTGCACGAAGATTCAATCCAGTTTTTATTGCATAGGTTCGTATTCTGTTGTCACATGAAACGTAGTAATTTTGTTTTGCATCATGATCTAGCCAGCGTTGCGCTGAACGAATTGCGTTAGCGGGCAAGTGGTGCGCGCACGCAATATACATCGTAAGATCAACTCGCTTTGTTTCGTATGTTTTTTCTAAGAGAGCAAACTGTTTGACAGATAATCTTTTTACAAGACTACAGATATTACTGATCGCAAAAAGATACGCGGCTTTGAGATGATCATTTCCTTTCAGCTTTGAAATACTTCCGACAATTCGATCTGCTCGAAGTGTTCTATTTATACTAGATGCACCTCGAATTTCTTTGCCGGTATCGTATAATGCAAATTCAGTAAATTGGAATGGCCCGAACGAAGTTTTAGAATCATAAATTGCAGGGAGTGATTCAATATATTCTCGTCCGCCATTGCGCAAAAGAAAATCTGCCAATCTCGCATTAAACTCTCCATTGCTTCCTGGCATTAGTTCAGTAAGCATGTATGCTGCCAAATCTCGTGCATTGATAAAAAGACTCAATTTTTTTACAAGCACAAGTTCTTTGGGGGAAAGTCCTTTCACACGCGCTACTTCATTCCAATTGATCGACGATCGTACTTCATGTACTTCTTGATTAATCAATAAAAGATATTCTTTTAGTGAGATACAAGTAATTTTTCCATGTCGATAGCGCTTGAGAATCGTATCTCGCACCTCGGTAATAACTTGGTTTCCAGGAGAGCGTGCTACTTTAAATCCCCATAGGCGTTTGAGATTATCGTAGAAGTTAATGTGTAGTTTCGGAGAAATAGTTTTTCCATTTTCTGTTCCAAGATAAAACGCATATAAATCAGCTGCATGATATCCGGAAAGATGTTGCATCTGATATTCTCTTCTTTGTGCAACACTATTCGGTTTTCTTTCAGTGTTCGTCAAGAAAAAAAATAAAAGTACAAGAATAGCTAAAAGGAGATTTCTTTCTTTTGATTTTTTCATTTCTCTCTTTCTTTTTATATTGTCAAATAACAACTAAATCATCGGAAGGCTAACACGATTTTTTGAAAATGTCAATCCCGCCCCAGAGTGCTGGAGCGGGATAACAAAAGAACAAAAAAATATTATGAAACAAGAACTACTTTGATACCGCGTTCGTCAAGTTTTTTCCAAATCATTGGATATTCTTGTCGTGCAATGCGGCACATAGTATCAAGATCCCATATACCTTGGGTAAAAAAGTCAGAATGATTTCCATCTCTGGGATCATATGATTTATTCGGAAACGTTAGATACGTCCATCCGTTCATATACAAAAGATGTGCTTGTCCTTCGGCCCTAACGGGTAAATTAGTCACAAGCCTATCGCCAATAGTAAAGATTGAAAGGCCATCGCTTACGAGCAGTTCCTTAAGTTGGTCATGATCACGTGATGATAACTGATCACCATCGGGAAGGTAATATGAATTACAACGGCTATCCCAGCACCCGTAATAATAAACGGGGCTTGTGAGTACTGGTTTGTCATTTGAAAATGTGCCAACAAAGAATGTTCTGTGTTCCTCGAGAATTACACGTGCAGCAATGCGCTTAATTTGATCAACTTTAAATATTGTTGCGAGCATTTCACAATCTTCAAGATTATTGCCGAGCAACAATAGGAAAAGTGAAAAAGCCATATGTGGACCTGATCGCAATATTTCAACAACTATTTTTGCAAGTGAATAAGGAATAATGCGTGCACGTGCACTCCACCCCTCCTTAGTGTTTCTTATAAAGGTAATGCGGTATGCAAATTGCAATGCAAGGTCATCTGACATGTCTTGCTCAATAAGTTCAAACATTCTACAGTAATGCGTAGCTCCTACGAAGCTGATAATTACGGGAGAGATTTCAACAATCAATCCATCAGGATTTTTTTCAATACTCGTAGGATCACAGTGTTGTGGAGCCGCAATTAGCGGTAGTGATAGATCAATATTAGATATCTTTGGATATGATCTTATTGAGTGGGGACTCAAACAAGGTGATGAACGCAAAGTATACATTGAGTCATATACATGACTTTCGCAAAGTGCCGTAGCTTCAGTATATACACGTGGATAAATACCATACACGAGATTTGCAAAATCCATAACTTCCGGATTGATAACAAATACGCCATTTTGCACAGGGGATTGGAATGGATGAAATGCAAGAGGAGTTTTTTCTTGGTTCATGTCATGTCTTTCTTTTTTTAATTTTCAAATAACAATTATAAAATCACGGGTAGGGTATCATGGTATTTTGAAAATGTCAATCCCTGAATTCAAGTAATCCGTAACTAGTAACCAGTAACTCGTAATAAATACAATACAAAATAACAACGCAAAGAACCCCTCTTTAAAGGGGTTCTTAACAAAAGAACAAAAAATTATTGTGGAATTAGTACAACCTTAAATCTATGTGTATCAATTCGTTTCCAAATCAATGGATACTCATGTCTGGAAATCATGCACATTTGATCAAAATCCCATTCTCCTTGAGTGAAGAAATTTGAATGAGAAGATCCTCTTCCGTCTCCTGATGTATCCCAAAATGCAAGAAGTGTCCAGTCATTAACATGATACAAATGCGATTCACCATCACTTTTTATAGGTTCATTAGTGTTTGGTAATTTTCTTTGAGGACACCTTTTTGCAGTGCTGAAAAATTCAAGAACCGGATAGTCAAAGGTTTTTCTTTCAAAAACAAAATCTTTAATGACACCCATTGATTCTTTTAAATCATGTTCGTCTTTTATATTCACTCTTTCACCGCCTGGGGTATATAATAAATGTCCGCTTTTTTGATTCCAATGAACTCCGTAATAGTAGAGAGGGGTTTTTAGGATAGGTATTTCAACGCTTGAAATTTTTACCGCATTAGTAAATTTATATGTCATGCCATTCCATACAAATAGTGCGGACATAGTGCTATCAGGATTGTATGAAATATCCATAAGTGTGACGTTGTTTTTATTATCCAATTTTCTTCTCCTTTTTGATTTTAAGTACTCAAAAAATCATCCCGAGTTCAATCGAAGGGTTGCAATAAATTTTCAAATAACATAAATCGTCAAAACAGTATCACCGTTTATTCAAAATGTCAACATGTTATAACACGAAGAACCCCTCTTTAAAGGGGTTCTTAACAAATGAACAAAAACTAAAATTGAAATGAGATTGTAGGTGAAATTACTACGGCTTGGTTATTGACACTGAAGTTATGTGTGACACCAGTCGTGATATTAAGTCGTGTATTTTGTGCGATTGCAACAGACGGTGTGACGAGGACAGAAACTGAGTGTGTATTGTTTGGGTTATACTGATAACCAATTCCTGTGCTAACTCCGAAATCTTTAGTGATACCAATGCTAAGTCCTGTCCCAACGCGAGGACTAATTGAGGTCGGCGCGGAGTGGAGAACTCCAGTCTGAACGACAATCGCAACAATTTTCTCAACAGGAATTTTCACACTTCCCATTACTACCGACCCCATTTGGACGGGCTTTCCGTCTAGGGGGATCATATAGTTTTCGCCAACTGCAACTCCAAACGAAGGGGTCGCGACTCCAACGATGCTCGCTGCCATGATACTGAAAATCTCTTTTCTCCTTTTTTCACTTTTCAAGTTACAATACGATAATGAATGTAATATTATCACTAAAATATGTATAAGTCAAGGGTTAAAGTGCTAAATAACGTTATAATTATAACAAAAAATGCACATCTCGCTATGATAAATAAGTTACAAATATTGTGTAAAATACTATAATACTATACAATTATATTATCATAATAAATATGATAATATGGATATATCAAAGGAGCTAATTAATCTTGGGTTTAATAAAAATGAAGCGGAAGTATACCTGGCTCTATATAAAAAGGGTTCTGCGAAAGCGGGTGAACTTATAAAACTTACAAAAATTCATAGAAACTTAGTATATCAATCTCTTGAGCGATTGGTTGAAAGGGGTTTTGCCGTACAAGTAATAAAAGGGAAGGTTGCGCAGTTTGAGGCGGTAGACCCTCAGCGTTTACTTGAGCATTTCGAACATCAAAAAAACCAGGCACAGCAGATTATCGAAATACTCCATAAAGAGCGAGAGCATGAGTCGCGCGATATTCGTGTGTATGATGGAATTCAGGGAGTCATTCAAGCACGAGAGCAGACATATAGTTTAAAAAAGGGTGACACCTTGTATGTGCTTGGGTCTTCTCCCGCAAGCTCATTTCCTCAACTTGAAAAGGAGTGGAAAAAATATCATATTGAGCGCGAAAAGCGAGGCATCAATTTTAGAATTTTATATGAACATACCGTTGATCCCGAACATGTAGCTTGGAGAAACAGCCAAGCATTAACGCAAGCGCGAATTTTGCCGTCTGCCGTAAAATCGCCAATTTGGTTTGAAAGTTACGGGGATACTTTTGGTATTGGAATTCCTGGCAGTGATCCAATTTTATTTACGGTTCGCTCAAAAGAAGCGGCTGAAGGATTGCGACAGTATTTTGAGTATTTGTGGAATCAGGAAGTGGTTGTTGAACAGGGAGTCCATGCAATTGAGTGTGCATTTTATGAAATGCTCGATGAACTTTCACAAGGTGAAGAGTATTTTGTTCTCGGCGCATCGCAAGCAGCATTTGATAGAATACAAAGGGATTATTTTTTAAATTTTCATTGCAAACGCATTAAAAAAGGAGTACATGTAAATATGCTGTGTTATGGGGATTTTTCTACTGTGATGCAAAAACTTTTTAACCAAGCCGGGGACACGGATAATTCATTAAGTCATGTAAAATCCATTATTTCAGAAACAGGTATTCCACTCCAAATAAATTTATTTCATAACAAAATATATCTTGTGTTGTATGGGGAGAACCCATGTGTAATGCGCATTGAACGAAGCGATGTATTTAAAACTTTTAAAGAATATTTTGACCATTTATGGAATCAAAAAACACAAGTACTTAACGGGTTTAGGGGCATTGAAGTGTTGTGTAAAAGTGTACTTGCGGAAAATGAACCACTTTATTTAATTGCGGCAAATGGACATCTCTCGGTAAATTATCCAGACTACTATAAAGAATTCACCAAACAACGAGTTACGCAGGGAATTCAATTACACGCGCTGGCGGTAAATAGGGCACGTAACACGCCCTTTGCGAAATTGCCATGGTCCACCTTCCATTATTTACCAGACGGGTTTGAAAGCCCAATGGTCGTATGGATTTTTGGAAACACCATTGCAAATGTTCTTTTTAATAAGCCGGAAACCGTTGTTTTAATTGATGATAAAAATATTGCCGATTATTACCGGCAATATTATGATGCACTTCTTAAATTGTCTACAAAGTAATTAGCTTAAAATCGCAATGTTGATATAAATACTTGCGATAGAGCCCACCATATTTAAAATGAAAAAAATAATTCCCCATGTTTTCCATTTTTCTTGTGAAGTTTGAAATTCTTCAATACTCAGCCAGGCGTTTTTACGCCATGCCCATTCATTCCCTTTTAATCCCAATAGGATCATCCAGATTATTCCAAAGAGTGGAATAAATGATAGAAACGAAATCCATACTCTAAAATATACACCCCAGACGGCATTCAAACCAAACGCGCCCCAGTTCCATTTTTTTAGTTCATCAGGAACTATCGAATATTTCCCTTGCCCTGAGCGATTATCAAATTCTAAAGAACCCTTTGGTATTTTTTTATTTAGT
>Ga0209514_10007952_pt1 | contig 12321 bp, 12 predicted proteins | sample Subgrocontami58m_FD_187452 | JGI IMG/M metagenome (GOLD analysis project Ga0209514, IMG submission 187452) | Subsurface groundwater microbial communities from S. Glens Falls, New York, USA - GMW37 contaminated, 5.8 m (SPAdes) (version 3) | ecosystem: Environmental > Aquatic > Deep subsurface >...
CTTCCGCGGTCGCGAGATGGCGCACCAGGAGATCGGCCGCGAGGTGATGGAAAAGATCATGGTGAAGTTCGAGGACATCGCGAAGGTGGAGAGCCCGATGCGGCGCGACGGATCGCGCCTGACGACGACGCTGATCGCGAAGCCGGGCGTCGTGGAGAAGGCGGAGAAGGAGCGCGAAAAGGCGCACAAGGAGCTGACGAAGGACGGGGCGGAGGGGGCGCAGGAGCCGCCGGAGCAGGGCCCGCCCGAGGAGCCCGAGCAGGGCCCGCCGGAGGAGCCTCCGACGATGGAGGCGCCCCCGGCGACGGAGGCGCCACCGGCGACCGGGGAGCCTCCCGCGACCGGGACGCAGGCAAGCTAGCACGAAAGGAAGGACCGATGCCAAAGCTGAAGACCCCGAAGTGCGTGTCGAAGCGGGTGAGGGTGTCCGGCAAGAACCGGATCCGCCGGAAGAAGGGCGGGCACAGTCACCTGCTGTCGGCGAAGAGCCCGAAGCAGCGCCGCAAGAACCGGAAGCTCGTGATGCTCTCCGGCGCCCAGGAGAAGATGTTCCGCAGGGCGCTGCACCTGTCGATCGAGAAGTAGGGACCGAGACTCGGAGGAAATGCCATGCCCCGTGCATCAAGCGGCGTTGCCAGGCACCGCCGCCAGAAGAAGACGCTCAAGGCCGCGAAGGGTTTCTTCGGCGGCAGGTCGAAGCTCTACCGCACCGCGAAAGAGGCGGTGCAGCGGGCGGGGCGGTACGCCTTCGCCGGCCGTCGGCGCAGGAAGAGGGACTTCCGCGCGCTCTGGATCATCCGGATCGGCGCGGCAGCGCAGGCGCTCGGCTTCAACTACAACAAGCTGATCAACGGCCTGAAGAAGGCGAACGTCATCGTGGACCGGAAGATGCTCGCCGAGATGGCCGTCAGCGACGCGCCGGGGTTCGAGAAGCTGGTTGCGACGGCCAAGGCGGCGCTCACGCCGGCGTAGGCTGCTTGCACCTTGCGCGGGACCTGCTCAGAAGCAGCGAGGCGATCTCAGCGATGATCCGCTCCGTCCGTATTCTGAACTTCAAGTGCCTTCGGGACGTGGCGCTGCCGCTTCAGCCGCTCACGGTGCTGATCGGAAAGAACGACACAGGGAAGAGCAGCATTCTCCAGGCGATCGCCCTCGCGTGTCGAATCAGTCAGGCCCAGGGTCCAACGGGAGTCGAGGAGGAGATTGCGGACGCCGCAGTTTTCGCTGGTCTCCTGAGTCGGCAGGCGCAGCCGTCCGGTCGCCTCGAATTCGAGTTCGAGGTTTCCACGGGACCGTCCGAAGCGGAGACCGCACGACTGGGCTTCAGCATCGATCACCCTCCATCCGCCAGGGTTCGGATCTCTCATCAAAGGCTCAGTCTGGCGGGGAAGACTTGGGAAGACCAAGGCGGATGCACCATCGGCCGAAGCACATGGCTCCTCGGTTCGCAGAACGCATGGGACCGAGTGCGTCCATCCCTCGTCTGCGGACCGGTATACCAGCTCGATCCACACGCGCTTGCGCAGCCGACACCGCAGGAGCGCGGCCTAGCGCCTGCGCTCGGAACCTCGGGCTACGGCCTGCCGGCGTTCCTCGTATACCTGGCGGTGAATGCGCCGGAGCGCATGCTCGAAATTCGGCGATTGCTCCAGGAGAAGTCCCTCGTCGCCGATTTCGAAATCCGTACAATCGCAAAAACCGTTCAGAAGTCCTTCCCGATCGGAATGGAAGGCACCAGGACCGAGTTCCTGGACACCCTTGAGTTTCGGCTCAAGTCTGGGGCCAGGGTCTCCGCGGGTCACCTCTCCGACGGACTGCTGTACTACCTGGGGTTCCTGAGTATCCTCCGCGCCAAGACACCGCCAGCGGTGATAGCGATCGAGGAACCCGAGAACGGCATGCACCCTGGGCGACTCCGCGAGATCGTCGACCTGATTCGAGCGACGCTCAAGGACTTTCCTCAGACCCGAGTCATCATGACGACGCACTCCCCATATCTCCTCGACTACCTGCAACCGGAGGAAGTCTGGGTCACCCGCAGAGGCGATTCGGGGGACACATCCCTGCACCAGGTCAGCCAAATGCCAGGGTTGGACAAGCTCCTCGGGGCCTTCCGTCTCGGCGAGCTATGGACCAGCGTCGGAGAGGACAAGTTCGCTGAAGGTTTTCCGGATGATTAGGCTCTTTCTGGCGGTCGACGGCGGGCGAGAGATGGGGCGGGGAGTGCGCGCACACGATTCGTCCCCATCGTGGTGGGATGTCTGCAGGGTGAGTGAGGACGGGGCAGCGGCCAGGCTTGTCCAGAGAGTCCTGGAACGCGGGGGCACGACAGCCGCTGACTTCGAAGTGTGTGTGGAGAAATTCCCCAGGATCCACCAGTCGGCTGAAGAGGCGGAGCTGTCGGCGACTGAGACCTTTCGAAGGGGATACAGAGGGAAGCTCGCTGCGACATGGGCCCTGGCCAAGACCATGAAGTGTGGGGGGGTGGTCGTTCTCGTCGACACGGACAGGTCGGAGCCGCGTACTCGGTGGGGAGAGCTCAATCGCTGCCGCGAGGAAGCTGTCGTCGCCGGCGAGAGTCTCGCGCGCCGAACTGCGATCGGCGAGGCAACTCGATGCTTTGAAGCCTGGATCCTCGGGACAGCGGAGTCGATCCATCTCGCCCTGGGGGGGCCCCCATGCGCCGCACCATCCGCCGCAGAGCAGGAGTCTGATCCCAAGTCCCTTGTCGAGCAGTGGCTCGGCCTCGATGGGAGGCAGCGGTCGTCCGTCGCCCACATGTATGCCGAGGTCTGCGGACGGGCAAGTATCAGCCAATTGCTCACGCGATGTTCGATGTCTTTCAAGCCGTTCGCCGACGAGGTGATCGGGCGACTCGGACCCATGTTCGGTGTTGTGGGACCGACGACCTGAACCCGGCGGTCCGTCAACGGTTCACCCCCCATGGAATCCCACATGTCCCTCATCGACGAGTTGACTGCGCTCCGCGCCCAGGCGGAGGCGGATCTGGCACCGGTGCGCGACGCCGCCGCGCTCGAGGCGTGGCGGTCGAAGTACCTCGGGAAGCGGGGCGCTCTGAGGGACTACTCCGCCCGCATCGGGGCGCTCCCAGCCGAGGAGAAGGCCGGCGCGGGCCGCGCGTTCTCCGAGACGCAGAAGGCGCTCGAGGCGCTCGCCGCGGCGAAGGAGGCCTCCCTCGCAGCGTCGCCCGCGGCCGGGCACGACGACTACGACCTCACCGTGCCCGGCGAGCCGTGCGTCGTCGGGCGGAGGCACCCGATCTACGCGACGCTCCGCGAGATCGAGCGGTGCTTCTCGCGCCTCGGCTTCTCGGTCGCCCTGGGGCCCGAGATCGAGACGCCATACTACAACTTCCACGCGCTCAACATCCCGCCGAACCACCCGGCGCAGGAGCCCTTCGACACCTTCTACCTGGAGGGGAAGGAGAAGCTGCTCCGTAGCCACACCTCGCCCGTGCAGGTGCACGTGATGGAGAGGCAGAAGCCGCCGATCCGCGTGCTCGTGCCGGGGAAGGTGTTCCGCCCCGACGTGGCCGACGCAAGGCACTACCCGATCTTCCACCAGGTCGAGGGGCTCTGCATCGACACCGATGTCACCTTCGCCGACCTGAAGGGGATCCTGTCGGTGTTCGCGAAGGACTTCTTCCAGCGCGACGTGTCGATGCGGTTCCGCCCGAGCTACTTCCCGTTCACCGAGCCGAGCGCCGAGGTCGACTGCTCTTGCATCTTCTGCGACGGGAAGGGGTGCGCGGTCTGCGGGCAGTCGGGGTGGCTCGAGATCCTCGGGTGCGGCATGGTACACCCGAAGGTGCTGAACAACGTCGGCATCGACCCGGAGCGGTGGCAGGGGTTCGCCTTCGGCATGGGAGTCGAGAGGCTCTGCATGCTGCGGCACCGGATCCCGGACATCCGCCTGTTCCACCAGAACCACTTCCGGTTCCTGGGGCAGTTTGGATAGCCCGCGGTGATCCTGGTGGGGCGCCGGCGTTGGTCCCTCTCCCGCTCCCGCACCCGACCCCGCTCCCGATGTCCGAAATTCGCCGCAGGGGCGCCGCGGGCGTCGAACGCGGCGGAAACGGGCCAGCGCGCGCGAGCTTCGCCCTCGGGCCTCGGGAGCGGGGTCGGGTGCGGGAGCGGGAGAGGGTGTGGTTGAACTCGCGAGTGGACGCTCGGGACGATTTCGTCGACAGGAGACTCCTGCGAAGAGGGTGACATGAGGATTGCAGCCATCGTCCTGCTCGGCGCGCTCCTGGCGCACGCGGAGGGGTCCCGCGTTGAGATGACCTTCCACGTCGATCGCGACACGGCTAAGGAGATCGACTCCGACGAGAAGGCCCAGAAGGCCGCGGAGGACGATACCCCCGTGATCCTGAGGCGCCTCCAGGCCGCCGACATCAAGGGCGTCCAGGTCGCGCAGATGAAGTGGCAGGTCCGCGTGACGCTAGAGAACGCCGACGCGGACACCGCGGAGCGCGTGAAGCGCCTGGTCTCCACCGTCGGCCGACTGGAGATCTTCATCGACACAGAGAACCAGGAAGAACTCGACAAGGACATCCCTGGGAGCCGCGTTCTCGCGCGACGTGACGCAGGCGAGGAGCCGGCCCGACTTCGCGTCAAGGTCCCCGCGGTGTTGGGTAGCGACTCCGTTGCAACCGCGTCCGCATCCCAGACCCCGGAAGGATGGGCGATTCTGGTGAAGCTTGCCGAAAAGGGAAAGTCCTCCTTTGCGGATGTAACGAAGCAGAGCGTTGGGAAACGGCTGGCCATCGCACTCGACGGAGAGTTATGGAGCGCGCCTACCATCCGGGAGGCGATCGTGGATGGGACCGCGAGGGTCTCCGGGTCCTTCACGGAATTCCAGGCGAGGGATCTCTCGGCGATCCTCGATTCCGGCCCGCTCCCTGCCCCGCTCAAGCTCGTCAGTGAGAAATAGGGACACTGTAGGAGTGAAGTCGGAAGCCCCGAAGGGGCGCCTCAGGACAGCCCAGGGCGAAGCCCTGGGAATCTCGGGCGAGATGGACCAAGGAGCCCTGAAGGGGCGACACATTGCCGGCGATTTCGCGTCGATGTGTCGCCCTTTCAGGGCTCCGTCGTCGGTCGCAACCGCAATTCCAGGGGCTGCGCCCCTGGCTGTCTTGAGACGCCCCTTCGGGGCTGGCGGGCTGCGCTCACGACGTTGCCCGAACGGTTTTCGGGGCTCGCTGGCTGCGCTCACGAAGTTGCCTGAACAGTCTTCGGGGCTCGCGAGCCACGGCCCCGACGTTGCCCCGACAATCTCGAGATAGGGAACCTCCATGAAGTTCACCCACGACTGGCTCAGCGAGTACTGCCCCGTCGACCTCGACGCGCAGGCCCTCTCCGAGCGCCTCACACGCATCGGCGTGAAGGTCGAGGAGCTGCACGGCAGCGGCAAGGACGCCGTCTACGTCCTCGAGGTCACCGCGAACCGCCCCGACTGCCTCTCCATCCTCGGCGTCGCACGCGAGGCCGCCCTCGTCACCGGGACACCCGTCACGACGCCCCCCCTCGACGTCCCCGCACAGCGGGTCGACCGGCTCGACCGCTGCCCCGTAGACGTCGAGGCCCCCCAGCTCTGCCCGAGGTACACCGCGCGCATCGTCACCGGCATCCACGTGGCGCCGAGCCCTCCCTGGCTCACGCGCCGCATCGAGGCGATCGGCCTGCGCCCTGTGAACAACGTCGTCGACGTGACCAACTACGTCCTCTTCGAGACCGGCCAGCCGCTCCACGCCTTCGACCTCGACCGCCTCTCCGGCCCCCGCATCGTCGTGCGGAGCGCGCGCGATGGCGAGGTCCTGACCGCCATCGACGGCCACGAGTACAAGCTCACGCCCGACGCCCTCGTCATCGCCGACGACGCCGCCCCCGTCGCGATCGCAGGCGTCATGGGCGGCAAGGCGACGGAGGTGAACGAAGGCACCAGCGCGATCCTGATCGAGAGCGCCATCTTCGACCCCGGCTCGGTCCGCCGGACCTCGCGGCGACTCGGCCTCCGCAGCGACAGCTCCTACCGCTTCGAGCGCGGCATCGACCCCGCCGGCGTCGATCGCGCAAGCCGCCGCGCCGCCGACCTCATCCGCTCGCTCGCGGGCGGCGAAGTCCTCCCCTCGTACGTCGACCTCTGCGCCCGCTCGTGGACCCCCGCGAACGTCCGCCTCCGCCATGCCCGCATCGCGCGCGTCCTCGGGTACGAGGTCCCCTCCGCCGAGGTCCGCCGCATCCTCACCGGCCTGGGCCTCTCCGTCGTCACCGAGTCCGACGCCGACGTCCTCCTCGCCGTCCCCTCGCACCGCCCCGACCTCGAGATGGAGGTCGACCTCATCGAGGAGATCGCGCGCGTCTACGGCTACGACCGGATCCCCCAGGTCCCGGCGCTGCGCATCTCGCTCGTCGAGCGGCACCGCCAGGGGGAGGTCGAGGAGGCGATCCGCGAATACCTCTGCGGCGGGGGACACCAGGAGGTCCTGACGCCGAGCATCGTCGACGAGCGCCAGGCGAAGGACTTCCCCCACGCCTCGCCCCGGGCCCCCCTCGGGCTCCTGAACCCGGAGGAGAAGGTCGACCGCTGGCTGCGGAACTCGCTCCTGCCGGGCCTCCTCGGGGTGCAGCGGACGAACGAGGGGTACGGGATCGCCGACGTGCGCGCCTTCGAGATCGCGCGCGCCTACTGGCGCGACGCCGCGGACGAGTCGGTCCGCGAGGGGACCTGGCTCGCGGTCGTCGACACGCGCGGTCTCGCGCACGCGAAGGGGACCTGGGAGGGGCTCCTCGCGCACCTCCGGATCGAAGGAACGGCCACGCCCGCGCGGCAGCCTGGCCTCCGCGCCACGCGCGCCCTCGCGCTCACCATCGGACCGCGAGCGGTCGGCGTGATGGGGGAGGTCGACGCCGAGGTCGCGAAGCGCCACGACCTGCGCGTGGCGCCCGCGGTGATCGAGGTCGACGTCGCGGCGCTCGTCGAGGGGGCGCGCCTCTCGGTCCCGTTCCGGGACTTCTCGACGCACCCGGCGATCGAGCGCGACCTCGCCGTGGTCGTCGACGAGGGCCTGGCCTGGGAGCGCATCGAATCCACCGCGCGCGCCACAAAGCCGGCGCACCTGGAGTCGGTGCGCCCGTTCGACATCTACCGGGGGAAGGGGGTCGCCGAGGGGCGGAAGTCGGTCGCCTTCCGGATGGTCTTCCGCGCCAGGGACCGAACCCTTACGGGGGCGGAGGTCGACGCGGAGGTTGCGAAGGTGGCCTCCGCGCTCGCGGCCCTCGGCGCCCAGGCGCGGGTGTGAGCGCACCGGGCGGATTGGCTTGATTCCGCCCCGGGCGGGACTTACAATCCTCGCGACCGACCGTGCCGACCTGGGGAGGGATGCCGGCGGGCCCCCGTTTTCTCGCCAATGGGAGCGGAGACTCCATGGAAGCCGAACGCACGAAAATCGAAGAGCTGCTGGTCGACAAGAAGATCATCACGCCCGAGCAGCTCAAGATGGCCCAGGAATTCCAACGTTCCGTCGGTGGCAAGCTGTCCGCGGTCCTCCTGAAGCTCGGTTTCGTGACGGACGACAACCTCACGAAGTTCACGGCGGAGCAGCAGGGCCTCGAGGTGATCGACCTCGACTCCATGTGGCTCGCCGACAACCTCGTGAAGAAGATCCCGCGCGACCTGATCGAGAAGCACCACGTCTTCCCGATCGCGTTCACGGACGACGTCCTGACGCTCGCGACCTCCGAGCCGATGGACTTCGAGGCGACGGAGGAAATCCAGCTCGTCACGAACTACCGGATCGAAATGGCGCTCGCCACGCGGGCGTCGATCCAGAGGGCGATCAACCGGGCCCTCTACGAGCAGCCGAAGACCGCGGAGCCGGGCAAGGCCCAGCTCATGAAGGAGCTGGAGGACTACGGCGTCGGCAAGGAGCTTCAGGAGAAGGCCGCGAAGCTCGACGTCACGCCGATGATGCTCCGCCGGGCCCTCATCCCCCTCCTCATCGCGAAGGGGATCATCTCCGAGGAAGACCTCATCAAGAAGGCCAAGGAACTCGGCTAGCGGACCTCCGGCGGGACGCATCTCCTGTCGGAGGACGGATTCCGCGAAAGCCTCCCGCTCCGATTGGCCGATAGAGCAAGGGTGATCCCCGGAGCGGCGCTGACAAAGGGATTCCCGAATGAAAGACGTGACCACGGCGGACATCGCAAAGGGGCTGGCCGAGGCCCTAGGGAAGGACGAGGCCGTGGCGCAGGGGATCCTGGGGTCGATCGCGGAGGTCGCGAAGGAGACCGTCGCCTCTGGGAAGGCGATCGAGCTGGGCGAGCAGGGGACCGTGTCGATCAAGGACGAGGAGGCCCCGGTCCTCTCCGTCGGTGAGTTCGCCGCGGCCCTCGCCGCGAAGGCGGGGATCGGCGAGGAGGAGGCGACGAGCGCCCTCGCGAACCTCACCGAGCAGTTCCACACGCATCTCCCCCCCGGCGCTCGCGTCATCCTCGACGGGGTCGGCGAATTCGAGGCGCGACGCGAGAAGGCGAAGATCGGGAAGGACCCGAAGCGCGGCCACAAGATCATCTCCACGTCGAGGAAGGTGTTCGCCTTCCAGCCTGCGGATTCGCTCCGCGAGGCCGCGGGCGGCAAGCGGCTGACCTTCTCGCTCGGCGAGAAGCTGCGGAAGGCGCTCGAGGGCTCGAAGGTCTCGACGATCCTCCTCGCCGTGCCCGAGGACGACGTCTTCACGCGGACCCTCGCGTTCCACTTCACGCGCGCCGGCTGGAACATCCAGACCTCGACGAGCGTCGTCGACGCCGTCCAGAAGCTCGACCCCGAGGGGACGCACCTCGTGATCCTCGACACCGCGGTGAAGAACCACCAGCGGCTGTGCGAGGCCGTGAAGTGCCAGCGCGACACGAGCCTCATTCCGCTGATCTGCCTCTACCCGAAGGGGACCAACCTCGACTCGCCGACCGAGTTCATGATCAGCGGCGACGAGCCGGTCACGCAGCCCTTCGAGGTGAAGAAGCTCCTCTCGATCGCGGACTCCGAGCTCGTGCGCGCCTCCGAGGAGGAGGCGATCTTCGAGCAGCAGGTGTCATTCCAATTCCCGACGGAGGACATCTCGCTCGACAAAGCGAACGAGATGGGGCACCGCCTCTTCGAGAAGAGCGGCTTGCGGGAAGAGGACCAGGTGGCCCTCTCCGCGGCGCTTCGCGAGGCGATGGGAAACGCGGCGCAGCACGGGAACAAGTACCGCCGCGACCGGAAGATCGAGGTCCTCTACCTGCTCGACCGCGAGAAGATCACGGTGATGGTGAAGGACCAGGGTCAGGGGTTCGACCACGAGAGGTACGTGAAGCGCGGCCAGGCGGGCGACGCGCTGACCGCGGCACGCGAGCGGCACCGCGAGGGAAAGCTCGGCGGGCTCGGCATCATGCTGATGCTGAAGTGCGTCGACAACCTCGAGTACAACGACGTCGGGAACGCGATCACGCTGACGAAGATGCTCCACAAGAAGAACTCGTCGAGCGACAAGCAGTCCGCGTAGCGCGCGGTCCCTCCACTTTCTCCCACCGTTCGCTCATCTACGATTCACCCCGACGTCATCCTGGCGCCCCTACCACGAATAGGCGCGTCTCACTCCTCGTCCACTACATGTAGTGGTATTCCCAGTCGAGCTGTCGCATTCCTGAAACGACCGGCAGAACTTGCCGGATTTGAAACCTTGACCCGGGTGGGTCCGTGAGTATCCTTGTGGGTAGATATCCCACGAAATGGAAGCCGATGGAATTCGGTGCCATTCCTTGGGATTCCGCGCAAGAAGCTACATCGCATGAACTTGCGTACAACACGCACTGCGACACTCGGGGCTGTGGTGGAAGAGGGGGGAATACGGGCCCGGATGGGGATTCCGGGCCCCTCTGACCGATAGATCCGGGACAGCAGGGATGTTCACTGGCCAGTCGGCCCAGACGCTGGACGAGAAGAACCGCTTGGTGATCCCTGCGCGGTTCCGGCGGGAATTGGAGGGGAAAGAGCGGGGTGTCTACCTCGCCGTGAAGAGCACGGCCGAGGGGAACTGCCTGACGGTCCACTCCCCGTCGGGGTGGGAAGCGGAAGCGAAGCGCGTCGCGGACCTCGCCAAGGAGCGGGAGGACGCGGAGCGATTCATGTGGAAGTTCGGCTGGGACACGGAGCCCGTCCAGCTAGACGGGCAGTGGAGGCTGGTGGTGCCGCAGCGGCTGATCGAGGCCGCGGGGCTGGGGCGGGAGGTGATGGTCGCGGGGGTGGTGACCTCCATCCAGGTGTGGGACCTGGCACGATGGAAGGAGGTCGACGCGCGGCTGAAGGCGCAGCTCCCTGCGCTCTCGAAATCCTTGTACGGCCCGCCGAGAGAGGGCGGGGCGTAGTCGAAACTGGCCCTTGGGAAGCCAACGGAGGGTGAGATGACCGACCGGCTGAAGGGGAGCCCGGGCAAGAGGGACCACTACGACGTCGTGAAGGAGGCGATGGACGTCGCCCACGACGGCAAGGCGAGGCCCGGGGTGACGCGCGAGGCGGCGCAGGCGGCGGGGGACCTGCTTGCGCGGCTGCAGCGCGTGAAGGCGCTTGGCGGCGACTTCGCGAAGATCGAGGTGAGCGAGCACTTCGCGGGGTTCGTGAAGCTCGTGGGCAGGCCGAAGCTGATGCTGCCGTTCCTGCGGGACGCGGCGGCGCTCTAGGGTAGGCGGGGAAGGCGGGGCAGCTCTGGGGACGGACGAGGTACGCCTGCGTCCCGGGTGGGACGAGGTTCGGAGGGTCCGTCCATTCGGGAGCCTGAGCTGTCCGTGGTGCGGCTCGTGATCGCCCTCGTGGTAACGACCGTGCTCGGCCTCCTTGCCGTGGCCGAGCAGCTCACCACCATCCGGGCGGGGTACGAGATCGACCGCCTTCGCCACGACCTCGTCTCGCAGGGCGAGAAGCGCCGCGAGCTCGAGCTGGTCGTCGGGCGCCTCTCGACTCCCGAGGCCCTCCAATCGAGATCCGCGTCGCTCCGCCTCGACCTCGCCATCCCCGACCGCCCGCGCGTCGTGCGCGTCCGCCCCGCGGTGGGCGACGGGCGTGCGTACGCCGAGGCGCCGGGGGAGGAGAGGCACACGGCGGAGCGGAGACGATAGTTCGGGGGCGAGGAGCGAAGGGCGAAGGGCGAGGGGCGAAGGGCGAGGGGCGAAGAGCGAGGAGCGAAGGGCGAAGGGCGAGCGTCTCCGACGGTGGACTCGCCCCTCGCCCCTCGCCCCTCGCCCCTCGCCTCTCGCCCCTCGCCCCTCGCCCCTCGCCCTTCGCCCTTCGCCCTTCGCCCTTCGCCGAATGGAGGGGACGATGCCCTATGACCCCGCGGTCCATCGCCGCGCCGACTGGCTCTTCGGTCTCCTCTGCCTCCTCTTCGGCGGCCTCGGCTGGCGCCTGTGGGACCTCCAGGTCGTCGAGCACCCCGCGTACGCCGAGACCCAGCACGATCAGACCTGGACTCGCGAGGAGATCCCCTCCCAGCGCGGCCGCATCCTCTTCCGCGACGGCGACCCCTCCGCGCTCTCCAAGGCGGTCGAGAGCGTCTGCATCGACCCCGCGACCGTGACCGACCCGCAGAAGGTCGCATCGACCCTCGCACAGATCCTCGGCATCTCCAAAGTCGACCTCCTCGAGGACCTCCTCGATCGCCGCGAGGTCGCCAAGGGCCTCACGGCGGCCCGGCGCGCCGCGATCGCGCGCCTCGCCCGCCCCGAGCTGACCTTCGACAAGGACCGCCTCCTCTGCGCGACGCGCCTCGTGAAGGACCGCGAGGCCCTCGCGCGGCAGCTCGCGCCGATGCTCGCGCTCCCCTGGCCGGAGGTGAAGTCGCGCATCACGCCGACCCGCAGCTTCCTCTGGGCCAAGCGCCGCGTGACGCCGAGCGAGGCGAAGGCCGTGCGGGATGCGTCCCTGCCCGGCGTCGGGTTCCGCGACGAATACAAGCGGTTCTACCCGCTCGACTCGATCGGCGCGCCGCAGGTCATCGGGATCGTCGACATCGACGGCGTCGGCCTCGGAGGCGTCGAGCGCGCCTGGAACCGCTGGCTCGCAGGGAAGGACGGCTCGCGCAAGGTCCTCCGCGACGCGCGCCAGAAACCGATCCCCACGCTCGGCGAGGTGGAGACCCCCGCGCGCCCCGGCTGCGACGTGACCACCTCGCTCGACCCGACGATCCAGTTCCTCGCCGAGCAGGAGATGGACGACGTCGTCCGCCAGTGGTCGCCGCAGGCCGCCACGTGCATCGTCATGGACCCGAGG
>Ga0209514_10007954_pt1 | contig 12318 bp, 15 predicted proteins | sample Subgrocontami58m_FD_187452 | JGI IMG/M metagenome (GOLD analysis project Ga0209514, IMG submission 187452) | Subsurface groundwater microbial communities from S. Glens Falls, New York, USA - GMW37 contaminated, 5.8 m (SPAdes) (version 3) | ecosystem: Environmental > Aquatic > Deep subsurface >...
GAGCCCGCTCGAGATCTTCGTGCCGCCGAGGTCGACGCCGATGACGCGGGATGCGCTCACGAGCCGCGGCTACCATACCCGGCCGGATGAGCGAGGAGCAGAAGCCCTACCGCGTCTATCGAGGCGGGAGGGCCAGGGGCAAGGTCCCGCTCACGGGCAGGTCCACGCCGGAAAAGGGCGGCGGCAACGGTGCCGGGCGGCCGAGGCGGCGCTACGGCCGCTGGCTCGCGCTCGCCCTGCTGACGCTCGTCGCCCTCGTGCTCGTCTGGCTCGTCGCCGCCTACTTCAGCTTCCGCAGCGGCGTGCAGGCGGCCAACGACCGGTTGCCGCAGAGCGTCATGGGCTCGCTGACCGAGCAGAGCGGCCTGCTCACATCGCACCCGACGCAGGTGCTCCTGCTCGGAACCGACGGCGATCTCACCGACGCCCGCGCCGGCCCGCGCCGCGCCGACTCGATCATGGTGCTGCGCACCGACCCGAAGCGCCACCGCCTCGCCTACCTCTCGATCCCGCGCGACCTGCGCGTCGGGATTCCGGGCTACGGCGAGGAGAAGATCAACTCCGCGTTCCGGCTCGGCGGCCCCGCGCTCGCCCTGAAGACCGTGCGCATCCTGACCGGGCTCCAGATCAACCACGTCGTGGTCGTCAACTTCGCCGACTTCCGCAACGTCATCGACGAGCTGGGCGGGATCGAGGTGGACGTTCCGAGCCCGATCGTCTCGAACCGGTTCGACTGCCCGTACACGGCGGAGCGCTGCGCGACCTGGGAAGGCTGGAGGTTCGAGCGCGGCCGGCAGCACATGGACGGCAGGCGCGCGCTCGTTTACTCGCGGATCCGCGAGAACCGGCTCGACGCGGCGGACAACGATCTCACCCGCGGCGAGCGCCAGCAGGCGGTGATCGAGGCGATGACGGGCAAGCTGACGAGCTTCTCGACCTTCCTGAAGCTGCCGTTCGTCGGCGACGACCTCGTCAGGCCGCTCACGACCGACCTCTCGGCGGGCCAGCTGCTCCAGCTCGGCTGGGCACGCTTCCGCGCAGACGGCGGGCGCACCCTGCACTGCCGGCTCGGCGGCGAGCCTACGACCGTCGACGGGCAGTCGGTGATCGTGCCCACAGAGGAGAACCGGGCGGCGATCGCCATGTTTGCGGGCGCCTCGGCGCCGCAACCGCCCGCGCCGGGCTCGGGCCTCTACGGTCCCGGTTGCACCGTCGGGCGCTCGGGTTAAGCTGCGCGCGTGGGCCTCCTCAGCTGGATCCTCTTCGGCTTCGTCGCGGGCGCGCTCGCACGCCTGCTCGCGCCGGGCCCACACCGGATCGGCTGCTTCGGGACGATCGCCGTCGGCGTCGTCGGCTCGCTGCTAGGCGGGCTCGCAGGCGAGGTGCTGCTCGGCGACAACGTGGACTTCGGCTGGGACATCGGGCCGCTCGCGCTCGCCGTCGCGGGCTCGATCGTGCTGCTGCTCGTGCTGCGCGCGCTGAACGGGCGCCGGCCCTAGTCGGCCGTCGCGGCCTTCGTCTCGGAGCCGCTGGAATCGCTCGACGAGGCAGGCGTGCCGGAGTCGGTCGACGTGGACGCAGACCCGGAGTCGCCGTCCTTCGACGGGGTGACCTTACGGGCCCGGCCGTAGTCGGTGGAGTAGAAGCCCTTGCCCTTGTAGTGGACGGCGACGGGGTACAGCACCTTCTCCACGGGCGCCCGGCCGCAGACCTGGCAGGCCTCGATCGGGTCGTCCGCCATGCGCTGGAAGAGCTCGAACACGTGGCCGTCCGGGCAGCGGTACTCGTAGATCGGCATGCCGGCCAAGGCTAGCAGCCACTATTGCGGGAACAGGATGAGCGAGACAGCAGACGCACACCGCCGCAACGGCACCGGAACGGCTCTAGCGGGCGCCGTACGGGCGCTCGCGCGGCGACGGTTCGAGCTCGCGGTCGCGGCCCTCACGGCGGCGCCCGCCGCGTTCCTCGGACACCAGCTGCTGGCCTGGCCGCCGCACGAGGACGAGGCGCTCGCGCTCTTCGTCGGGCGGCACTCGCTCACCGGGCTTTTCGACACGGTCCTCAACGAGCGCGGCGGCGCCCCGCTCCATTTCCTGCTCGCCTGGGCCGTCGTGCACACGGGGGGCGGCCTCGGCGCCCTCCGTGCGGTCTCCGCGGCGCTCGCCGTCGCCAGCCTGCCGCTCGTCGCCCTGCTCGGCGCCCGGCTCGTCGGGCGGCGGCCCGCGCTCGTCGCGACCGCGCTCACCGGCGCGAGCTGGACGCTCCTCTTCCACGGCGTCTACGGGCGCATGTACAGCCTCTTCCTGCTGACGAGCCTGCTGTCGCTGCTCGCCCTGCTCGCCGCTCTCGACCGTGGCGGGCTGCGGGCGTGGATGCTCTGGGTGCTCGCGATCCTCGCCGTCGTCGCGACGCACCCCTACGGCGCGCTCGTGCTGGGCGGCCAGGCGGTGTTCGTCCTCTGGCGGCGCCGTGACCGGCTCCGCGAGGCGGCCCTCGCGGGAGGAGCTGTCGCGCTGCTCGGCACGCCCTTCTGGCTCACCGACATCGTGCTCGCCGGGCGGTTCGACGTCGGCGTCGGCGGCGGCGGGGAGCAGCTCGGCGGGCCGGTGCCCGTTCTGTCCTACCTGCTCGACGTCGCGGGCGATTTCGGCGCCGGCTACCGCGCGGCGCTCTGGGGAGGACTGGCGCTGGCGGCGCTCGGGCTCGTCACGCTCTGGCGCACCCGGCGCGAAACCGCAGCGCTCGCGCTCTCGCTCGCGGGCGTGCCGACGGTCGCTCTCCTGCTCGCGAAGCTCGGCAGCGCCGCCTCGCCGGAGTCGCGCCACCTCATCTTCCTGCTGCCGTTGTACGCGCTCGCCGTCGCGGCCGGGCTCGAGCGGCTCTGGGCGACTCGCGTGCGGGCGCTCGTGCCGCTCGCGCTGACGGCGCTCCTCGTCGCGCAGGTCGCGTGGGCGTGGCACCGTACGCCGCCGCTCTTCGAGTGGGAGCCGGATCAACGCCAGGCTGCGCGGGCCGAGGCCTCGGCATACCTCGCTTCGACGGCGCGGCCGGGTGACGTGCTCTTCGGCTACGACCCGCTGTTCCTCGGCGCGTGGGAGCGCGACGGCGACTTCGCCGGCACCGTCGTTCCCCGCGCGGACTCGCGGCTCGCGCTCCGGACGCTGCGTAAGGCGGAGCCGCTCGGGCGCGGCGTCTGGATCCTCGACGCCAGCCGGCCGAACAACGTCAACCCGCAGCTGGAGATCGAGCCGCGCACGCCGTCACCGGCCTCGGAGTTCGAGGCGCGCGCGTTCGGGCCGTTTCTCGTCATCCGCACCGGCGGACCGACCCTGACGCCGGAGCGCTACCTCGAGCTGGCGGGACGGGTGATGCTGCTCGGCAGGTCATTGCAGTTCGGCGACGCGGACATCAACCTCCTGACGATCGACCGGGCCGCACGGACGGTGCGGGGCTACGGCGCGTCCCGTTCCCTCTCGACGGTCTCGCGATAGCACGGGGAGTCCTCGAAAGCGGCGAGGCCGGCTGGGGTCTCCCGGTCGTGCGCGCGCGGACGCAGCCGGCGGGCGGTGGCGATCGCCGCGGAGGCCCCGACGAGACCGCCGAGGAGAAACGAGCGCACCCGGTCGCGACGCCGTTCCCCATCCATGCCAGGATCTTGCCATGCTGATCTGCACCCTCGGCGATCTGCTCCTCGACGTGATCGTGCGGCTGGCCGAGCCGCTGGCGCCGGACGCCGACGCCGTCGCCGTCACGCACCTCGGTCCCGGTGGGCAGGCGGCGAATGTGGCGGCCTGGGCGGCCACGCTCGGAGCCGAGGCGCGGTTCATCGGCAAGCGCGGGAACGACGACGCGGGCGCGCTTGCGGCCTCGGGTCTCGCACACCGAGGCGTCGAGGTGTGCGGCCCTGTCGTCTCCGGCCGTACCGGCGTCGTCGTCTCGCTCGTCGCGCCGGGCGGCGACCGGACGATGGCCTCCGACCGCGGCGTCGCCCCCGACCTCTGCGCCGGCGAGCTCGACCCGGCCTGGCTGGCCGGCTGCGACCGGCTCCATCTCTCCGGCTACTCGCTCATGCGCAGTCCGATCGACGGCGCGGCGATCGAGGCGGCGGGGCTCGCCCGGGCGGCGGGCGCGCGTGTGAGCGTGGACCTTTCAGCGTGGCCGGTGATCCGCGACTTCGGCCCCGAAAGGCTCCGGGCAAGGCTCGAGGAGCTCGCGCCCGAGGTCGTCTTCGCGAACGAAGCCGAGGAGCGGGAGCTCGGAGGGCCGCTCCCGGGAGCGGCCTGGGTGCTCAAGCTCGGCGCCCGGGGCGCGTGCTTCGACGGGCTCGCGCTGCCGGCCCAGCCGGTCGCCGCGGTGGACGCGACCGGCGCGGGCGATGCCCTCGCTGCGGGCTACCTCGTCGGCGGGCCGGAGCTGGCGCTCGCCACGGCAGCGCAGTGTGTCGGCAAGATGGGAGCGATGCCGTCGTGATCGAGGAACTGCTCTCCTTCTCAGAGGAGGTCGCGGAGGCGCTCTCCGAGCGGCGCGCGGTCGTCGCGCTCGAGACGACCCTCGTCGCGCACGGCTTCCCGGCTCCGGAGGGCGTGGCGGCCGGGCTCGAGAGCGAGCGCCGGGTGCGCGAGGCGGGCGCGGTGCCGGCGACGATCGGCGTCCTCGACGGCAGGCTGCGCATCGGGCTCTCGAAGGCCGAGCTCGGGCTCTTCGGCCCGGACGCGCGCAAGGTCGGGCCACGCGACCTCGCCGCATGCGCCGTGCAGCGCGCAACGGGGGCGACAACGGTCGGCGGCACGCTCGCGGTCTGCCGTGCCGCCGGCATCGGCTTCATGGGCACCGGCGGGCTCGGCGGCGTCCACCGCGGCTTCCCCTCTCCGCCCGACGTCTCCGCCGACGTGAGCGAGGTCGCCCGAACGCAGGCACTCGTCGTCGCCGCCGGCGTGAAATCGCTCCTCGACGTGGCCGCGACGGCCGAGCTGCTGGAGACGCTCGGCGTGCCCGTGCTCGGCTTCCGCACCGACACGCTGCCGCTCTTCTACTCCGCGCACGGCGGCCCGCCGGTCTCCGCCCGCGTCGAGTCGGCCGAGGAGGCCGCCCGGATCGCCCGCGCCCACTGGGGGCTCGGGCGCCATACGGGCGTCCTCGTCGGCCGGCCGCCCGACGAGAGCCTCGAGGTCGAGGGGCTGATCGAAGAGGCCGTCGCCGAGGCGCGGCGGCGCGGCATCTCGGGCCAGGCGGTCACGCCGTTCGTGCTCGCCGCGCTGCACGAGGCGAGCGGCGGCGACACGCTCCGCGTCAACCGCGACCTGATCGCCGCCAACGCCGGCCTCGCCGGCGAGATCGCGGTCGCCTACGCCGCGCTGCGATGAGCACCTGGAACCTCCTCCGCGACCTGCCGGTCGCCGTCGAGAGCGCCGAGCTCGAAGGCCTCGTGATGGACGTCTCGAGCGCCTTCACACGGCGGACGACGGTGGTGCGCCTCCGCGGCCTCGGCCACGAAGGGCTCGGGGAAGACGTCACCTACGACGGCGACGCGCAGCTCGCCCTGCAAGCCGCGGGGCCGGGAGTCGCGCTCGCGGGCGAGCACACGCTGGCCTCGTTCTCGGCGCTCGTCGGCGGGCTGCCCGGCTACACGCCGTGGGCGCTGGAGAGCGCTGCGCTCGATCTCGCGCTGCGCCAGGCCGGACTGCCGCTCTGGCGCGCGCTCGAGCGCAAGTCCCGGCCGGTCTCGTTCGTCGTCTCGACCCGCCTCGATCCGGCCGCCTTTCGCGCCCTCTACCCGGGGCTGCGCTTCAAGCTCGACGCGGAGAGCGACTGGACGGACGAGCTGGTCGCGGAGCTCGCCGCCACGGGCACCGTGGACGTCGTCGACCTCAAGGGCCACTACCGTGGCACCGCGGTCGATCTCGAGCCCGACCCGGAGCTCTACCGCCGGGTCGCCGAGGGCTTCCCGCACGCCTGGATCGAGGACCCCTGGCTGGTACCGGAGACCGACGCCGTGCTCGCGCCCCACCGCGACCGGATCACCTACGACGCGCCGATCCACTCGGTCGCCGACGTCGAGGCGCTGCCGTACCCGCCCCGCTGCCTCAACTCGAAGCCGTCGCGCTTCGGCTCGCTCGAGCGGCTGCTCGGCTTCTACGACTACTGCGAAGGCCAGGGAATCGCACTGTACGGCGGCGGCCAGTTCGAGCTCGGCCCCGGCCGCGGCCAGATCCAGTACCTCGCCTCGCTCTTCCACGCCGACACGCCGAACGACGTCGCACCGTCCGGCTTCAACGCGCCTGCGCCGGTTCCCGGGCTGCCGGTGAGCCCCCTGCCGGCGACGCCGAGCGCGACCGGCTTCCGCTTCGTCTAGATCCCGCGCGGCTTGACGCGCGCGGCCTGATCGAAGTACAGGAGCGCGGCGCCGAGGAAGAGCACGGGCGAGATGACAACGTCCGCCAGCGCGATCGCCGCCCGGCCACCCGCATCGGCCGAGTCCCGCAGGAGGAAGAAGAGCACGAGCCGCGTCAGGAAGAAGAGGATCGCGAGCGTGGCGAGCGAGCCGAGGGCGTGCACGAAGTCGGCGCGGGCGAGCTCCGTGGCGCGCCGGAAGCCTGCTCCGATGCCGAGCCCCTCGATCGTCACAGCCGGCACGACGAGGCCGAAGAGTGCGAGCCAGGCCACCGCGGGCAGGATGAAGAACAGCGAGAGCAGCGGCGCGGGAACGAAGACGAGCGCACCGCAGGCCGCAGCGGTCGCGAGCGTGCCGGGCCTCGGCCGGACGCCGGCGGCGAGCGCCGAGGCGGCCACGAACGTGACCGAGAGCAACGCCGCGCCGAAGGTCGACAGGACCACGAACACCTCGCGCCGGCCGAGGCCGATCGCCGCCTGCTCGACGATCGCGAACGGCACCCCGAGCGCGAGCGCGGCGAGAGGCCGCCGCCCGTACAGCCGTAACGTCTCGGCGACGAGCTGGCCGACCGTCCGGGTCTCCGGCGGCAGCGGCTCGGGCAGCGGCTCGCTCGTCCTCGCTCTATCGGATCGCGCCATCGGGCGGGCAGCCTACAGCCGGTTGTTGGCTAGGAGGGTTTGGCGAAATAGGAATGATGCTTCCCTACTCTCTCCTACTCCTCCCCACAGAAACGCGCTTGCGGTCTGCCAGCACTTTCGCTTATGATGGCGTGCATGAATCTCGAAACGCTTGTCGAGCAGCTTCCCACCATTCGCGCTGAGGCCAAGCGGTGGCGTGAACAGGAAGCGGAGGCACGTCGCAAGGCCGAGGGGTACGAGGAGATCATCCGGGGTCTGGAGAACGTAATCGGTGCTCCACCCGTTGTGGAGGCGTCCGCGCCTGAGCCTGAGGTCGTGAAAGACACGAACGGCACCGGCAGCTTGCGCGGCATCGGCGCCGTTCGCAAGGTCATGCTCGAACATCCAGAGCGGGCCTGGGCCGCACGCGATATCCACACGGTCATGGAGAGCCGCCAGTGGATCTCTCCAAAGGCGCAGCACCCGCTTCGCGGTACTGAGGCTGCGATTAACAGGCTCATGCACCGCGGGGAGATCGAGAAAGTGCGACCCGGTCGATATCGAGTCACCGATCAGATGAGGAGGGACGAAGACTGAGGTAACCACCTCAAACAGCACCCGACCCGGACATTCCCCCCGGTTGCTGAGCCAGGGATGTCCGGGTCGGGCCGATGGGGCGTGACGCTGGTGCGTGCCGGAGGACTCTAGACCCGACCGGCTGAGGGTTCGATCCCCTCCACGTCCATCCTTCTTTTCGGCTGCCAAGTATACCGACCTTAGGCCCAAAGGTCCAGTTAATCCATAGGTGCCGAGTAACTCACTCGCTGCGCTGGAACCCGTTAGCGTGACAACCAGAGTTGTCACGCTAACGCCAGTACCGTCCGATGCCCTCACTACACTTTCAACTACGTAAGCAAGAGAAGCCCCCGCGAGGCTGGAACCTCCGGGGGCGCGACCAAACGAGAGTGACCTCGAATGGCATCTGGCAAGGTAGCGCGTCGCTCGGCTGTTGGCGACGTTGCGGAACTCCTCGACTCTCCCGAAGTAGCGGCGCTCATCGACGCGCTCGCCCCGCGTGGCCGCGGCCGCAAGGGCTTCGGCCCCCGCGCGCTCGTCGGCGCTTGCCTTGTCAAGACTCTCTTTGCGCTGCCGACGTGGACGCGGGTCGCCGCATTGATCGCCGAGCATCCCGGCTTGCAGGACGCGCTCGGCGGCTCCCCGAGCTGTTGGGCCTGCTACCGCTTCACGGTCAAGCTCCGCGAGAACCAGCCGGCCCTCGCCGACTGTCTCGATCGCGTGACGGCCGCATTGCAGGCCGAGCTTCCGGGAATCGGGCGGGACGTTGCTATCGACGCCTCCGACCTTCCCGCGTTCGCCAACGGCCAACGGTACGTCTCCAAGGGCGGGCGGGAACGCGAGCGGTTCAGCGACCCGGACGCCTCCTGGGGGCACCGCTCGGCCGTCTCGACGCGTTCCGGTGGAGGCTTCTACGGCTTCAAGCTGCAACTCCTCGCCTGCACCCGCACGGGCCTCCCGCTCGCGTGGCAAGTCGAGACGGCCCGCCGGAACGAGTCCCTGTTCGTCGCCACCTTGCTCGACGCGGCCCGTGCTCGCGGCTTCCGGCCCGAGACGTGCGCGATGGACAAGGGCTACGACAACAACCGGGTCATGGACGAGACGCGCGAGCGCGGATGTGTCCCCATCGTTGCGCTCCGCAAGGGTCGCCCGATCCCGCTCGGCCCGATCCCCTACGGCTCGGACGAGTGGAAGCGCCTCTACCGGGGCCGCGCCGCCGTGGAACGGGAGTTCGGCCGCTTGAAGAACGAGCACGGCCTCGCACCGCTCCGCGTCCGAGGAATCGAGCGCGTCCGGCTTCACGCCGACCTCGTGATGCTCGCGCGTCTCGGTCAGGCGCTCATCCGAGGGCGAGTCGTAGCGCTCGCCGCATAGAGGGCTTCGCGTCATAGTTCGAACAGCTTCGTCTGCATGGGGAATGGCCCGATCACCGTGCTCGTGCCCGGCGCTATGTCCGCCTGGAAGGATGTGCTCGCAACACTCTCGGTGTCCGTTTCGAGAAGATGCGGCTGCGAGAACGGCCCTGTCGCGTCCAGTACCTCCCCGACCGAAAAGTCTCTGCGCTCCACGTACACCCGTGCGACTTCTCGAAGGACCGGGGATGGGACCGCTGCCGCAGGCGGCATCTTGAAGTCAGAAGCGCACAAAGACTGAACGAGTCGCCAACCCTCGTAGAACTTCTCCATGAAGCTCTGATCGTGGGGCACGGGACAGACGATGAGATTCCTCGCCTCATCTCGGTAGATGGTGTCGGACTGTCCCGCCAAATCCGGGACTATGGCGATACGAAGTCCGGGAGCCGCCTCTAGCCTCGAACGCCTGATCTTGACTGAGGTGCCGACCCAATGATCGGGGACTTGTGACCCGAGAAAGAGGTCTGCCTTCCAGAGACCGTTGATGCTCTGAGGGAGATTGGGGCGGGTTGTCGGGCGTCGGAAGGCTGCTGCAAGTTGGTTCAGGTACTTCTTGAGCTTGACGGGTTGGCCTTGCTTGCCTGAGAGCGCACGTGAGTTGTCTGTGATGAGTTCGAGTTGGGTCGAAATCAGTTGCTTCGAACCCTGCTTCTCGATCGCAAACAGGATGGATTCGGGAACGCCGCGCTTGATGTTGCAGAGCTTGAGAGCGTCAGTTACGCGTTCAAGAATGACCGGATCGGCGATCTGCACCGCTTCGTGGATGGCCCACTCAAACGCAACTCCAATGTCACCGTCGCTCTCCTTGCGAAGCCGCCCAAGCATCTTCAGAGGGACGGCTGATTGGTCCCTGTCGTAGGCGTCGAGGTACTCGCTGCCTATCGAATGGACTACGCCGTTGATGATCGGCCGCGTAACGGCTACGAGGGCGCTTACGGGATCTTCAACGGGACTCGCCTGGCGCTCTTGCCTAATCTCCACTGTGGCCTCCCAGGTACGCGGATCGCTCTGAACCCGGAATGCTCTCACGGGGCATCACGCCGTGCTCGGTGGCGTATTTCGCCAAACCCTCCTAGGCCGCCGACAACGCGCGTTCGAGCGCGGGAAGCGCCGCCGCCAGCGCTTCGAGCGCCGCGGCCAGGTGCCAGCGCGACCGGTCTGCCTCCTCGATCTCGTTCGCGATCGCGCGCAGCTCGAGCGCGGGCACGCCCGCGAGCGCGCAGGCGCGCAGGACGCCGAAGCCCTCCATCGCCTCGACGTCCACGCCGTGGGTGCCGTCCACCCGGGCGCTCGTGCCGATCGGGAGCACGTGCGCGTCGGGCAGCACGCGGCGTGCGACCGCGAGCAGTGCCGGGTCGGGCAGCGCACCCCGGAGCACGGGGATCTCCGCAGCGATGTCGCAGTAGACCGACGCCGAGCCCAGCACGAGGCGCGGCGGGCGGATGCCGGAGGCGCGGCGCGCGCCGGCGACGCCCGCGTGGAGGACGGCTCCGGGCCGCAGCTCGGCGAGCGCGCGCGCCGTGACCGCCGCCGCCTCGACCGGCCCGATGCCGCAGACGAGCCCCGGCAAGCCGCCCAGCTCGGACTCGGTGGCCGCGACGACGAGGACCTCCACGGTGCGATCGTACGCGGTAGGGTTGCGCGGTGGGCTCCACCGTTTTCCAGCCGGGCGAGCTGGCCTTCGAGCCGCGGGGCGACACCGATCCCCGCCTCGTCGCGCGCCTCTCCGATGCGCTGGCGCACTCGCGCGCGAACATCTGGCGCTACCCGCCGGGAGCGCGCGGCAAGCGCCACGCCGACCACGGCCAGGAGGAGGTCTTCGTCGTGCTCTCCGGAACGCTGACAATCGACCTCGGCGACCCCCCGGTGCGCCACGAGGTCGGCCGCGGCGGGGTCGTGGTCGTCGAGTCGGGAACCGTCCTTCAGCTCCGCAACGCCGGCAGCGAGGAGCTCGTGCTCTTCATCTACGGCGCGCCGCCCGAGACGGGCCGCGCCGAGTTCTTCCCTGACGTCGATTAATCGGGCCGCACTGGCCGTCGCCGAGCGCGACGCCTTCGAGACGAACGCGGGTGAACCTTCGCGCTGTCTGGTCCTACGGGTCGCCCGCCACTCGACGCCGTCGTTCCGCGCCAGCCGCCTCGACGCCCGCGCTCGTTCCCGATCGAGACCGGTCGCTCAGCACTGTGCTGTTCGCCTCTGCGAGCTCAACGACGCGCAGGTTCGCCTCGGTGTGGAAGACGGCGGCCTCGATGAGGAGGCGGACAAGCGGGTCGTCCTCGTGCCGGGCGCGAAGCTCGCCGAGCGACGAGAGTTCAGTGAGATACGCCTCACGCTGGACGCGCGCGACCTTCTCGACCGCGTCTCGCCCTAGCCGGGAAGCGGCGAACAGCTTGAGGAAGAAGTCGTCTCGGTAGCCGCCTTGCCGGACAAACGGCGCTTCGAGCCAGGTCTCGAGCTCGGCGTGGCCACGGTCGGTCAGTCGGTACACCGTCTTGTCGGGTCGAGCGGTCTGAGGCACCTCTTGCTTGGTCACGAGCCCGTCGCGGACGAGGCGGTCGAGCACCTGGTAGAGATGGCCGATGTTGAGGTCGCCCCACTGCGGCCCGATTGACTCCTCGAACGTCGTCTTGAGCTCGTATCCGTGGCTCGATCCGTCCGCTAGGAGCGCGAGCACTGCGTGGTGAATCGGCATGGCGGGCTAGCTCGGCATCTTGACCAAATAGATTGTCGCAATGTAGCATGACCGAACCGCAGCTCGCATCGGCCCATGAGCGACGACGCACACGACGCACAGGTTACGACGCTTCGATCGGATGGCGCACGAGGCGTGTCCGTCGTGCTCGAAAGCGTGACGAAGCAGTACTCGACGGGGAGCGGCACGATCACCGCGCTGGGTGACGTCAGCCTCTCCGTTCCTCGCGGATCGGTCGTCGGCCTCACAGGCCCGTCCGGGTCCGGCAAGTCGACGTTGCTGCATGTCATCGGGGCGATGGACGTGCCGGACAGTGGTCGCATTGTCGTCGGCAGCGACGAGGTGACGGCGCTCGATCGGGGCCGCCAGTCGGAGTACAGGCGAACGATCGGCTTCGTCTTCCAGCGCTTCCACCTCCTGCCGGCGCTGACGATCCTGGACAACGTCGCGGCGCCGCTCCTGCCGTTCAAGACGCCGTTCGACAAGTTCGAGCGGGCGTCCGAGCTGCTTGCCGCAGTGGGCCTCGGCGGGCGCGAGGATGCGCTTCCGTCCCAGCTCTCGGGCGGCCAGCAGCAGCGCGTGGCGATCGCGCGCGCGCTGATCAACGACCCTGGTCTGCTGCTCGCCGCC
>Ga0209514_10007956_pt1 | contig 12317 bp, 8 predicted proteins | sample Subgrocontami58m_FD_187452 | JGI IMG/M metagenome (GOLD analysis project Ga0209514, IMG submission 187452) | Subsurface groundwater microbial communities from S. Glens Falls, New York, USA - GMW37 contaminated, 5.8 m (SPAdes) (version 3) | ecosystem: Environmental > Aquatic > Deep subsurface >...
GCCGCGTATCATGGCCCATGGCCCGCCTCGGCGGGAGGCCCCCACGCGAACCCAATGACGAGACCATGAATAACGAGACTTGGCGCGTCCGGCCCCTGGCGGAAGGAACCGTCACGAGCCCCCGAGGCTTCCGGGCCGGCGGCATCCATGCGGGCATCAAGACGGCGCCGGAGCGGCCCCTTGACCTGGGCATCCTCGTGTCCGACCGCCCCTGTCAGGCCACCGCGCGGTTCACGACCAACCGCTTCCAGGGCGCCGCCCTCGCCGTCAACCGTGCCCGTCTCGCCGCCGGCCCGATACAGGCCATCGTGGCCAACAGCGGTTGCTCCAACACCGCCACGGGCGAGCGGGGCCTGGCCGACGCCCTGGAGATGGCGCAATGCGCCGCCGCCTATCTCGGACTGCCCTCGGAGGCCGTGCTCGTGGCCAGCACGGGCCTGATCGGCAGCTTCTTGCCCATGGCAGCGGTGCGCCCCGCCATCGGCACGATCAGCCCCAGTACCGAGGGCGGCCACGATTTCGCCCGCGCCATCCTGACCACCGACACGGTGACGAAGGAAGCGGCTCTCATCGTCCAGGGTGCCGAAGGCACCTTCACCATCGGCGGCGCGGCCAAGGGATCGGGCATGATCCACCCGAGTATGGCGACCATGTTCTGCTTCCTCACCACCGACGCCCCGGTGTCGCCCCCCTTTCTGCGTGCCAGCCTCGCCGCCGCCGTGGACCTCTCCTTCAACATGGTCACCGTGGACGGTGACACGAGCCCCGATGACATGGTGGTCATTCTCGCCAACGGCACCGCCAGCATCCCCGACATCGACGAGGGCTCGCCGGCCGGGCCCGCCTTCCGCGCCGCCCTCGACACCATCTGCGTCGATCTGGCGCGGGCCATCGCCCGCGATGCCGAAGGAGCCACCAAGCTGATCACGGTTGTCGTCGACGGGGCGTGCTCGACCGCCGATGCCCGCCTCATGGCCCGCACCATCGCCTCCTCCCCCCTGGTGAAGACCGCCGTTCACGGCGGCGACCCCAACTGGGGTCGGGTGCTGGCCGCCGCCGGGCGCAGCGGGGCCGAGTTGGACCCCGATCGTATCGACCTCGACATCGCCGGCCATCGCCTCTTCGAGCACGGTAGCCCCCGCCCCTACGACGCCACCAGCGTCTCCAGCGCCATGGCCGCCGCCGAGATCGAGATCCGCCTCGACCTCCACCTGGGCACTGAGCGGGCCATCGCCTGGGGTTGCGACCTCAGCGAGGAATACGTGCGCTTCAATGCCGACTACACGACGTGACGTCGCCCCCGAGACCCTGGCCCGACAGGTGGTCGAGGACACGCCCAACCTCACCCGCGTCCCCATCGTGGTCAAGGTGGGCGGCAGCTCGGAGGAGAATGCCCCGGCGATTCTGGCCAATGTCGCAGCACTGCGGAAGGCCGGAGCACTTCCGGTCGTCGTGCACGGCGGCGGCCCCGAGATCACCCGCCGGCTGCAGCAGCAGGGCGTGCCCACCACTTTCCACCGGGGCAGACGCGTCACCGACCAGGCCACCCTCGCCGTGGCCCTGGCGATACTCGCGGGCCAGGTGAACAAGGAGTTGGTGCGCCTCCTGCAGAATCAGGGGATCCAGGCCATCGGGCTGAGCGGCGTGGATGGTGGCCTCCTCCTGGCCGAGCGCCGGGACCCGGAGCTGGGCCTGGTGGGCGAGGTGACCGCGGTCGACACCGGCCTGCTGCGCCTCCTGCTCGAGCGGGGCGCCGTCCCCGTCATCGCCCCCCTGGCCCTCGAGGCGACCGGCGAACGCGCCATATTGAATGTGAACGCCGATTCCGTCGCGGGAGCCGTTGCTCGGGCGCTGCCGGCCGAAGCCCTCCTCTTCCTCACCGACGTGGACGGCGTTCTGGCCGCCGATGGCAGCCCCATGCCGCGACTCACTGGCAACGACGTCGCGGCCCTCATCGCCTCGGGTGTCGTGTCCGGCGGGATGATCCCCAAGGTGGAAGCCTGCCTCCTGGCCCGCTCCGCCGGGGCCCGGGCGGTGATCCTGGACGGACGCCAGCCGCAGGCGGCTCTTCGGTGGCTGTCAGGATGTCAGCTCGGTACGCTATTCTGTTGAGCGGCTTGGCCGCGCGAGGCACACCATGACGATCAGAGGTCTCCACGGCGACATGCGCTTCCCACGCCAGGGCGAGATGCCCTCCCCCTGGGTACTGCTGCTCGGCGGCATCGCCGTGGCTGGCTTCTTCATCTCCACGACCGCCGTCACCCTGTACACCGACTGGCTCTGGTTCCAAAGCGTCGGGTACAGCGACGTGTTCCTCACGATCTGGACGACCCGCCTGGGCCTCTTCACGGCCAGCGCCCTCTTCGCCGTGGTTGTCTTGCTGGTCAACCTCCTCATCGCACGTCGCCTGGCCCCGAAGTCGGATCTGCCCTTCATCCCCCCGGAGGAGATGATCGACACGGGCAAGTGGCTGCGCAGCGCCATCTGGGTGGGCTCCGCGGTCGTGGCCGTGGTCATGGGCCTGGTGGCCTCGGGCCGCTGGGAGCTGGTGCTCCGCGGGTTGAACGCCTCGAGTTTCGACCTCGTCGACCCCATCTTCAACCTCGATAGCGGCTTCTACGTGTTCGCCCTCCCCGTATGGCGCTTCGTCCAATCCTGGCTCATCGGCTTGCTCGTGCTGTGTGTCATCGGCGTGGGCGCCATCTACGGCATCAGCCTCAGCCTCCAGCGATCGACCTTCTCCTCCCTTTCTCAGGGCGTCCGCGCCCATCTGTCGGTGCTGGCCTGCCTCTTCCTCCTCCTCATGGCCGCCAACTACACCCTCGAGACGTGGGACCTCGTCCATTCGCCCCGGGGCGCCGTCTTCGGCGGCGGCTACACCGACGTGACCGCTCAGCTCTTCGCGCTGCGGGTGCTCACGGGCTTGGCCCTCCTGACCGCCGTGCTCTTCCTGGCCAGCGTCTTTCTCCGCAGCTTCACGCTGCCCGTGGGCGGCTTGGGCGTGCTCTTGGCCGCGGCCATCTTGCTCGGCAACCTCTACCCCAGCTTCGTCCAGCGCTTCGAGGTCGTGCCCAACGAACTGGAGAAGGAGCGTCCCTATATCGCCCAGAACATCCGCTTCACCAGGTACGGTTTCGGCCTGGACCGTATCGGCGACCGGCCGTTCGGTGGCGACGCTGCCCTGACCCGGGCGGCCATCGACCGCAACCCCGACACGATTCAGAACATCCGCATCTGGGACCCGAACCCCTTGCGGGAGACCTACAACCAGATCCAGTCCATCCGCCTCTACTATGACTTCCTCGATGTGGACGTGGACCGCTACGTCATCGACGGCAAGTACCGCCAGGTCATGCTCTCTGTGCGCGAGCTCTCCCCCGAAAAGCTGGCCTCCCAGGCGCAGACCTGGGTCAACCAGCGCCTCGTCTTCACCCACGGCTATGGGGTCACCTTCAGTCCGGTCAACGAGGTGAGCCAGGAGGGCCTGCCCCGCCTGCTCATCCAGGACGTCCCGCCCACGGGGTTCATGGAGATCAACCGGCCCGAGGTCTACTACGGGGAGAAGCCGGACAAGTACGTCGTGGTCAAGGCCATCACCGAGGAGTTCGACTACCCCAAGGGCGAGGCCAACGTCAATACGACCTACCAGGAGGAGAGCGGCGTCCGCCTCAGCTCCCCCCTGCGACGCCTCGCCTTCGCCTGGCGCTTCGGCGACATGAACCTCTTGATCTCCAGCCAGCTCACACCGGAGAGCAGCGTCCTCTTCTACCGCCAGATTCGCCAGCGCGTCGCCCAGATCGCCCCCTTCCTGACCCTGGATCGCGACCCGTACATCGCCGTGGTGGACGGCCGTCTCGTCTGGCTGCTGGACGCCTACACGACCACCGACAAGCTGCCCTATGCTGAGCGTTACCAGAAGCGCTTCAACTACATCCGCAACAGCGTCAAGGTCACCGTCGACGCCTATACGGGAGCCGTTTCCTTCTATGTGGCCGAGCCCACCGACCCCCTGATTCAGACCTACGCGCGCATCTTCCCCACCCTCTTCCGGTCGCTGGACGAGATGTCCCCCGCCATCCGCGCCCACCTGCGTTACCCGGAGGATCTCTTCCTCGCTCAGGCCGAGATGTACCGCACCTACCACGTGAACGATCCCCAGACCTTCTACAACCGGGAGGACATCTACAGCCTGCCCCTGGAGATCCGTGGCGATCAGGAGCAGGAGGTTCGCCCCTACTACGTCATCATGCGGCTCCCCGGCGAGCAGCGCGAGGAGTTCCTGCTGATGCTGCCCTTCACCCCCGCCGGCGAGAAGAACAACACCGTCGCCTGGTTGGCTGCCCGCGCCGACGACCCCAACTATGGCCGGCTCATCTCCTTCACCCTGCCCAAGGACCGCCTCGTCTTCGGCCCACGCCAGGTCGAGTCCCGCATCGACCAGCACCCCATCATCTCCGCCCAGTTCGCCCTGTGGAACCAGTCGGGTGCCCGTGTCATCCGCGGCAACATGCTCATGATCCCGGTCGAGGACTCCTTCCTGTTCATCGAGCCCATCTTTCTCCAGGCCCAGGCCAGCAAGCTCCCCGAGCTGAAGCGCATCATCGTCGCCAGCGGCAACCAGATCGGCATGGAGCCCACGCTCAACGAGGCCCTGGAGAGCATGATCGCCGCGCGGGGCCCGGCCGTCGAGCGTCCGGCCGGCACGACCCTCCCCGGGGCTCCGCCGGCCGGCCCGACAGCACCGGCGCCCACCGTCCCTGTCGCCACGCCGACCCCCTTGCCGCTCCTCCCACCTGGCACCGGCACCCTCGAGGAGCTGGCGCGGTCGGCCCAGCGGCACTTCCAGAACGGCCAGGAGGCCCTCCAGCGGGGGGACTGGACCGCCTACGGCCAGTCCCAGGAAGCGCTGCGCCAGACCCTCCAGCGCATGGCCGAGCTGGCCAGCGTTCGCTGATGGACCCGCTCCAGCAGGCAGCAGAGCAGCTCTTCTTCTCCGTGGTCCGGCGCTTGCCGGTGACCTTCGTGCGGGGCAAGGGCGCCTGGCTCTGGGACGACCAGGGTCGTCGTTATCTCGACTTCGTGGCCGGCTGGGCTGTCGTCAACCTGGGCCACTCCCACCCCGTGGTCGTGCAGGCCATCTGCGAGCAGGCCCGCACCCTTACTCAGGTCTCGAACCAGTTCTATTCCGTGCCGCAGACGCGATTGGCCCGACTGCTGATCCACCACTGCTGCCTCGACCGCGTCTTCTTTGCCAACTCAGGGGCCGAGGCCAACGAGGGAGCCATCAAGCTAGCTCGGAAGTGGGGCAAGCTGCATCGCAACGGCGCCTTTGAGGTCATCACCACCCTGAACTCCTTCCATGGCCGCACCCTGGCCATGGTGGCGGCAACGGGCAAGCCCGTCTACCAGGCGCCCTATCATCCGCTGCCGGCCGGCTTCGTCAACGTGCCCTACGACGACGTCGACGCCATTCGCGCCGCCACCAGCGAGCGCACCTGCGCGGTCATGCTGGAACCCATCCAGGGCGAGGGAGGGGTCAACGTCCCTCACGACGACTACCTGGCCCAGGTGCGCCACTGGTGCGACCAGCAGAACATCCTCCTTATCTTGGACGAGATCCAGACGGGGATGGGTCGCACCGGCACCCTCTTCGCCTATGAGCAAGCCGGCATCGAGCCCGACATCCTCACCCTGGCCAAGGGCCTGGGCAACGGCGTGCCCATCGGCGCTTTCCTGGCCAAGGAGCGGGCGGCCGTCTTCGAGCCCGGCGATCACGGCTCCACCTTCGGGGGCAACCCCCTGGCCTGCTCGGCGGCCCTGGCCACCCTCAGCGTCCTGGTCGAGCAGGAGATACCCCAGCACGCCGCCGAGATGGGCGACTACCTGCGGCAACGGCTACAGGAGCTGCAGGCGACCCAGTGCCTCATCACCGAAGTACGGGGCCGCGGCCTGCTGATCGCCATCGAGCTGGGCGCCGAGGTGGCCCAGGAGGCCACCCGCCTCTGCCTGGAGGAAGGGCTCCTGGTTAACCCGGTCAAGCCCACGGCTCTCCGCTTTATGCCACCCCTCATCGTCACCCGCGACCAGGTCGACCAGGCCGTCGAGATCCTCACCCGCGTCCTGAGCCGCCTCGCCGTCCCAGTTCCCTCTCCCTCTGGGAGAGGGTCAGGGTGAGGGCCGTCCCCCCTGGTGACGCCCACCTACACGCGCCACGCTCGAGATCGCATGATTCAACGAGACATTTCCCAGGAAGAGGTCGAGACAGCGCTCGCTGAATACCACACGGTGTACACTGATCCCAAAGGGAATCCGATCTACATCGGCAGGCCGGGTGGACGCCGCATCAAGGTGGTCGTGAGACGCGGCAGCGATCCGCCGCACGTGATAACGGTAGCCGACTAGCTAGAGGACGTGGCAATGCGCCTCGACTACGACGAAGACGCGGACGCGATCTACGTTCACCTGCGGGACGTGCCCTATGCGTTCGGAGAGGATCTCGATCCCGAGCGACGGATCGACTACGCCGCAGACGGCAAGCCCCTCGGAATCGAGTTGCTCAACGTCAGCAGCGGTGTGAACCTGGACCGTCTGCCTGATGTCGAGGCCGTGTCACGCCTCCTGACCCAGCACGGCGTCAAGATCCTCGCCCCCCAGCCTTAGCGCCGCCAGAGGCTCACTCCGGCTGCCTCGGCCCCATGGCGATTGCCGCAGGCAGCCAGCAAAGCGAGGCATCAGCCAACTTTCGCGACGGTAAGGTCAATCCCGGCGGTCGGCGGAATAGGGAACCCGATTGGCCAGACCGAACAGGGTCCAGTCTTCGAGCGCGCTCTGCAACTCTTCGCGGCAGGCCTCCAGTCCCGGCTCGTTGGCGTAGACCCCTTGCCGACGGGGGGATCTCGCCGTAGTGGGTCCCATCCTCCAGCTTCTTGTACTCGGCTAACTGCACGGCCCCGCGGATGTATTCGGTGAGCATATTGGCTCCCTTCGCCCTCGCCCGTGGGGCAACGGACGCCTTCTTCAGCAGGATGGTCTGCGGTAGGGCCGCTTGACCGGACGTCGAGCTGCCGGCCCCTTGGGGGAACTTTGGCCTGAGGCGTCCCATCGGCGCGTCACCCCTGGATGAATGGAGAGGACGAGTTCCGAAACTGTGCGTGTCGGTGTCCAATCTCTCCTGTGGATGCGCAGCCGGTTTTTCACAGCGATGGACCAGGCTGGTATAATCCAACCCCACTCGCTGGAAGACGGCAATCGTGGGGGACAGCCGATGTTCTTATCTCGCATCCAGATTAGGGACTTTCGCAACTTTCACAACCTCGACGTGCGGACTGGCCCAACTACCGTCGTGGTTGGAGAGAACAACGCAGGGAAGTCCAACCTGCTCTTTGCCCTTAGGCTTATTCTCGATCCCAGGCTTGCGGACTCCTCAAGGCAAATGCGGGGAGAAGATTTCTGGGATGGCCTGCATGAACCTGCCAACAACAAGGAAACCATAGAGATCGCGGTAGAGTTCCAGGATTTTCTGAACGACCAAAACGTGTTCACGGTCCTCCAACCCTACTGTGTCAAGGGACCAGTTCCAGACACGGCCCGCCTGACGTACATTTTCAGGCCAAAATCTCCACTCCCAAAGAACCGCGAAATATCAATTGAGGACTACGAGTTCCTCGTCTTCGGCGGAGTTGATGAAAGGAACCGGGTCGACTTCGACCTTCGCAGATGGATGCCGCTTGAAGTTCTTCCCGCATTGCGAGATGCCGAGAGTGATCTCGCGGCCTGGCGACAATCTCCTCTCAGGCCCTTGATTGAAAGACTGACACTGCCCGAGTCGACCCTTAAAACCGTGGCAGCGGGAATTGACCAAGCAACGGTCCGGCTGTTAGCGGAGAAGGATGCTCAGCAGCTCACTCAGGACATCCAAGCACGCCTCTCAAAGATGGTTGGGAGTGTCTTGACGATTGACCCATCCTTGGGGTTTGCCCCGACCGTGCCGGACAGGCTGGTTAGAGCGTTGCGGATGTTCGGGGATGGCCCCAGCCAGCGGCCAGTTGGGGAGCTGAGTCTTGGAGTGAACAACCTTCTGTATCTGCTGCTCCTAGCGATTGAGCTGGAGCGGAAAGAAGCCGCATCTGAAAGGGCGACGACGATCCTTGCAATTGAAGAGCCGGAGGCGCATCTGCATCCCCATCTCCAGCGTCTCGTGTTCAGGGACTTCCTACGCAGAGAATCTCCAGTCCTCTTGACTACCCACTCGCCCCACATAGCCAGCGTGGCCCCCCTTGAAAGCATCGTGCTGCTGCGGGCTGACCCGAATGGCGATGGCTCAAGGGGAGCATCAACCCTGGAGGCAAATCTTGTCGCCCAAGAGATCGACGACCTCGAGAGATACTTGGATGCTACCAGGGCTGAGATCCTCTTCGCTCGCGGCGTGATTCTTGTCGAAGGGGCGGCCGAGCTGTTCCTGGTCCCGGCAGTCGCGGCGAATATGGGCAAGGCCCTGGACGAGTACGGGATCTCGGTATGCAGCGTTCATGGGACGGATTTCGTGCCCTACGCGAAGCTCCTGGGACCCAACGCTCTGAATATTCCGTTTGTAATCCTTACCGATGGCGACTGGTACAAGGCGAGAGGCGGCGACCAGTTAAGCAGGGGGCTGCGCCGGGCGGTCGCCGTGGCGGTGGCAATTGGTCACCCCAGTTCAGCCAAGCTGGAGGGGATGTTTCGCTCGCGGCAATGGGCCGAGTTGTACAAGGCCGCTAACGAGATAGGGGTGTTCATCGGGAACAGTACTCTGGAGGTTGACCTGTTCGACGCTGGGCATGGTCAGGAGGTCGTAGATACGCTCAGGGAGTTGGGGGCCACGGAGGCTACCGCAGGCGCTCTGCAAGAATTCGCTGAACGCGAGGGATCACTTAACGACGAAGACGTTAAGACCCTTCTCAATGCTATCGAGAGGTTCGGGAAAGGCAGAGTTGCGCAGAGACTGGCCGGGACAATCGATATAGAACGGTGCCCTGCATATATCAAGGATGGGGTTCACCAGCTAGTGGGGGCCCTATCTAGATGACTTACGCCGCAGCAACGCTGCTTGACTCCTGGATCGAGGACCTCAATCCCAAGCAGGCCGAGGCCTACGCATTTGACGGCCACTGTGCCGTGCTTGCAGGCCCGGGCAGCGGCAAGACTCGGGTGCTGGTGTCAAAGGTAGCACGCCTCATAAGTGAGAAGGCGAGTGGTCCGCGAGGGGTCGCGTGCGTGACCTTCAACAACGAAGCCGTGAGGGAAATGCGCAAACGCCTGGCACGGCTCGGATTGAAGCCAGGCAAGCGCCTGTTCATTGGGACCGTCCATAGCTTTTGCATCGCGTGTGTCGTCGCACCGTTCGGCCACCTATTCAGGGATGACCTGAGGCAAGGCCTAATAAATGTGGCCGGGGCTCGCCAGAAGGAGCAGGCCCTCCAACAGGCAATAGGCACCCTAAGGCTGGGACGCCGTACCACAGACTGGCAGCCCCAGTTTGACAAGTACCGCAGGACACATCCTCTGAGGGACAGGAGGCTTTGGAGAGAGGACCCCGACATGGTAAGGCTGATCGAGACATACGAAGGTGTGCTCCACGGCCAGGGTCTGCTGGACTATGACGACATGGTTCTCATCGCTCTTGACCTGATGCGCCGCCACGAGTTTGTACGCTCTGCGCTTGAGGCCCGGTTCCCGTTCCTGGTCGTAGACGAATACCAGGACCTGGGCTATCCGCTCCACCTCATTGTCCGCCTGCTGATGAAGAACACCGACATTGAGGTCTTCGCGGTCGGAGACCCCGACCAGTCTATCTACGGCTTCGCCGGTTCAGACCCTGCATACCTACGGAACCTCGCACTAGACTCAGCCGTGCACCGAGTTGAGCTTGACATGAACTATCGTAGTGCCCAGCGGATCATAGATGGGTCGCAAGTGGCGCTTGCTCCAGAGGAACCAAGGAACTACAAATCTGCCAGAGCCGGTGTGGCCGGGGAGCTTTACTTCTTTCAGTGTCCGGAGGGATTGGGCCAGCAAGCCGAGTTGACAGCAACACAGATCATACCAAACGTTCAGCAGAAGGGCGTATCCAGCGGGCAGATCGCCATCCTGTACATAGACAAATGGGACGAACTGGTCCTGACCAAGGCACTGAACGATGCGGGCATCAAGTACGCAGGGGAACGTGACCAACGCTACCCCCGAACTCCCTTCACGCGGTGGCTGGAAGATGTCGCCGCTTGGTGCTCGCTGTTCCCCGAAACCCAGCAAGGCCCAGCGCTCGACGACCTCTTCTACTCCTTCACCGAGCTGAAGGCAGATGCAGGCATCTCAGTAGACTTAGGAGACCTCAGTGCCCACACCGAGTTCTTCAAAGCCCTCGCACACGTTGCGAAACGCGACATGTCTTTGGGCGAATGGCTGGAACAACTGGACTCTCTGCTGGACCTGGAAAACTGCCTCGCTGCGCGGAAGGCTCATCCCGATGACCTGGCCGATTGGACTCTGATTAGGCGCCACTGCCTGGATGGAGAGGCGCTGGCAGGATTCAACCTGGACGATTTTGCCCGCTGCGGAGGCAGGCCTGATACAGTGACGTTGACCACGCTGCACAGCAGCAAGGGGCTGGAGTACGAGGTCGTGATCATGCCGGGGCTGGAGCAGGGTCGCTTGCCCGGATACGCTGCTACGTCCGCCGATGCGCTGGCAGAGGCCAGACGGGTTTTCTACGTTGGGATGACCCGCGCCAAGGATACAGTCTACCTGCTGTACTCAGGCTGGTACACGAACCGCTACAACCGCATTTGGAGGAACGGACCCTCGCAGTTTGTGTCTGAGCTGAAGGCCAAGATGCCACCATCAACGTAGGTATACGGGCTCAGATGCTACTCTGGCCAAGTCTTCTGAGAATATCCGTTCTCATGCCCGTGGCGGCCCGGCGGGCCATCGCCGGCTCGCCTGAAACGGGGACGGCACGGACGGGTGCTATAATCCGCTCGCCGATCCCCATGCCCGAAAAGATCGTCCTCGCCTATAGCGGTGGCCTCGACACGTCAGTCGCCGTCCACTGGCTGCGCGCCGAGCGCGGCTACGACGTCGTCACCCTCACCGTCGACGTGGGCAACGAGCCCGACCTCGAGGCCATCGTCGCCAAGGCGCAGCGCATCGGCGCCGTCGCCACCCGGACCATCGACGCCCGCGAGCTCTTCGTGCGCTACTTCGTCTTCCCCGCCCTCCAGGCCGGCGCCGTCTACCAGAACCAGTACCCCCTGGCCACCGCCCTGGCCCGGCCCCTCATCGCCAAGCTCCTGGTGGACATCGCCCGCGAGGAAGGGGCCGTGGCCGTGGCCCACGGCTGCACGGGTAAGGGCAACGACCAAGTGCGCTTCGACGTCGGCGTGGCCTCTCTCGCCCCCGACCTCCGCATCGTCGCGCCCGCCCGCGAGTGGGGCATGACTCGCCAGCAGGAGGAGGACTACGCCCGCCGACACGGCGTTCCTCTGCCCCAGGGTGGCTCACCCTTCTCCATCGACCAGAACCTCTGGGGCCGCAGCATCGAGGCCGGCGACCTCGAGGACCCGTGGGTGGAGCCGCCCGAGGCGGCCTTCGCCTGGACGAAGCCCGTGGACGCCACGCCGCCCCAGCCACGCGACGTCGAGATCGAGTTCGAGCGCGGCGTGCCCGTTGCCCTCGATGACCAGCGCCTCGAGGGGGTGGACCTCATCGCCACCCTCACCCGGGTCGCCGGCGAGCACGGTATCGGCCGCATCGACCACGTGGAGGATCGCGTGGTCGGCATCAAGTCCCGTGAGGTGTACGAGGCCCCGGCCGCTGTGGTGCTCCTGGCTGCTCACGCTGCCGTCGAGGCGATGGTGCTCTCGCGCGAGCAGCTCGCCCTGAAACAGCGCCTGGCCCAGGAGTACGCCGAGCTGATCTACACCGGCCGCTGGTTCAGCGCCCACCACCAGGACATCGCCGCCTATGTCCAGAGCACCCAGCGCTTCGTCAGCGGCCTCGTTCGCGTGCGTCTCCACCGGGGCAGCTTCCGGGTGGTGGGCCGTCGCTCGCCCCATTCCCTCTACCAACCCGCTCTCGCCACCTACGGCCAGGGCGACACCTTCGACGCCGGCGCCGCTGTGGGGTTCATCCAGATCTGGGGCCTTCCTCTGCGCACTCAGGCGCGCCAGCAGCTCATCGGCTACACAGAGGAGCCCCTGGCCATCGCCACGCCCCGGGTCGAGGAGCCGCGGAAGCTTGATACGCCGCTCTCGCCTGCGGGCCCGCGCGGCGAGCGCACCGAA
>Ga0209514_10007963_pt1 | contig 12307 bp, 10 predicted proteins | sample Subgrocontami58m_FD_187452 | JGI IMG/M metagenome (GOLD analysis project Ga0209514, IMG submission 187452) | Subsurface groundwater microbial communities from S. Glens Falls, New York, USA - GMW37 contaminated, 5.8 m (SPAdes) (version 3) | ecosystem: Environmental > Aquatic > Deep subsurface >...
GCGGCGTTCTCCGCGCCGAATTTAAGTTCCGCAATAGCCACCGGCGAGAGGAAAATCGGTTCCTCCCCCGTGACGGTAGCCACGTCGGCAGGAGAAAGTGCACCCCGCTCGACGTCAATCCAGATGCAGGTATCTATCAGGAAGCCCATGGATCGCTCACCTCATCGGTCAGCTGCTCTGCGGCCGACCGGGAATCATTGAGCCAGCCGCAGGCTGCTTCATCGGGTAAGGTGCGATAGAGGTCTGCCATCGCTTCCAGAGCCGTCATCTTGGCTGGACCGGGAATGATTCGTGCTACTTCGTGGTTGTTCCGTACAACAACGAGTTCTTCGTGCTTGAACTCAACCTGATCAAACATTGCCCTGAAGTTGCGGGCAAGCTCGGTTGCTGTGATGGTGCGCATAAATTTCTCCTTAGTCAGATAATCTGATTATATCATATTATCAAGCAATGTCTTTGTCAACACATTAGATCACGTGATCTTTTCCAATCAGGCTGATGTTGTTTCCGCCATAGAAATGTACGGACGACGGGAATCTACCTCCATGCCATCAGCCAATCAAAACTTACCGCGCTCTACAACCCTGGAAGGAAAATTTACACTGATATTGGCATATCCGCCACCAACACCCGCCACAAAATTGAAGAAGGGGTTAGCCATTATAGCTAACCCCTTGATTTTCATGGTAGGCGGTGCTGGGATTGAACCAGCGACTTCTACCGTGTGAAGGTAGCACTCTCCCGCTGAGTTAACCGCCCATTCTCGATTTCGCCGCTTTTATATCCCAAAGAGCCGCCTTTTTCAAGGAAAAACAGGACCAATTTCCCGCCCGCTTTTCCATGGACTTTCCTCCCCTTAAATGAGACCCAGCCGTCAACTGTGCGCCTCGTCCCAGTTCTTACCGGAACCGATGTCCACTTTGAGGGGTACGATAAGCTCAATGACCCCCTCCATTTCTTCCTTCACCAGCGCCATCACCTCCGCCTTTTCATCTGCCGGCGTTTCCAGGACCAGTTCGTCATGGACCTGCATAATCATCGCCGCCGAAAGCCCCCTGGCACGGAGTCGGCCGGCAATATTCAACATCGCCACCTTGATCAGGTCGGCAGCTGTCCCTTGAATCGGGGTGTTGATGGCCATACGCTCGGCAAACTGCCTGATCAGCGGGTTGCCGTTAGCCAACTCCGGCAAATACCGGCGACGCTTCAAGAGGGTGGTGACAAACCCGTCCCGGCGAGCCTGCTCCAGGATGCCGTCCAGATACCTACGCACCCCCTCGTAACGGCGGAAGTAACCGTCGATATAAGCCTGGGCCTGCTTCTGAGGCACCCCCAATTCCTTCGCCAAACCGAAGGCGCTCATCCCATAAAGGATGCCAAAATTGATTACCTTGGCCTGCCGCCTCATTTCCCCGCTCACCATTTCTGGAAATACGCCGAAAACGTCCGCCGCCGTCCGGCTGTGAATATCCTCCCCGACGGCAAAAGCCTCCGTGAGCGCCCCGTCGCGGGAAAGATGCGCTAGGACCCGCAGTTCTATCTGGGAATAATCGGCCGAAACGATCTCCCACCCTTCCGGGGCAATAAAGGCCTGCCGGATCCTTTTTCCCTCCATCGTCCGGATGGGAATATTCTGCAGGTTGGGGTTGCTGCTGGAAAGCCTGCCGGTGGCAGTGGCTGTCTGATTATAGGAGGTGTGTATCCTGCCGGTTTCCGGATTGACCAGCAGGGGCAAGGCATCGATGTAAGTGCACTTAAGTTTGGCGAGGCTGCGGTAAGCAAGTATTTCCGCGGGCAACTCGTGACTCTTTGCCAGTTGCATCAAAACATCGACATCGGTGGAATAGCCGCCCTTGGTCTTCCTTCCCCGTGCCAGTCCCAGGTCTTCAAAAAGTACGGTCTGCAGTTGTTTGGGAGAGTTGATGTTGAATTTCCCACCCGCAAGCCGGTAAATTCTTTCCTCCGACAAAGACAGCAGCTGCGTCATCTCGTCGGCCAACTGCCGGAACAGTCCAAGATCCAGCAATACCCCTTTCTTTTCCATGTCCGCCAGAACAAAAACAAGCGGCATCTCAACGTTGTGAAGGAGATGTTCCAATTCATCGCGGCGGATCTTTTCCGCCATGACTTCGAAGAGACTGAACACGGCGTGCACTCGTTGGCAGGCGTAGTCCATTGTTTTTTCAATGGCAATGCCCGTACGGGGCAGGGCTTTGGCCCCGCGTCCGGTAAGCTCGCTGTTGCCGGTAATCTGTCTATTCAGCTGCTCCCGCAATACATCGGCCAGGTCCAGATTACGCTGTGCCGGATTCAGGAGATAAGCCGCCACCATGGTATCCACACCCGCCTGCCGCAGCTGTATTCCTTTTCTGGCCAGGACGACCAGCTGACTTTTCAGGTCGTGACTATGTTTGATTATCCTTTCATCGGCCAGCAGCGGCTGGAGGTCCGCTAACACTTCTTCCTCCTTCAGTTGTCCGGAGGCGCCCTCATAGTCGTGGTGCAAAGGAATGTAACAGGCTTCGCCCTCTTTCCAGCAGAAGGAAAGGCCGAGGATACCGGCGCGCATGACCTCGTCTCCGGTCAGGAGTATATCGAAAGAAAACTCCCTGGCCCTGGCAAGTTCACTGAGGAGGGCTGTCATTTCCTCCTGGGAGAGGATGGAACGGTAATTCCCCGTTAGAGCGGCATCGTCGAGTTTTAAATCCTGAAGCAGCAGAGAAAATTCGTATTCCTTAAACAACTGCTTAAGTCTCTCCCTGTCCGGTGCGTCACAGCGGGCCTTCTCCAGGTCGAAGTCGATATCCACATCGATCCTGATCTCCGCGAGCCGGCGGCTCAATCTCGCCTGGTCGGCAAATTCCGCGACCGCCTTCTTGACGCGGCCGTTCATTATTTTTTCTACATTTTCGATGACTTCATCGACGGTCCCAAACTCTTCGATCAGCGCCAGCGCCCCCTTCGGGCCGACCCCCGGTATGCCGGGAATGTTATCGGAGGTGTCTCCCATAATACCCAATATTTCCGGAATCTTTTCGGGCTCTACGCCGAAGCGTTCCTTAACGGCAGCCTTGTCGTAAGTCTTATCTTTCATGGTATCGACCATGATGATATCGTCGGTGACCAATTGCATCAGGTCTTTATCGCCGGAAACGATGATGACCCTGAGTCCCTCCTCCGCATACCGCCTGGCCAGGGTGCCGATGACATCGTCGGCCTCCGTACCCTGCTGCTCCAGTATGGGGATGGAAAAAGCCCTGACTATTTCCTTGATGGCGGGAATTTGCGGCAACAGGCTATCCGGAACGGGCTTGCGATGGGCCTTATAACTCTCAAAGACCTCATGGCGAAATGTCGGTCCCTTAAGATCGAAGGCAATGGCCAGATATTGCGGGTTGAAATCCCGCCGGAGCTTCATCAGCATAGTGGTGAAGCCATAAATGGCATTGGTAGGAAAGCCCTTGGAATTGGACAAGTCGCGAATGGCATAGAAGGCACGGAATACGTAGTTGCTTCCGTCGACGAGAACGAGCAGGGGTTTCTCATCAATTTCCGGCATGCGCTGACCTTACCCTTCTGAATAAATGCGGAAATCCTCGGTAGACATGTTGCGGGCAACCTGAGATTTGTGCCGCAGTATAGGTAAGACGCCAGCTGTTGTCAATAATCATTTGGCGAAATTTGCCATGGCCATTTTTTACATGCATTATTGCGCATTTTTGCCCATTTTGGGCTTGACAAAAGGCCGCGTCTTTGTTTAGAAGGAATGTGGATGATTTAAGACATTTGGAAGTGCAAGCTGCCCGCCTTGATTTTAAACGTTTCAGCGGTCTTTTTTCTTTCTGTCACCTTGTTCATCCGATTATGAAAAAATTGTAGAAAGGAGGGAGCAAGATATGTCAGAAGGAAGAGTAAAGTGGTTCAATGAACAAAAAGGCTTTGGCTTCATCGAGAAGGATGATGGCGGCGACGTGTTCGTGCATTACAGTGCGATTCAGGCCGGTGGTTTCAAGACGTTAAATGAGGGCCAGCGTGTCAGTTTCGACATTGCCCAGGGCAAAAAAGGCCCGGCTGCCGAAAACGTAAAACCCCTGTAAGATATTTTTCTTGCAAAACTTCAAAAGGCATTGCCACCGACCACGGTGGGAATGCCTTTTTTTATTTTTATGACTCCTCTAATTTATTCAGCAGTCATATTTTCTTATGGACATCCTTGCTAAGATGAAACATAATCCCCGCCGAAAAGGGGTTTTGAAGGGGGGGCTAACATGGGGAAAAGAATAATTCTTGCGATGCTGGGCGTCCTGATTTTATCCGGGCTCTCCCAGGCGACCGAAATAAGGGACTTCCGCGATATCCGCCAGGATCACCGGTATTTTACTGCTCCCCTGGATAAGGAGTTCAGCGAACAAAACCGGGAACTACAAAAGAGAGCCGATGCCTTCCATAATGCCATTTTTTTTTCTCCCTGGCAGCAGGTTAAATCCCGTTTCAGTCTAGAAGAGATAAAATGGGAATTCGACAAGTATGGGCAGGACCTGGGGTACGGGCGAAAAGGGAAAAAACATTCCCGTTCCTGGATGAACAAGCTCACCGCCAATGCCCAGTTGCCTGCCTATCCCCGTGCAGGATATCCGGCAATCACACTGCGGAACACGGACCTCCGGGTGCTGCCGACGCGGGAGGCCCACCTGAGTGACCCCCGGAACTGTCCCCTGCCCTTCGACAACATGCAGAATTCCTCCGTGGCCGCCAACACCCCTGTCTACGTTTCCCACGTGACTAAAGACCGGAGTTGGGTCCTCGTGGAGACCCATTATGCGATGGGCTGGGTGCCCGCCCGCCACATTGCCGCCGTGGATGCCGATTTCTCCAAACGCTGGCAAAGCGGCCCCTATGCGACAATCGTCAAGGACAAAACGCCCCTTTTCGGCAGGGCCGGCCGGCTGTTATTCAAAGCTTCGCTGGGGGCTTTTTTCCCGCAAGTCAGCGAGGACGGTCCGACTATAAAAATCCTCGTCGCCGTTGCGGGCAAGAATAATGCGGTGGCAATTCAGGAGATTGTGCTTTCCAGGAAAGCCGTTGCTGCAAAACCGCTGGCGCTTAATGCCGCCAACGTGACCAGGGTGGCCAACGAACTGATGAATGAGCCCTATGGCTGGGGCGGCCTGGATGAAAAACGCGACTGCTCCTCTACGCTGATGGACTTTTTTGCCCCCTTCGGGATTTGGCTGCCGCGGAATTCCGGCGATCAGGCCAAGAAAGCTGGGACTTTCATCGACTTGAAGGGCCTCTCCCCGGAAGAGAAGGAGAAGGCCATCCTGAAGCAGGGCATACCTTACTTTACCCTGCTGTGGCTGAAAGGGCACATCATGCTCTACATCGGCAACCAGGGGGGCCGCGCCCTGGTGTTTCATAATTTCTGGAGCGTCAAGACAAGCGATGAGCGGGGACGAACGGGCAAGAAGATCATCGGGCGGTCGGCGATCACCACGCTCAGTCCGGGGGAAGAACTCCGGCACGGAAAAAACGAAGGGAACATCCTCCCGAACATCCTGGGGATGACCCTGCTTTGGCCGCCGCTGACGGAAGCAGCACAATTTCCACCGGAAGAACCCAATAACCTTATCTTGAATTGACGGGAGGGATATTAAGGAGCGCGGAGGCCGGCTGTTTTCTGAAGGATGAATAGCGCCTCGGCCAGACCGATTTTGCCGTCTCCATCCACGTCCGCTCCGGAACGGATGGGTTCCCCCGTCAGATCGAGGCGGTTCAAGAGTTGCAACGCCAGAATGGCGTCTTTCAGGTCCACGAAGTGGTCGCTATTGACGTCGCCCGGTGGAAACGGGGGACTGATGTCGATCCCCAGGAGGCCGGCAATGGTTATCGTGCTGGTGTCGGCATTGGGGCAATCAACCGTGAAAGCATAGGGGTCACCCGCTCCACCAGAATAACAGCCTACCCCTGCTTTACAGGACGTCGCCTGTAGACGATAAATGCCCCGGCCAAAAGTAAAGTTGATTGTACTGCTGTTGACATCGGTACCGTCTGATGATGCGACCAGCGCATCAGCACCATCAACAATTGAAGAGAAGAAAGCCTGATTACTGATCCCCGGCCTGCTCCCCGTGATCGTGCAGGCGCCGTCGAGGATAACCCGGTGCTTCTGCACATCCTCCTGCCCCCCGAAGGTGCCGCCCACCGTGAAGGTCTTCCCGAAGGCCGTACCTCCGTTGTCCGTCAGCACCATGAAGGCCTTGGCCGTTGACTGGCCGTTGGCTGAAGCGGTGACGACAATCCGGCTGGCTATCTTGGCCAAACCGGTCGGCGTTAGTTCGAGGATGTTGCCGTTCAAGACCGCGGAAACCGCAGCGGGGTTGCCGTTCTCCACACTTACCATAATACTGTCGCCGTTTTCATCCCGGGCATCGATCAGGATCATGTACACCGGCCCCGCCGCATTGAGAACAAGATCCGGAAAAGCATTGCCGATCACAGGAGCCCTCTCCAGAACTTGATCGATAGCCGCCTTTTCCGCCGGTTCCAGTGAAGACGTTGTCAGAGTAACCCGATAGTTGTAATTATCCTCCAGCCCGAAGCAGGACTGCCCATTGTCCCGGCAGGGAGAGGCCCTGATGATATACTTTCCTGCCGGCAGATCACCGGCGCCGTAACCCGTATTTGCCTGCGGGTCCGGATAATCGGCCAGTGTAAAGACGGTGTCGCCATCCTTCATACTGACGATGGAAACATGAAAAGCGACATTGCCGTACCCCCATCGCGTGCCGCTGACCGTCGTCGGCCCCTTCAGATAGACGGTGTATTGATCGGTATCCCACTGTCGGTCAAACTTGCCGTCAATCACGAGGTCTTCGATTCCGTCTTCCGTCTCGCTGTTCATCGCACAGTCGCTGTTAGTCTCACTGCAGGGTTTGATGTTGTAGAAGATATGGAGACTCCCCGGACTGGTGTCGAAGGTGTCGGGGTCAGGATCGTTGCTTTTCGGCACAGGTGCATTCAAGAAGTAGAAATTATCCACGCTCCCCCCCCAACCCATGTTGACATGGATCTGCTGGCCGGTATCATCGGCGGAATAGCCGTCGGCCACGGTCATATGGCCGGGAAAGGTCAGGAGAACCGGCCGCTCCGCGGCGATCTCCGCCTGCAAGGTGGCCAGAAAACCGGCATAATCAGTAAGGTTGTCCGCCTTGGCTAAGGATGTTGAATAGCCAAAGTTCTCCACCAGGACGTTGGGTTGCATGTAGGTAGACGAACCGGTGAAATCGAAGTCGGTCTGATTGGCAATTCCCAGGTCTTTCAGGAGGAGGGCCACTTCGTCGGCCTGGTAGGCAGGCGTGGCGGCATCCAGCGTAGCGGGCATGTTGTCCCAGTTGAAGCCGCGATAGAGGATAGTCTTCAGGGTCTGTATGGGAGGGCCGTCCCAGGCATAGGAGATCACCCCGCGGGCAGCAGCCGGATACCTGTAGTAGCGCATCACCTGAGCAATCGCCGGCCAGAACGGTCTTGCCGTTTACAGCGGGCAGAAACTCGTTGTAGGGATAGTCCTGGTTCCAGCGGGTGGCCAGGAGGTGCGTTCCCGGTACGTAAACACCCTGCGGCAGGCGCAGGGCGTCAAGGTTGAGCAGGAAATCCCACTGCGCCTCCGTGGCCGTTGGCCCGGCATCCAGGGACTGCCTTCCGGTTCCGGCGGCCGCAGTACGCAGACGCAGTTCCAGTTCCGTAAGCAGGGCCTTGCGGTAGGCCGCCGGCAGGTCGACAAAATTGCTGGTCAGGGAGTAGGCCTTAACGGGCGAGATGCTGCGGTCCGTGGAAACGATAAGATAGCCGCCGCCCTCCAGGTGAAAGAGATGGGCAACAATCACCGGCGGCAATGCGGGGTACAGGAGGTTTTGGTCGATTGTCTCTTCCGCCAGGATCGCCTTGTCGCTCCGGAGGAACTTCAGAAAGTTCAGGGCAATTGTCTCCTGGTCACTCACGGCCCAGGCGGAAACAGCGGTCAGGGAAAGCAGCAGCAAAACAGGCAGGACCATCGCCAGTCGCCGCAACAGTTCATAACCGGTGATTCTCAATCGTTCCATGCTCTTATTTTTTCGGTTCGTAAACGCAATAGGGCTCTTCCGCCAGATAGTCGCCGGTGATTTCATAGGCCCGCGCGCGGCAGCCGCCGCAGACCCGGGTGAACTCACAGCGCCCGCACTTTCCCCCGTAGAGATTCAAATCACGCAAGTTGTTGAAGATATCCGAATTAACCCAGATGTCCTCGAACCCCTTTTCTTTGATCTGGCCGCAATCCAGTTCCAGGTAACCGCAAGGCTGAACCTGGCCGGTATGGGAAATGAAGCAGAACGAGCTCCCGCCCATACAACCCCGGGTCATGGCATGGAGGGCACCGATGCCCCCCTGTCCGTGTCCCTTGGCTGTTTCCTGAGCGGGGCCTTTCCGCTGGTGGTAAATGCGGAAATAATGGGGCGCACAGGTGGCCTTGAGCTGAATGGGCGCTCGCAAGCTCTCCTCATAAAACCAGTTGAGGGTCTTTTCATAATCCGCCGGCGCTATTTCCTGATCCGCCATTTCCTTCCCCCGCCCCGTGGGCACCAGGAGAAAGATATGATGGGCCGCCGCCCCCAACCCCACCGCCAAGTCGAATATCCCCTTGATTTGATGCAGGTTTGCTTTGGTAACGGTGGTATTGATCTGAAATTCCAGGCCGACTTTCTTCATGGCCTCGATTCCGGCCATGGTTCCGGCAAAGGCGCCGGGCACCTTGCGGAAGGCGTCATGGCTTGCCGCGTCCAAACCGTCGATGCTGATACTTACCCTCATGATGCCGGCTTCGATCAGCCGTCGGGCAATCTCTTCCGTTACCAGCGTGCCGTTGGTCGCCATGACCATCCGCAAGCCCTTTTGATTTCCGTAGGCGGCGATCTCAAAGATGTCCGGACGCAGGAGAGGTTCCCCGCCGGTGAGGATAATTACCGGCTTGCTGAAGGCGGCGATCTCGTCGAGCAGTCCTTTGCACCGCCCGGTATCCAGCTCGCCCTGATAGGGTCCGCATTCCGCAGAGGCGCGGCAGTGGACGCAGGCGAGGTTGCAGCTCCTGGTCACCTCCCAGGCCACCATGCGCAAGGTATTCGGCAGTATCGGCAGGGTTCTCTTTATGTCAATCGGTTTTGTGTCATTCATCGTTAATAACAAGCCCGAAGCAGGTTCGCCTCCGGCTTCTCCTTTCATATCCTTCATTTCTTCAGTACCAGGGCCGCTTCCTGGGCAAAGTAGGTAATAATGATATCGGCACCGGCCCGCTTGATGGAAATGAGCGATTCCATCATCGCCTTTTCCCCGTCCAGCCAGCCCAGGTTAGCCGCGGCCTTGATCATGGAAAATTCACCGCTCACGTTATAGGCCGCCAGGGGAAGGTCGAACTCTTCCTTGGCCCGGCGGATGATGTCCAGATAGGGCAACGCCGGCTTAACCATCAATATATCCGCTCCTTCTTCCACGTCAAGGGTCATTTCCCGGATAGCCTCATCGCTGTTGGCCGGGTCCATCTGGTAGGATTTCCGGTCGCCATACTGCGGCGCGCTTTCGGCGGCCTCCCGGAATGGTCCGTAGAAACAGGAGGCATATTTGGCCGCATAGGCCATGATCGGCAGCGACACATAACCGGCCTCGTCCAGGGTCTCGCGAATGGCGCCGATCTGGCCGTCCATCATGGCGGAGGGGGCCACCATGTCGGCGCCGGCCCGGGCATGGGACAGGGCGGTCTCCGCGAGCACCTCGATGGTGGAATCGTTATCCACATCGCCCTTCTCGATCATCCCGCAGTGGCCGTGGCTGGTATATTCGCAAAGACATACATCAGTGATGACCAGTATATCCGGTACCCTGTCCTTGATCTTCCGCACCGCCCGCTGCATGATCCCCTCCCGCGCAAAAGCGCCCGAGGCGACCTCGTCCTTCTTGTCGGGAATACCAAAGAGCAAAACCGCCGGTATGCCCAACTCCTTCGTCTTTTCCACTTCCTTTATCAAGTAATCGATGGAGAGCTGAAAGTTCCCCGGCATGGAGCTGATCGGCTTCTTGACCCCTTTGCCTTCGACTACAAAGAGGGGATAGACGAGATCACTTACGGATAATGCCGTTTCCCGGATCATACTGCGGAAAAGTTCGTTTTTCCTCATCCTTCTTGGTCTGTATTCGGGGAAGTACATGGTTTCTCCTTCTATAGGTTGATGACCTTGGCCGCATCGTGCATGGTTTCGATAATGTCCGGCATGTTCGATACCTTGCCGGCGGTGATCCTATCCTTTATCCCATAATATTCCAGACAGGTCTGGCAGGCCAGGACTTCCACGCCCCTCTGGGAAAGCACTTTCAGCGGATCCATGGCCGGGCAATCCGGCAGGAGCAGCTGGACCCCCCGTTCCATCAAGAGGATATGGGAAGGGAGACGCCGGGCCTGAATCAATTTCAGAAAGAAGGTACTCATCAGCCGGCTGCCCAGTTCTTGATCCTGGCTGCCGATCTTGTCCGAAGTAATGCAATAAACGAAGTTGTTCTCTTTCATCTTTTTCTCCTTGCCAAGCTCGACCGCCGTCCCCAAAAGGCCCGGCAGGCACTGCTGTGCCCGGCCCTGAACTCTTCCTGCCCCTTTACATCAGGCAAGACCTCGCAACTTCATCCAGAAGTTCGCGCCCGCCGCGCGCCAGGATCTTTTCCGCCAGCGTCAGGCCCAGTCTTGCACTTGTCTCTACGGGTCCCGCCACTTCATCCCGGATCAATACCCTACCGTCCATACCGCCAACGAGTCCTCTGACCAGAAGCTGGCTGCCCTGGACCTTGCCATAAGCCGCAATCGGCAACTGGCAGCCGCCGCCCAGACGGCTCAAAAAGGCCCTTTCGGCCCCCACCTCCTGCCGCGTCGTTTCATCGTCCAGGAAGGAAACAATTTCTCTGGTCTCCAGATCGTCCGTGCGCAATTCCAATCCCAGCACCCCCTGCCCTACTGCCGGCAGCATCAATTCCACCGGCAGGTACTGAACGATCTTGTCGGCCCACCCCATTCTTCTCAGGCCCGCAGCCGCCAGAATGACCCCGTCCAGGCCGTCCATTTCGATCTTCTTGATACGGGTATCCAGGTTGCCCCTCAAAGGCACGATCTCCAGATCGGGCAGCAGGTTCAAGAGCTGATAGCCGCGGCGCAACGATCCGGTGCCGATGCGGGCGCCCTTCGCCATCTCTTCTATCTTTCTGTTATTATTAGCGATGAGAACATCCCGCGGGTCCTCCCTTTTGGGTGTTATGCCGATCGTCAGGCCTGCCGGCAGTTCCGCCGGCACATCTTTCATGCTATGCACCGCCAGGTCGATGGTTCCCTGGAGGAGGGCCTCTTCGATCTCTTTCACGAAAACGCCTTTCCCGCCGATCTTTACGAGGGAAACGTCCTGCATGATGTCGCCTTTGGTCTTGATCACCACAATTTCCACCGAAAGCTGAGGAAATTGTTCCCTGATTGTTGCCGCTATCGCGTTTGACTGGGTCAGCGCCAAGCCGCTGCCCCGCGTCCCTATTTTCAACGTGGCTTTAATTTTCCGCCCCTCCTTCCTCCGCTGTAACTACTGGCTGTGATTAGGTTATCGATTATCTTCACCGATCACACCGTACAAATCACTAATCTCTATTCACAAAGCACTGTTCTTAATCCAGCTTAAATAGTCGCCGCACCGCCACCAGGTACGAGCTCATATCGTCGTCCTGGCTCTCCTCTTTCAGGCTGGTGATGGGATCATGAATAATCTTGTTGACGATGGCAGCCGCCAAAATTTCCACGTTCTTCCGCGCCTCATCGTCGAGGTTTCTCATCCAGGAGGACCGGTTCAACTCGCCCAGCCTGATAGATTCGACTTTTTCTCTCAGGGAAACAATAGTCGGAACCACGAGCAGGCTGCTCATCCAGGCCCGGCATTTAGCTACCTCTTCCTCGATGATGGCTTCGGCTTTTTCCGCTTCCTGGCGGCGGTTTTCCACATTCTCGTCCACCACCTCCTGCAGGTCGTCGACATTATAGAGAAAGACATTATCTATCGTTCCCGCCGCCGGATCGACGTCCCGGGGGACAGCAATATCGATCAGAAAAAGCAGCCGGTTCTTTTTCCCCTGGAGGGCCTTGCCTACCATGTCCTTCGTAATCACGTAACCCGTGGCGCCGGTGGAGCTGATCACGATATCCACTTCGCCCAGCCGTGCCTCCAGGTCATTAAATTCAATCGCCGTGCCTTGAAAAGTT
>Ga0209514_10007966_pt1 | contig 12300 bp, 9 predicted proteins | sample Subgrocontami58m_FD_187452 | JGI IMG/M metagenome (GOLD analysis project Ga0209514, IMG submission 187452) | Subsurface groundwater microbial communities from S. Glens Falls, New York, USA - GMW37 contaminated, 5.8 m (SPAdes) (version 3) | ecosystem: Environmental > Aquatic > Deep subsurface >...
CTCGCCCTTCGTGCCGGCCGTCCGAGGTCGAGTTTACCACGACGGCTAATTATTTTCATACTCGGTGGCGCCCCACGGAGCATGGGACACTGCGGTGAAGGCCCCTTCGGAAGTCCCCGCAAGCCGTCTTCCCTTCGGTCCTCAAGGATGAGCCCAAATCGGGCGATGCAGAAAGGACAGGGCCTTTTTCACTCTGATTCGGTTGAGGCGAAGCGTTGGTCTGTGCTGGGAACCCATACCACATTCACCATGAAAAGGCCCTGGCAGAAGGGGTCCGTAGCTTGACAAGAGGGCCCGATATGTCCATAATTCGCTCCGACATGCCCATCAAAGCGGACACTAGCCAACCAGCCATCGAGGCCCAGGGCCTTCGTAAGTCCTACAACCACAAACTCGCGGTAGAGGACCTTTCCCTTACCGTGGGTCGGGGAGAAGTCTTTGGCTTCCTGGGGCCCAACGGAGCCGGCAAGACCACCTCCCTTAAGATGCTCCTGGGCCTGGTCCTGCCTACGGCCGGCGACGGCTGGCTGCTGGGTCGCCCCCTGGGCGACCCCGAGGCCCGCAGGCGCGCCGGGTTCCTTCCTGAGCATTTCCGCTTTCACGAATGGCTGCAAGCGGAGGAATTCCTCCACTTTCACGGCCGGCTGTACGGGATGAGCAAGCAACTCCGCCAGAAGAGAGTAGCAGAAGCCCTGGAGATGGTGGGTCTCTCACATTGCTCTCGCCAGAAACTGAGCACGTTCTCCAAAGGAATGCTCCAGCGCATCGGTATCGCCCAGGCCATGCTGAACGACCCTCCCCTGGTCTTCCTGGACGAGCCCACTTCCGGCCTTGACCCCCTGGGCCGCCGCCAGGTGAGGGATATTATCCTGGCCGTCAAAGAGCGCGGCGTGACCGTCTTCTTGAATTCCCACTTCCTCAGCGAGGCCGAGCGGGTCTGCGACCGGGTCGCTATCATAAACCAGGGCCGGGTAGTGCGACAGGGCAACCTTACGGATCTGCTGTCCGGCGAGCTGGAAGTGGACTTGCGGATGGGGAATCCCACGCCGCCTCTCCTGGAGGCCCTGGGCCGCCTGTCCCAGTCGGTTAAGCTTGATGGGGCACTGGTGACCGTCCGCGTGGCCGGAGAGGATGCCATCCCGCCCCTGGCCGAGGCCGTGGTGCAGCATAGCGGCCAGCTCCTGGCCCTCACACCGCGGCGCGCTTCTCTCGAGGACTACTTCGTGCAGGTCATAGAGGGGGGCGCATGAGCACGTTTATCATAGCCCGCTTCACCTTGAAGGAGGCCTTGCGAAAGCGTTTCTTCTTGATGGCGGCTATCGTAGGAGCGCTCTTCCTGGCCCTCTACGGCATTGGTTTTCGTTTCATCTGGGAGGAATGGCAAAGAAACGGCCTCCCAGCAGCCAGAACGGCTCAATTCAGTGCGCAGATCGTGCTGGCAGGCCTCTTCCTTATCCATCTATTGGGGATACTCGTAGCTATCGCCGTCTCCGTCTCCACCATCTCCCAGGAAGTGGACGAGGGTACCATCCAGCTCATAGCTACCAAGCCGCTGAGGAGGTGGGAGATAGTGGCGGGGAAATGGCTGGGCCTGGCCGCGCTTCTCGCGGTTTACGTTATTGGGATGGCCTGGGGCATCATGGCAGTGGCCTATTACATGTCCGGATTCTGGCCTCCGCAGCCCGTGATACCTACCCTCTTGATGCTCTTAGCGGCCTTATCTTTCCTCTCCCTATCGCTCTTGGGGGGAGCCTTCCTGCCCACCGTAGCCAACGCCCTTTTGCTCCTCACCCTCTTCGGCATGGCCTTCTTCGGAGGGATGGTGGAGCAGATCGGCGCCATCATTCAGAGCGAGGCCATGGTCAATATCGGCATCGGCACCAGCCTGCTCGCCCCCACCGACGTCCTGTGGCGCCTGGCGGCCCGGCTGTTGGCTCCCAGCCAGGGCCTCATCCAGAGCCCCTTCTCCAGCGTCACAGAGCCCTCCGCTTGGATGGTTGCCTATGCTGTTGTCTACACCGGGGCAGCCCTTCTGGGGGCAACCCGGATCTTTAGGAAGCGGGACCTGTGATTCGTCATTAGGTCATGGGGTCATGGCATGATTGGCTGTCCCTTGCATTGTGATCCTGTTCGGCCGGCCACCCATTCGTTGTGATCGGTCCCACACCCATCCGTTGAGAATCCGTCCCTCCAATCCATTGTGAACCAGCTCAATATCCATCCGTTGAGAATCCGCCCCCCAATCCGTTGTGAATCAACTCCACACCCATCCGTTGAGAATCCGTTCCACACCCATCCGTTGTGATCAGTCGCCTTACCTCTTGCCGCCCCAGGCTTGTCAATATATCTCTCACGCACTATAATCCTCCCAAAGTGGTGTTATGAGACTGTTGAACATCACCCAACTCCGTAGCCGGGGTCGTCCCCGACCCCGGCCGTCGGCATCGGGGACGATGCCGCCTACAGTAGTTATTCAACAGTCTCGTTATGCCAGTTGCGGCAGGCAGGAGTGCTAATGAGGCTTAAACGGAGAAGGCGGGGACGTCTACTAATCCCCATATTCCTTATTCTCTGCCTTGGGGCTATCTCCGCCGTGGTCTACTTTACCGTCAGCCTGCCGGTCAGGCTTAAGGAAGCCAAGGTGCTCCAGACGGTAGACAACACCCCTTACCTGGCCCAGGGGTTGGACTACCTGCGCGCAGGGAGGCTTCAGGATGCGTCCCGCTCCCTGGAATCAGCTACCCGCCTGGACCCCCAAAACGCCGATGCGTTCATCCAATGGACCAGGGCCCTGACCCTCCTTCACCAGTCCAGCCAGGCTGTCGCCGCCGGGGAATGGGCCGTACGGCTCGACCCACGCAACGCCACATCCCACGCTTACCTGGCCCAGGCCTACGATTGGAACGATGAATACGATAAGGCCGTTCAGGCCGCCCTGAAAGCCATCGAAATAGACCCCCGGAGCGCCCAAGCCTACGCCTTCTTGGCCGAGGCCTACGCCGACAAGAACCAGTGGGAGAAGGCCCTGGAAGCCGCCCGTAAGGGTATACAGTTGAATGAGTCCAGTGTGGACGCCCATCGCAACCTGGGCTATGTCCTGGAGAAGCAGGCCGGCTACCAGGAGGCCATCAAGGAGTACCAGCGGGCCATTGAACTGGGGCCCGACCAGGGTTACCTCTATTTGGACCTGGGAGCCGCCTACCGGGGCCAGCGCCGGGACGAAGAGGCCGTGGCGGCATTCCAGAAGGCCTATGAGCTACAGCCGGAAGAGCCCCGCGGCTATCATGGCCTGGGCCTGGTATACTACAACCAGAAGAACTACCCCCAGGCCATCGAGATGTTTGAAAAAGCACTTCAGGTCTCTCCCAAGTTCAGCCCATCACTGGAGTACCTGGGATGGTCGTACTACGTCCAAAAGGACTATGAGAAGTCCGCCGGCTACTTCCAGATGGCCGCGGAAGCAACCCCTGACAGCCCCACGCGACAGGCTGCCCTGGGGTGGAGCCTCTTCAATCTCCGCCGTTACAGCGAGGCCCGGGCCGCCTTCCAGAAGGCCTCCCAGTTGGACCCAAGCCTCACCCTGGCCAAAGATGGCCTGGCCGCCACAGAGGGAAAGGAGTAGTCCCACTCCCTCCCGCTCCCCTCCCCACCCGTGCTTCGATTGTGCTTCAATCGTGCTTCATTGTGCTTCAACACTGCTCCGATAGTGCTCCAGTGTGCTCCAGTGTGCTTCAATAGTACGCTCCAGTACGCTCCATTCTGCTTCAATAGCGCTTTGTGCTTCCATAGTGATTCAGTAGTGGTCTGATTGTGGCCTGAGTGGTCTGATTGTGGCCTGGGGTGCTCAGTTGAAAGCTCCGTAGCTGGGAGCGCCGGCGTCTCGCCGGCCTAGGCGACGGTTTTCAAACCCGCCCTCCGGCGGCAACCGATGCTCAAACTTGGAACAGCGGTAAGGGCCTATCCATTTTCATAAATTGTACGATGATATAAGAAGGAGGACACCCGGCGACTTTCCTGGGCAACCGGCTCCATAATCATGCATCGTGCGCCTGGAAAGGGACTGCTATCCAGACAGGAGACGCGGAGCCTCCCAACCCCGCATGATCCGCACGTCTGCGTGGAAACGGCCCGTCTTGTGACAGTAAACACAGTTATGTTGCTTTTTGGCTCTTTGGCCTATATAATTAACTTGAACATCGGGCTCTTGAGGTTTAGAAAGCCTATGGAAACTATGGGTGAATATCTGGACTCCCAGGACCAGAACTTCCAATCTCCTCGTCGTGGGGAAGTAGTAACTGGGACGGTGGTATCCAAGTCTAAGGACGGGATACTGGTGGACATCGGGTCCAAGTCTGAAGGGATCATCCCTGACTCGGACTTGGCGGGGCTTGATCCCGACTACTTGGAGTCGATACAGATAGGGAACGAGATACCCGTATACGTGGTGCGTCCGGACAGCCCGGATGGCGCCGTTGTACTCTCCCTGCGCAGGGGTGCCGCAGAGAAGGAATGGCAGACCCTGGGCGACTTGTTTAAGAATGGGGAGATCTTCGAGGGCAAGGTCATAGGCCGTAACAAAGGGGGTCTGATTGTAGGATTCGAGGGTGTCCGCGGCTTCGTACCTCTCTCCCAGATCGCCAGCCTCTCCCAGGCCAGTACTAACGGCACCGTAGAGGACCGGCTGGAGGAGATGGTCGGCAAGACGATCTGGCTCAAGATCATCGAGATGAATCGTCGCCAGAACCGGCTGATCCTCTCCGAGCGCCTGGCCCTGCACAACTGGCGCAGGCAGCAGAAAGAGCGCCTGGTGCATGAGATCGAAGCCGGTCAGATAATCCGGGGGAAGGTAAGCAGTCTATGCGACTTCGGCGCCTTCGTTGACCTTGGTGGCGCTGATGGCCTGGTGCCCCTCTCAGAGCTCTCCTGGGGAAGGGTCAAACACCCGAAGGAAGTGCTTCAAGTAGGGGATGAAGTGGAGACCTACGTGCTCAACGTGGACCAGGATACCAAGAGAATTGCTCTGAGTCTGCGCCGGGCGCAGCCGAGCCCTTGGGACAGCATCAATGACAGGTACCAGGTTGGGCAGTTGGTCTCGGCAACGGTTACCAAGTTGACCAAGTTTGGAGCCTTCGCCCGCCTGAGCGACGGGCTGGAAGGACTGGTGCATATCTCCGAACTGGAAGACCGGAGGATCGGCCACCCCAAGGAGGTCATCAAAGAGGGGGATGACCTGACCCTCAAGATCATAAGTATAGACCCCCAGCGGCAGCGCTTGGGATTGAGCCTTAAGCAGGCCCAGGAGGTCCTGGGGCGCTGGCAGGGAATGATGGAGACCGTGGTATCCCCAGGCAACCCATCCACAGGGGATGCCGTGCCGGAGCCTGAACCGGAGTAGAGGGGAGTCGCTGGCGGAGTCCGGAGGCGCAAGATGGCAGATAGATTTGACAAGTTCACAGAGCGGGCGCGCAAGGTCCTGACCCTAGCGCAGGAAGAGGCCCAGCGCTTCAACCATAACTACATTGGCACTGAGCACCTCCTTCTGGGCCTGGTAAGGGAAGGAGATGGCGTAGCGGCCAAGGTCCTCGCGAACCTTGGGGTAGAGTTGAACAAAGTCCGCTCTGCCGTGGAGTTCATCATCGGGCGGGGTGACCGCACCGTGACCGGCGAGATCGGCCTCACCCCCAGGGCGAAGAAGGTCATCGAGTTGGCCGTTGACGAGGCGCGCCGCCTTAGCCACCACTACATCGGAACGGAGCACCTCCTCCTTGGCTTGGTGCGCGAGGGCGAAGGCATCGCCGCCGGAGTCTTGGAGAGCCTGGGCATCAACCTGGAAAAAGTCCGGTCGGAGACCATCCGTATCCTCAGCCAGAGCAGCGTCCATCCGCACGCAGACGTGCGGACCGCCACCAAGACCCCCACCATAGACCAGTTGGGCATAGACCTGACGGCGGCGGCGCGCAACGGTAAGCTGGACCCGGTCGTCGGACGTGCCAAGGAGATCGAGCGGGTCATCCAGATCCTGAGCCGGCGCACCAAGAACAACCCCGCCCTTATCGGAGAGCCGGGCGTCGGCAAGACCGCCATCGTGGAAGGGCTGGCCCAACGGATCATTGCGGGTGATGTCCCGGAGACTCTGCGCGGCAAGCGCATGCTGACCCTGGACATCGGCCTGCTAGTAGCCGGCACCAAGTACCGAGGCGAATTCGAGGAACGCCTGAAGAAGATCATCGAGGAGATACGCAACTCCGGCAACTGCATCCTGTTCATCGACGAGCTCCATACCATCGTTGGGGCTGGGGCGGCTGAGGGAGCGGTGGATGCCGCCAATATTCTGAAGCCGTCTCTATCCAGGGGCGAGATTCAGTGCATAGGCGCCACTACGCTGGACGAGTATCGCAAGTACATCGAGCGGGATGCTGCCCTGGAGCGCCGCTTCCAGCCGGTCCTGGTCGAGGAGCCAACCGTTGACCAGACCATTGAGATTTTGCGGGGCATCAAGGAGCGCTACGAAGCACATCACCGGCTCGTCATTTCCGAGGAGGCCCTAAAGGCCGCCGCGGAGCTGGCAGCCCGGTACATTGCCGACCGCTTCATGCCCGATAAGGCCATCGACCTGATTGACGAGGCCTCCTCACGGGTACGGCTACAGCGGTCACAGGCGCCCCCAAGCCTGAAGGACGCAACCAAGGCCCTTGATACCATCCGCCGGGAGAAGGAAGCGGCTATCTCCAACCAGCAATACGAGTACGCGGCCGAGCTGCGCGACAGAGAGCTGAAGCTGCTGGAAAAAACGGAGAAGATGGAGACTAGCTGGCAGGCCAACCAGGAGGGCGATCTCCCCACGGTTACCGACGAGGACATCGCCGAGGTGGTCAGCATGTGGACAGGCATCCCCCTCACGCGGATCGCCGGCGAAGAGTCCGCCCGGTTGCTGCAAATGGAGGAGGCGCTGCATAAGCGGGTCATCGGCCAGGAAGAGGCTATCACCACCATCTCCAAGGCAGTACGACGGGCCCGCGCCGGCCTCAAGAACCCCAAGAGACCCATCGGCAGCTTCATCTTCCTGGGCCCCACCGGTGTCGGGAAGACAGAGTTGGTCAAGGCCCTGGCCGAGTTCCTCTTCGGCAGCGAGGAAGCCCTCGTCAAACTAGACATGTCCGAATTCATGGAGCGGCATTCAGTGGCCCGCCTGGTAGGCGCGCCTCCCGGGTACATCGGGTACGAGCAGGGCGGCCAGCTTACCGAGGCAGTGAGGCGCAAATCCTACAGCGCCATCCTGCTGGACGAGATCGAGAAGGCCCACCCAGAGGTCTTCAACATGCTACTCCAGATCCTGGACGACGGCCACTTGACCGATGCCAAGGGGCGGAGGGTGGACTTCCGCAACACCATCATCGTCATGACCAGCAACGTGGGGGCGGAGCTAATCCGCCGCGACACCACCCTGGGGTTTTCCGTGAAGCTGGATGAGATCAAGAGCCAGGAGCAAGCCTACGACAGGATGAAGGAGAAGGTCTTGAGCGAGCTCAAGCGGACCTTCCGTCCTGAGTTCCTGAACCGGATCGACGGTGTGGTGGTCTTCCACGCCCTGAGCAGGCCGCATATTCGCCAGATCGTCGACCTTATGCTCGTCCAGGTCCAGAAGGAGCTGGATGCCCACGAGGTCAAGCTGGAAGTTAGCGAAGAGGCCAAGGACCTCCTCTGCGAAAAGGGCTATGACGAGACCTTCGGCGCACGGCCCCTCCGCCGGGTGATCCAGAACCTGGTGGAGGACCGCCTCTCTGAGGGCCTGCTGGAAAGCCGCTTCCAACCTGGGGACACTGTACGGCTGGACCGCGAGGGAGATGACCTCGTCATGCGCCCACTGGTCCTAGTCGAATCTAAGTGAAGCATCCAAATCCCTGTAGTGGCGGACGGCCTTGTCCGCCAGGGGTGGCGCGGCGGACACAGCGGCCCACCCCACGGTCAGGCTAAGCCCGTAGGCCGGGGGGTTTGGGGGGTGTTCCCCCAAGAGTCTAAGTGAAGCGATCGAACTACGTATGTCAGGAGCCCGTAGGCCGGGGGGTTGGGGGGGTGTTCCCCCCAAAAGTCTAAGTGAAGCGATCGAAGTACGTATGTCAGGAGCCCGTAGGCCGGGGGGTTTGGGGGGTGTCCCCTCAAGAGTCTAAGTGAAGCGATCGAAGTACGTATGCCAGGAGTGCGGTAGCGAATCGATCAAGTGGCTGGGGCGGTGTCCTGACTGCGGAGGCTGGAATAGTTTCGTAGAAGTAGTGGAGAGCCCCAAAAAGAGCTCTCCACTGACGCGTTTCGGGAACGGCCAGGCCCCCATCCGTCTCCCACAACTTCCCCAAGAGGACTTCCGGCGGGTGCCCGTGCCCATCTCGGAGTTCCATCGTGTGCTGGGGGGCGGCATTGTACCCGGATCCCTGGTCCTCATCGGCGGCGACCCCGGTATCGGCAAGTCTACCCTCCTGCTGCAACTGGCGGACGCGGTGGCCCAGCCCGTGGGCTCTGTGCTATATGTCTCCGGAGAGGAGTCCCTTCCCCAGATAGGCCTGCGGGCCCAGCGCCTGGGGATCAGCCGCACGGAGATCCATCTCCTGGCCGAGAACAGCCTGGAGCACATCGTAGCCCAGGCCGAGGCCATGCGCCCCGGGCTCCTCATCGTGGACTCCATCCAATCGGTGGTGCTGGAAGACCTGGGATCAGCCGCGGGTACGGTGGCCCAGGTCCGAGAGTGTACCATGCGGCTCATGAACCTGGCCAAAGGGAGCGGCATCCCTGTCTTCCTGGTAGGGCACGTTACCAAGGAAGGGGTCATCGCCGGACCCAAGGTTCTGGAGCACATGGTGGACACCGTTCTTTACCTGGAAGGAGAGCGGTATCATTCGTTCCGCATCCTCCGCGCCGTAAAGAACCGCTTCGGCTCGACCAACGAAGTTGGCATATTCGAGATGCAGGGCCACGGCCTTTCAGAGGTCCTGGACCCCGCCCAGTCCTTCCTGTCCATGCGGCCCTCACACCCCATCGGCTCGACCCTTACTGTAGCTATGGAGGGCACCCGGCCCATGCTGGTGGAGATCCAGGCCCTGACCAGCCGCACTGTCTTCGGCCTGCCCCGGCGCACCGCCAACGGCGTAGACTTCGGCCGCCTTCTGATGATATCGGCCGTGCTCTCCCGCCGGTCAGGAGTCTCCCTCTACAACCAGGATATTTTCGTCAACGTGGTGGGTGGCCTGAAGATAGAAGAGCCCGCCGCCGACCTGGCCCTGGCCGTGGCCATCGCTTCCAGTCGCCGCAACGCCCCTCTGGACCCCAGCATGATCTTGCTGGGAGAGGTGGGCCTGGGGAGCGAGCTGCGCGGTGTGAACCAGATGGAGCGCCGCCTGGCAGAGGCCCAGCGCCTCGGCTTCAAGTCGTTCGTCGTGCCCCGGACCGGAGAGCGAACACCAGTCCCCAACATACACCCGGTGGCCACCCTCCGAGAAGCCCTGGCCATCGCCCTGGGGCCCGGGGAGCCCGAGCCGGAAGAAGAGGCGGAAGACCGAGAGGATGAATAACCGCCTCCCGCAATCCGCAGATTTCGCAGATTTGGTATCTTGTAGAGACGGGCCGGTGGCCCTGCCCCCGACGCAGCCTTTGATAAGGACTGTGCGGCGTTGTCTTGAGGAACGCCCGCCGGCCAACAAAGCCCGTTAAGAAATCGGGTGCGCCATGATGGGAATCAGGATTCAGCCATCGGTTGCGTGTAGGGCATGAACCTCCCGGATTTCACAATTGGGGTTCCAGAAGGCAGCGGGTGAGGTTAGGGGCGCCTCATTTCCACGATCCACGCCGTTAGTGAAGCAGGACCCGGGGACTTGCAGGCAGAAATCCCCGTTACGCACCCCGCGATGAGACACCGCCTGCCGCCCGCCGCGCCGCCTCCGGCACGAACTCCTGGCTGCAATAGGGGCAGTGGCAGTAGGACTCCTCGATCTCCAGAAACTCCCGCCCGATATAGAACTCTTTCCCACAATGGGGACAGGTCACATAGATAACTTTGGGCATTTCTGCTCCTCCGAAGGTCATTGGGTCATTGGTCATCGGTCACTTGGGAGGGGGCAATTACCTAATAACTAATCACCAACGACCAATCAGTCAAGAATCTGTGAAATCTGCGGATCGTTCCCCTACCCGTATGGCTCATAGGGAATCTGAAGCAACCGCTCCCGAGGGATAAAGTCCTGGAGCTTTACGCTCTCCATGACCTCGGCCGGGACCTGCAGGCGCTTTGGGAAACGGACCGGCGGGGCCGGCTTGGTACAATCGAAGCCCACCTTGGTGCCGACAGCCTCCTCCGCGCTGGGGTCCAGGCTGGGGCCCAGGCAGTCCTTGATTACCATGAGGTCCCTGTCCCCCTGAAAACGGGTCGCCAGGGCCAACAGCACCTCTTTCTCATCGAAGATGTCCACATCCTCGTCGAAGACGAAGGCATGCTTCACCAGTAGATGGGTGTTTAAGGCCGCCAGTAGGGCGGTGCGGCCCTGGCCCTCCACGGTCTTCTTGATCTTCAGGTAGAGGTGGAACTGCCCACCTCCCGACATCGGCGCGTAAACGTTCACCAGGCCGGGCACGGACCTCTTGATCATGTCGTAGGCGCCCCCTTCCATCTGAAGGCTGCCAACCCAGTGGGTGTGCCCGACCATGATATCCTGCCAATAGGGGTCCCGACGGCGAGTGACAGCCGTCACCTTGATATAGGGATGCCACCTTTGGGGGCCTGAATACCGCGTATACTCCCCAAAGGGACCCTCCGGCCTCCGCTGGCCATGGGGCACAATCCCTTCAATTACTACTTCCGCGTCAGCGGGGACCAGAAAGTCCTCTCCCAGGGTCTCCGATGGCACCAGACGCAGAGGCTCACCGAGCGCGCCCCCGGCCGCCTCGTAGTGGCTGGCCGAGACGCGGGCCTCGCATCCCAGGACCGCCAGGGGATGATGCCCTATCCAGAAGGCCACTTTCATGTCCTCACCCCGGGCCTCATGCTTGGAGAAGATATGGAAATTGTGGGTCGGCGGCGAGATGTAGACCCTGATCTCATCCTTGCCCTTGATCCATCCACGGTGGATGGCCGAGTTGACCACACCCGTATCCGGGTCGTAACACGTCAGGAAGCCGGCCGTAATGTAGTGTCCCGGGTCCATCTCATGATGCACCAGGGCGGGAAAGTCCGCCAGGTTGACCTCCTCCCCAGTCTCCACTACCTCCTTCACCGGAGCCTTGCTCCTGGATACTACTACTGGCTTGATCCCCTCCTGTATCCTCTGGCAAAATACCGGCCCGACCTTGTCTATACTCGTCTCCATTAACCCCGCCAGCCTCTTCCGGCTGGACATCATGAAAGTCACCAAAGGATAGGGGGACCTCCCCTGCTCATTGACCACATTATGGAATATCAATACCGGGAACCGCTTTTCTCTCTCCAGATGAGTGGCCAGAGCCGTCACCTGGTGCCGGGCACTGACCTCCTTCTCGATATGGACTACCTCTTCAGGGTACATCTCCTCGTGCTGGCTAAGAAAAAGGTGCAGGTCTTTCAAATGTCCTCCTCGTATAGCTAGTTCCTGCCCAACCTCTCCAGGGCATACTCCACATACTGGTTGTCTACCACCTTGCTGATATCCACCTTCTGCTGTTGCATGCCTTTGGAAAAGTACCAGTCCTGATCGGCGGAAATGCTCTGCGCATTGGCGAACCCGTTGGCGTCTACCCCAATGACGGTCATCCGGTCGTAGAGGGCCGCCTCCTTGATAGCAGTCGAATTGGACAGGATGGATACCATCTCCTCCTTCCTGACGTTCTTGGTGAAGGCATTGACGTAGTCGCGGACTGCCCTGATATACGCTACTGCAAACCTCTTGGCCGCCTCAGGCTTGTTCTGATAGAAGGCGGGGCCGAAGAGGATAACGGCAGCCTCGTGGTTAGGGGAGATCTCGTCCTCTCCCTTCCAGCGGACGGCCAGGCCCCTGTCCACCGCCATCGCGTTGTAGGGGTCCACATCGCCGGCCACATCTATGGCCTTGCTGCCCAGGGCTGCCAGCATATCAGGGAACGGCATGACCACAACATTGACCTCTTCACGCTTCACGCCGCCTTTCTCCAGGGCCTTTTCCACCATCATCTCAGTAGTGCTGCCAATGGCGTTAATGGCGATGGTCTTGCCCCTTAAGTCCGAGTATTCCCGCACTTGCCCGGCATCGATCAAGTCCTTCCGCACCAGTATGGCCGTAGTACCCCGTCCGGCCAGGGCAGTGGAGC
>Ga0209514_10007970_pt1 | contig 12294 bp, 15 predicted proteins | sample Subgrocontami58m_FD_187452 | JGI IMG/M metagenome (GOLD analysis project Ga0209514, IMG submission 187452) | Subsurface groundwater microbial communities from S. Glens Falls, New York, USA - GMW37 contaminated, 5.8 m (SPAdes) (version 3) | ecosystem: Environmental > Aquatic > Deep subsurface >...
CCGAAGTTTTTTGGCTTCAAATCCTGAGCCAAAAAAATGAGGATGACATCAAATGTGCAAGAGAAATGTGGGAAAAAAACAGAGAATTTGAATGAAAGGGAGAGCAGCTGTGATAATTAATTCCCATTTAGCCGACCTTCTCAGCAGAGAAGGGAAAGATTTATGTTTGGCTGAGCGATGAGCGAGAACAACAATAAATCTTTAGGCGTGAAGAATGGGGTAAAATAAAGTAGTGGATTTATTTATTTTTTAGAAAGTTTTGTTTTTTTCCTTTTGGATTGTTGGGCTATTTTTTTAAACTGCTTATCTTTTTATCTATCTGCTTGATGATCCGTAATTTATAACTATCCAAAGTCTTCAAAGCATTAGGTGAAACCCTTGCTTTTATTTTACTCACTTTATTTTTAAGATTTGTTAATTCCTTAATGTTCTCTGCTGACTTCAATTTACTCTCATAAGGAATTAAATGCAATTCAATAAATTCTTCTATCTTTGACTTGATTTTTTCCCTCTTTCCTTTTCTTAAATATATCTCTGTATTATAATCAACAGTTGCTCCATCTTTTGGGATAATGCCGGAAACCTTAAACTTAATGTTTCCGAAATCAACCCTTGATAAACTTCCATTGAGAATATAGAAGATATCCTGGAAGATAGTATTTTGATTTAATTTGGAAGATTTTCCTCTGCTTATTTCGCCTGTTGTGAATGTATCTCCTTTGACAAACGGCCTTCCAATCAAGCCCCGCTTTATTACGCCTAATGGAATGTCTACTTGAACAGCAGTATTTTGGCTTGCAGATGAGATTATAACCTTTTTTGCTGGGTTCAATTTTGCGTTATGCACTTTAATTGTATCGCCTATTCCAGCTTTGGCATTATATCTTGAAAAGCTATCCAGCCTTATTAGAGCCATTCCTACATCGCCAGGATAGCCATTTTTAGCAATAGCGTATGTTTTAGTGCCTCCTTCAATTAAGATTATCTCATTCTCTTTTACTCCAATCTTGTCCATATAAGCAGTATCAAATCTTGCTATTCCATTGTTGCAGTCTTCTGCTACTGCTTCCATTACGGTTAATGAGATTTTTTTCATTTTTTAAATAATCCGGATACCCACTTTTTATTGGTTAATAATAAATCATAATCACTGCAAGCAGATGATAAATAATATTTATCATTCTTTTTTAAAATCATATCACAGCCATACAATCTGACTTTCCCATAAAGTTCGCTTCTTCTATCACAACTTTCAATGCGGGTATAATCAATCAAATCATACTTGCACTTCTTACATATAATTGCAAACATATTTTTAAACTGCTTTTTACGCTTGTCAATTTTACAGGCAATGTTTTTGCACAATGCACATTTTGCTTTCATTTTGTATTCGCATTTTAATTTTCTGAATTCAATGACTGCCATTTTTTGCTTGTTCCCAATCAGCGCATGATGCAGGGAGAGTTTTATTTGTGCAAACCACAGCTCCATCAATAGTATATCCGCACACAATTTCTATCATACTGCCATTATCCATGATTTTAACTTTATCGTTAGGTATTTGCATTGTTATGCATACTTTACCATTATCTTCGTTTGTGCAGGTAATTCCTACCACAGTGCCGTTTTCAAGCGTATCTACACTTACTGAAGACGAAATATATGTGTAGGAATCTTCATTTTGCTTATCATAATCTTTGGAGCAGCTAATTACAAACAATAACAAAATAATCAGCAGGTATTTTTTAGTCTTTTTTTCTTTATTCTCATTTCCTATAGCCCTCATTAAGCAATAATTTCTTCAAATCCTTGGCTTTAAAGTATTCTGCCATTGCATTAAGAGCAATTTTGAGATAGCCTTTGCCTGAATAATAAATTCCCACTATAACCAATGGTATGAGCAAAAACAAACCCCATTTTGGAATTAAGCCAGAGGGCAGATTAAATAGTATGATAAAAAACAATACATACACCAAAACATAAACAGGCAATAAAAATGCATGTTTCATCCATTTAATTGTCCAATCAATATCCTTCATATTGTATCCCAAAGAAACATTCATGCTTGCATTTTTGCTCCCAAACAGCTGTATTTCTGGATCATATCTTGTCCTTACTTTCGTAATAAGAGGCCTTTCTTCTATTACTCGTACACGCATATTCTTTTTCCCATTAAAATCCTCTGCAACCTCAACTACATAGTCGTATTCTTTTCCAAGCTTCTGGAAAGTGCCTTTTTCTATTTCAGTAAATTTTTCTGCCATTTTTCTACCTCCTTTGGCTTGACTTTAATATCAAGGATAAGCTCCCTTTTCTTTGGTATAGATTCAATGTCAAAATCAACTGTATCAACATGACTCCAGTCCAGCCTGTTCTTATTGTCCAATTTCCTGTCCAGCCATACCAAATCTTCTACTTCTGCCTCATTCTTGTCCTGAAAGTTTTCAATTATCCACTCCTTTGTTTTTTGCCAGTTCATTTTTAGAATATACTTTTTCGTTTATTGCACATTACAAAAATTCTTTTTGATTAAGTCATATTTGAACTTATTTTTCTCATTCTTTTCTAACAATTTTAATCCTCTTTTCATAGCTGTAAAAGTTATTTTCTTATTTTTTACATAGACATCAGGGAATCCTTCCGAGTCCCAAGCTACAAATTCACCCTTATTTTTTACGAATTTTATTTCGTCTTTATAATCTAAGCAGGGTATTGATATTACACAGCAAACATGACCTCATTCTTTACTTAAAATGTCACGAAAACCAGAAGGCTCTTCTATAACTCCAAGTGGATAAACTTTAAGAGTTCTTCCTTTCCTTATTTTGCTTGATTTGTGAACATTCATTTTAAAGTGGTTATGAATCCATAAATACTAATCCCTATTGCAACCAAACCAGCCAGTCGGGACAAAATCTCTAATATCTTTTTAGTTTGTTTTTTCTTGCCATTCTTAAATAAGGAGCTTGTAAAGGTTATGTTATCTTTAAAAATTTCACCCAAAATAATGCAGGGATTTTAAGTCATTTTGAATAAATTTAGCTTTCCGTACGGATTCTATGGCTTCCTGAATATGTTTTTTGCATATTTTTTCTGCATTATCTTTTGCAGCGAACCCTGCTGAATTTAAAGCTACATTCTTGATGTCGCCTCCGCTCAAATCTTCCAGGTTAAAGTCTTTAATCGCCAACTTATTTTCTCTTGATTTCTTCGGCAAAAGCTTATCAAGAATCATTAATTGCTGTCCTTTGTCAGGCAGTTTAAAGTCAATGTGCATTGTAAGCCTTCTCTCAAATGCTTCATCATACTTTTCAGCAAAATTTGTTGCGAATATGCAGACTCCATCAAATCTTTCCAGCTCTTTCAGCAGAGTGTTCACTTGGCTCATCTCCCAGCTCATTTGAAGATTGCTTCTGCTTAATGCAATCGCATCTGCCTCATCAAAGAATAGAACTGCATTTTTTGCCTTGGCAATTTTAAAAACCATTTGAATATGTTTTTCAGTTACTCCGACAAAACAATTTTGAAGCTGGTCGTATCTTACCATCAACAATTTTTTATTAAGTTCTTTTGCCAAACAATGGGCAGCTAATGTTTTGCCTGTGCCGGGAGGCCCTCTGAAATTTAGTGTAGTGCCTCTCCCATATTCAATCACTTTTGAAAAGCCCCATTTTTTGAATATCTGTTCTTTTTTTGTCTCTCTTGAGAATGCGGCTTTTAGCTCGTCTTTCAACTTTTCTGAAACTATCAAATCATTAAAATTTGCTTTAGGCTCAATTATGTAGTATAAGCTTTCTAATTCGTCAGGAGAATTTCTTTTTGACTCTTCTTCCAAAGCCATATCAAGCTGATGGTATTCATCTATGTATTTTTTGTTTTTGAGGGCAAGCTGTGCCTTATATGAAATCTCATAAACTGTTTTCATCGGCCTCAAAGGGTTCACTATTTTATATACAAGCTTAAATCTTCTGAGATTACTTGATTCAAACCTAACATTGTGTTTTTTGAATATGTCTTTGCACTCCTTTATCCCGTTTTCTCTTTCAAAATCTGTAGTTTCATTAGTCTCTTCTATTAAATCCAATAAAACGCAGAATTCCTTGAATTTTAACGGATATTGTTTTAGGAATTTCCCTAAAGTGCTGTTGCTTTTTATAGTGGCTTGATATTTTTCATTAACATGCTCTATCCATTCATTCTTTAGTTTTTTGATGATTCTAAAATCAACATAATCTTCCGGCTCGTAGAAATGTCCATTATGACTATCCCTGTAATTTGATACAAATTCCTCTGCATAGTTAATATCCTTAGCAACCTGCATATATGAGATGTAGTTTATCAATGCCATCTTCCTCCTTGTTCTACAATTTTGCCTTTATCAACAAGCTCACAAAGCCAAATCCGCCAGTTTTTCTTGCATAACTGGCTCATTAATACAGTTAATTCTGATTTGGGTATGTCTCTCCTGCCCTTAATGAATCTGGTAAACTCTTCTTTTGTTTCAATTCTTGGCGGAATAAATTCATACAATCTTTTCAATCTGCCTGATTTGAAAGCATTGCTTGACAGGACTTTTTTGTAATGGAGAGGGCTTGTGTAGGATAAGCCAAAACATTCCCTGACAAAAGATTCTAAGCTGTACACATTTCTGATTGAATCATGTGTCGCTATTAATACCAGATCATTCATTGTATAGCCTCTTTTCTTGAGCATGGCCTTGAAATGCCGTGAAGCCAAAGTGAGCTTTCTGTCAATCTTCTTCTTTAGATAAGAGGTTATTGTCTCGCCTTCTCTTCCCGAGTCTATCTTTTTGGCAGCCCTATACATCTTGTAGTCAGATACAAATTGCTTAAGTGAATTGTAGCTTTTCATTTTCAAACCATTTAAACAACATGATTAGCGGCGCCGATAATCCTTAATGCTCAGGCAGAGCGCTTTAAATCCCCTAAATTAATAATCTCAACGGGCAAAAATCTTTAATCGTGTGGTTCAGGACAAAACCCTTTTAAGATTCTTTTTTCAACGATAGGGACATTTTTCATTGAGCCATTAGCGATAATCTGCAAGAAGCAGACCTTTTGCACCGCTAACCATGTATCCCATGTGAAAACATAGGATCATAATTCAGTTGACCAGTTTATTTTTTGAATTTCATTGTCCAGTTTTTGCTTTTGCTCTTCAAGCTCTTTTATTTTTGAGTCAAGCCCAAGCTCTTCAAAAACATCAGCATCAAATGAATCAAAGATTCTCCCTCTTTCTATCAAATTCATCAGCTTTGACAGATCTATGCGCAAATATTTTATCTCAGCAAGCTTTTTGTCTATGCCAATCTCTACATTCTTCCTATTGACTTGATTTTTCCCATCTACAATCTCTTTTGTGAGCTGCATTATTTTTTTGTCGCATTCTATGACCTTTGCTTTTTTATTATCCATGAATTCCTTTTGCTTTTTTTCTATCTCTTTTGATGTTTCCTTTTCTGTTCTTATTGTTGATTCCTTGAAATTCTGCTTTGCAATGCTGTCCCTTAGGTCGTATAAACGCATCAGTTCGCCTTCCTGCCTTCTTGTTATGGCTAACTTTTCTGAAATTTTCATTTTTTATCGCCTCCAGTTATTGTTGGAATATTAACTTATATTTAAATATTTCCATTAGATAATAGAATTTTATATATAATAATAGAAAATAATATAAATGGGCAGTTGTTTCTTATCGGTATGGAAAATTATATAAACGAGCCGTTTTCTTTAATGGATGGGGGTGATTTAATGGGTAAAAAGGTTTTAATTGCTACTTTGTATAATCCTGAGCCTGTAATTCTTGCTACTACAAGGCTCGGTCCTGAACGCTTAATTCTATTGGTAGATAAAGAGCCAAGCAAAGAACAAGAGAACAGCCTTAAAATCATACAGGATTCTCTGGGAAAGGTTATTGAAGTAAAGGTTGTCAAGACTGATGTTTATGATATTGTAAACGTTGCCACTAAATGCGTTGAAATAATTGACTTGCAGCCAAAAGAGGATTCTATTTATGTTAATATCACTTCGGGTAGGAAAACTAAAGCCATCGGCTTGTTATTTGCTGCTTATGCAAGGCATGACAGGGTTAAGAAAATTGCCTACAATCCAGAAGAGGATAAAAACGCTGTTGTGTATTTGCCGAGGCTGAGCTTCAAGCTTTCTGAAAGCGAGAAAAAGGTTCTTGAGTATATTGACAGCGGAAAATATGAAAGCATAAGCGACCTGTCTAAAAAGATTGATTTGTCATCTGCAATGCTTTACAGGTCAATTGATGAGCTTAAAGATATGGATTTGATTACAACAGAAGAAGGATTGCGATTAACTGATGCAGGGAAGATTGCGAGGCTGTGAAGATGAATACTGATGAAAATTACATTTTAGTAAATATAACTTACCTAGAGTCCAAATGGCAGAAAATAGAGACTAATGTAAAATCCAATTTTGGATATGTAAAGGAAGGGAACTATCCCCATGAATCTTTAAATTTTAAGTTTGACAAACCGATTGATAAAGACGGAAAGATTTACGGTTATTTTCAAACGCATAAATCACCCGTATACTTTTCTCCAAATGTTCGAAATAAAATTATATTCTTTTATTCGAGCGGTAAGTTGGTTGGATGTTATGGCAATTCTGATTTTCACCAAGAAAAAATTACCTATAATTTTGAGAATATCCCTATGTCTGCTAACATATCAGGGGATAAAGAATTATCCTTACTTTTTGAAACTGAGCTTGATGCAGAAATCTTGAGAAAATCATATCCAGACAGAATCGTCCCCCAAATCAATTGGAGGTATATACAGCCAGAAATAGCTTCTGAGATACTTGTCAATGCAAGAGAAACTACAAAAACATCGCAGAATTTAGACAAAATAAATAAATTAATTTCTTCAATAGGTGGTTCGTTGGTAATAAAAAAGTGGAATTTGATTAGAGATCAAGTTCTCGCAAGATTGAGAGAAAATCCTGGTTGGACTAGTAATTTAGAAAGAATATTTTCAAAATTCGGAAATATTAATGATGTAAATCAATTGAGCAGGGAGGATCTTGACGACCTTTGGTTCAGTAGCAATAATATTGCGCATGTAACCTATTCAATAGATAAAAAAGCGGCAAATGAAGTATATTTTGAGGCTACCCAACTACTAATTACCAAGGATAAAAATTACGGAATGGCATTAAAAAAATGCAAAGATTACTTAAATAAAAATCTCAAAAATGGTGTTACTGGCGGTCAAATTGGAAATATTTTGAGAACACTAATTGCTGTGAACAATTTACCAGTCTCTTTGATTAGCAGAGATGCTATGCGAAGAGTACTCGAATATTTTGGATATTATTCAAAACTAATCTTTGATGATGAAGATTCATTTAATGAAGGTTTTAGTAACATCATTTCAATTTCTGAGACTATTTCTAAATATGAAAATTTACAAGATTTTGAAAAAAGAAAACTATTATGGTATACAAATGTCATTTTAGAGGAAGGTCGATTAGTACCACAAAATTTCCCCAGTTATTTTATTCCACAAGATTCAAAAAATATAATATTGTACGGACCGCCAGGAACAGGAAAGACGTTTAAAACTAAATCCTATGCAGTTAATTTAATAATGGAATCTAAGGTGTAAAGATGGCACGCAATACTTGGTTATTTCAAGCAAATCCCAATAACCCAGAGCACCAATATAGACTAAGTAATTTTAAAAAAATATTTGAAGAAAAAGGCTACGAAGAGTGGGGGTGCCCACAACATTTCAATGAGATAAAAAAGGGTGATTTGGGTTTAATATACTTTTTAGGTTCGCAGCCTGGAATATATGGTATTGGTAAAATAAGTAAGGAACCAAGACCTAAGGATAGAACTGCTGTAACGACAATAACGCTGGATAAAGCTACAAGCAAATTGGTATCGGAACCCATTACAGAGGACGAGCTAAAAAAATTTGAATTAGATAACCTGGTACAAAGAAGACATACTGTTTATAATGTTAATGAAATACAATTTAATTTTATAAAATCCAAATTAATTGAGAGAGGAATTAAAATAGATTCGGACGGTGACAAAATGGAAAAACAAGACCAAATAATTGAAACAGAAACTACAATTGATAGGTATGACTTTGATAAAGAATATAAAAAATATACAGAAAACCAACAGATAATTTTTGTTACTTTCCACCCCTCTTTTTCCTATGAAGAATTCATAGAGGGAATTACATTTGATGTACACCATCCGAACCAATATATTCAAAGGGAAGGTATTTTCAAGAGAGCGTGCGCGAAGGCATTGCATCTCGCAATGATGGTGAATAATGTTGAAGGAGTTTCATCAAGCTATGATTTTAAGGATGATAAAATCGATATTTGGGCGGAACTATTTAAAAAATACAAAGAACTTAATCTAACTAGACCAGAAGAAAAAGACCAATTTTGGCAACAGGCAGATTCTCCAGGGAACAAAGTAGTTGTTATAATTGATGAGATAAATCGGGGAGATGTTGCAAAGATTTTTGGAGAACTTATAACTTGCATCGAGGAAGACAAAAGACTTGGCGGGAAAAATGAATATTTGCCAATCCTGCCAACTTCTAGAGAAAAATTTGGAGTTCCCAGAAATCTGTATTTAATAGCCACAATGAACACTGCAGACAGGAGCCTGGTGCAGCTTGATGTAGCATTGAGGAGAAGGTTCGAGTTTAAGGGAATGTGGCCTATATTAAACCCAGAAGAGACTAATGATGAAAAACTAAGACTACTCTTATCATCTTCGACTGAAAAAGTAAAGAAAGGTATAGAACTTTTAAAGAAACTGAATCAGGCAATATTAAGTGAACCCGACATAGGACCTGATAAGCTAATTGGTCATTCTTTTATATTTGACTTAGAAAAAAGGTCTTATGAGGATTGGCTTGAATTGAAAATTCTGCCATTGGTTTATGAATATTCGAATGGTAATGAACAAATATTTAGGAAAATTCTAGGTTTTGTTCAGATTAGTGAGAATTGGTTTAACTTTTCCAAAGTTGCTAAGGAGTTAAATGAACAAGATGCAAGAGATTCTAATTGACAAGGAATGGCAGGATATATTTAGAATAGAAGATGGGATACCCTTCAGAAAGGACCCTAATTATGTTGGCATCGTTAATTTAGGAAGTGTTAAATTCTATGGAGATGAAAAACTGTTTAAGAAAGAAGGTCATTCATTGCTTTTGGATTTATATGAAAACAGCGTAATAGATTTACAAGAAATAAGTTTTTTGAGTTCTGCCGTAATAATTGATGCTAAAAAAATCATAAAGATCAATACTGGAATGTTTGATACATTCATACCCTATTTATTCGTTGAAGAAATCTCCAAAATAATTAGGTATGGAATTCTTAAATCTTATGAACTTAAGCAAGAGAACAAGAAATTTCTAAGAGGAAAATTAGATGTAAAGGCTCAATTAAGAAATCAACTCAGAGGAAACCTTTCAATAGGATGTATATACTGGGATTTAACCACTGACATTTACTTGAATCAAATTCTCTTGGTTTGTTGCAAATTACTTAGCTCCGATCTCGCGTTGAACGAGAAAGTAAGATCAAGATTAACTTCTTATGCTAAGATTTTATTAGCTGAAGGTATAACCGATGAAAATTTTAGTTATCGTGATTTGATTATCATATCTTATGTACCAAAAAGGTATCTATCTGCCTACACACTTGCACGTGCTATTTTAATGAGAAAGTACCACGAATCTCAAATCACCGATGAGGTTGATTGTCCCTCTTTTATGATAGACGCAAGCGCAGTCTGGGAAGCATTCCTTAGGTCTGCTGTAAGAAAAGGTTTAACTAAGAACGGCTGGAATGTTAGTAAATCCAAATTTTCTATGACTCTTTATGAACCAAGCATAATTGGGATACCAGATATAATGGCGGACAGAGAAGACAGAAATCAAATTATGATTATAGATGCTAAATATAAATCTGGAAGCAGGAGAGTATCAGACTTATATCAAGTGTCAATATACCTAAGTGCATTACGCGCCAAACCAGAAGTGAAAAATAAAGTCTTGACTGGATTCTTGCTATATCTTAATTGGGAAAAAGAGCAATTGCAAAGAGATTATATTTATTATCCATTAAGTAAAGAAAATAATAGTACCATCTACAATAATATTTTTGTTATGTATATGGAAAGATTGCTAAATGAGAGCATAAAGGATGGGAAGGCAGATTTTGACATTTTTTCAGAAAAATTATGTAAAATTTTACTAGGTAATTTAAAATGATTTCCATAACCTTCCACTGCAGCGCTAATGAAAATAGCGGTAATAATTTTTTTTTGGAAGACAAAGGTTACATTTGTAGAAAATAAAACAAAATGCCACCGCTACTCTCAAAATCAAAATATCTTTATGGAATTCAATGCCCAAAATTATTGTGGATGGCAGTGCATGAGCCTGAAAAACTTCCTGAAGTTGATGAAATTACTCAGCATAGGTTTGACGAGGGGCATCTTGTCGGAGAGTTAGCCAAAAAAATATGAATTGTTCCACCAATTGCTGAATTGATTATTTCTCCAAAGAGCTCAGAACGATTCAAACTTAATGTCTTCTTTGTGTATTGTCTTCCTCCCAGCATGCTCGGCCAATTTAATAGACCTCCTGGCAACTTTTCGCCCAAAATCTTCCATCAAATCTTTCATTGCGACTAAAGCGTCTTGAGATACTCTGTCAGCTCCTTCATTCTTTAGAATTTTTTCCATTGCTGCCAGCGATAATGTTTTTGCCATGCTATCCTCCTCAAAACAACCCGAATTTTACCAGCGTTTCTTTTCTTACGGGCTTTTTGACTTTAGTTTCTGCTGTGCCTTCCCTGAAATGCTTGCTTACATAAAAAGCAGTAATTCTTGGATTGTAGTCTGACCACGCATTGTATTTGTGAATTAAAGAAAGGATTTCTCTCTTTGAGAGATTTAATCCCCATCTCAAATACTTAACAAGAAACTGCCTTGCATACCATTGCGCTTCTGAATCTCTTAGAATGTCCCAATAGGGAGTTAGTTGGATTTGAGAGGCAATGTCATTGATTGGTATTTCTTGTGTGTATTCTTTTATGTTTCTTTCGGAAGAATTAATCTCGTCTGTTGTTTTCATTGAGATTTTTGCATCTCTGAATAATCTTGGCAGTAATTCGTAATATCTGTATCTCTCTGGGTATTTTACTTGTGAGAATACTGAGCAGAATGGATATTGTTCTGCTTTGAAGAATTTATCAACTGATAAATATGTTGCATAGTTCAAGTACTCAACCTCTTTCTTGAAATTCTTTTTGAGTTTGTTCCAGCTTCCGTATTCGGATATTTTTCTGTCTGCTGAGATTACTGTGTCTCGGTCTATTCCGTAAATTAATTTCTTTGCGTTCTTGACATTTGGAAGCTTTGATTTTTCTATGAGGTAATTTGTGATTAAGTTCCATTCTTCCATGTCTGCTAAGCCCTTGAGAAAGAATTGGATGTGAAGTCCTGAGCCAGATGCTTTGATGTAAATGAAGTCTTTTGGGATGTATCGCATTATTGCAAACAGCAATTTTTTGGCTGATTTTTTTAATGGCAGAAATCTTTGGTTGACTATTTCTTTTGTTAAGACTTTGATTGGTATGCCTTCTTGTGTTATGGATGGCCATTCAAGGTCAAAGAAGAATTCTTGGATGCCAAGTTGGTTGTCTGTTAAATTCAGCCTGTATCTGCCCTGAGAATGAGCAACTGTGAGGTCTTCTGCATAAACTAAATTGGATTGCTCTTTGTTTCTGTCATACCAACCTGTTAATAGGTTTAAATGTATTGGTCTGGTTATTTGGAAGTCTTTGTCCATCTGCATTAGCAGGGCTTTTTGCATTTTGATTCTCAGCTTGACATTTTATATTCATTATCCTCAATTTTTTCTGCCTCTTTTTTTGGTTTGAAGATTCTTAGCAAATTGAAAGTTGATTGCAATGAGTATCCGCATTGATAGCAGAATTTGTTGTTGAAGTAATTGCTTCCATGACAACTCGGGCAAATTTTTCTCATAGAATAACCGCACTTTGTGCAATGGTTATTCTTAAGATAATTTACATCAGAGCAATTACAGCAAGCCCTTAATGATGTCCTGTTTCCGACCTTTCTAATGTTGTATTTGACTGCCTCTTTTCCTGCTGTCGCAATGAGATAAATGTAAGAAACAACATTAACAATAGGAATAAAATATAAGCCAAGAAATAGGAAGGCCTTGAAGTATCT
>Ga0209514_10007972_pt1 | contig 12290 bp, 9 predicted proteins | sample Subgrocontami58m_FD_187452 | JGI IMG/M metagenome (GOLD analysis project Ga0209514, IMG submission 187452) | Subsurface groundwater microbial communities from S. Glens Falls, New York, USA - GMW37 contaminated, 5.8 m (SPAdes) (version 3) | ecosystem: Environmental > Aquatic > Deep subsurface >...
TCTGCTGCTGATCCTTTTGATCCTGATTTTGCTGTTTCTGCTGCTGTTCTTTCATCTTCTTTTCAACATATTCATAGTTGTATTTGGCATCGTTTTTTAATGCACCAAGTTCTGTTGAAGCGGGTACTGTTTCGTTAATATAATCCACAGCCTTTTTATAACATTCCAGCGCCTCTTTCATTTTACCCTGCCGGTACAGGGTATTGCCCATATTAAAACTTGATTTTGCCTTCATTACTCTATCATCGGATTTTATTACCTTTTCAAATAATTGAGATGCCTCATTATATTTGCCTCTTTTGTACTGAACGTCGGCAATGTTAAAATCCAATTGCGGTATTTCCGGGGAATCTATTTGTGCATTCACGTATTTATCCAACGCCCCGTCATAATTACCATCCTGGTAAAGCTGATTTCCTTCTCTTATTTTATCGGCCATCGGGTCTATCCAGCCTATGGATGACAACCCAAGTAATAAGGTCAGAAAAAAACTTAATAATTTGTATCTCTTATCCAATATATTCATGTACAGGAATTTCAAAGTTTTTGGTAGGAGCCAACTCCTGTTGGCGACCTGGCACACCACGCTGTTGTGAATTGCCGGTCGCCGTCAGGAGACGGCTCCTACCTTTAAGTTGCCGAATGCCTAATTTATAAGGCCGCATTCTTCTTTTCACTTGCCTTGGTAACTCTATTTCCATTTTTTATTCTATCCGGCAAAAAGTTCTCCAGGGCAATGAGAACAAGTGCTACAAAAAGAGGAAATTGAAAACGATTTATATATCTTTTCACCCGCTGAGTCTTATACGTGGACTCTTCTATCTTTGCAATGCTATCCTTGTAAATCTTCTCCAAACCCCACTGTGTTCCGTACGCTGGTGTATAAAGTCCATCCGTTTCCAATGCAATTTTATTTAAGGTAATCTCGTCTAATCTTGACTTGATGACCTGTCCCTGTCTGTCCTTCAGTAATGTATCCTTACCACTTTCATCCTTAATCCTGATATAAGAACCGTCTTTCTTTCCCACACCCACCGTATAAATAACAATACCCTGTTCTTTTGCCTGTATGGCCGCCTTTATGGGGTCATTCTCATGATTCTCGCCATCGGTAATCAATATGACAGCCTTGTGATTTTTTGAATTTACCTCAAAGGTGGAAACACTTTTTCTTATTGCCTCTGCAATGGCAGTACCCCCCAGTGGAATAATGTTTGTGTTTAAATCGTTTAAAAAAAGGCGGAATGCTCCATAGTCTGACGTTAATGGGCAATAGGTAAATGCCGAACCTGCAAATGCAACGAGGCCAACCCTGTCTCCTTCCAACACATTTAACAAATCTTCGACCTCCCTTTTTGCCACTTCCAGCCTGTTGGGTTTCACATCGTCAGCCAGCATGCTCCGGGAAGTGTCAATGGCAATCACAATATCAATACCCTTTTTCTCAACTGCCTCCCAGTGATATCCCCACTTGGGTTCAATGAGTGTAAATATCAAAAAAAGCACACCCACGATTATCAATGTGGCCTTGAGCCATTGTCTCTTCCAATTAATTGAGAGTCCGGTTTTTTGTAATAACTCGATATTTGCAAATATATTCAAATCCTTCGCCTTTCTTCTGAAGACGAGGACATATCCAAGAATTAAGAGTAGAATTACCGGAAGTAAATAAAGATAGTTAAGGTTTCCGTATTTCATAGAGTAATGTTCAGAAATTTTCAACCTTGTATTTAAGGTATTTTCCTGTATCTTGTTTTGGTCAAACCCAATTCAAATAATAATAGCCCGAATGCTGGCAGTAAAAAATAATGAAACAATTCGTTGTATTCCGTGTAGTGCGTTACCTCTGATTCTGTTTTTTCAAGTTTGTCTATCTGGCTGTATATTTCCTTCAGAGATTCCGTATCTGTTGCCCTGTAATATTTCCCATCTGTTATTTTTGCGATTTCCGTCAGAGATTCATCGTCTATATCAATTTTTACTTGTCTCATTACCTTGTTCCCGAAGAGGTCTGCCGCGGGAAATGGAGCCAGCCCTTTCGTGCCAGCACCTATTGCATAAATTTTAATACCAAAGGTTTTGGCTATTTCTGCGGCAGTAAAGGGATCTATTTCTCCTGCATTGTTCCTTCCATCTGTTAGGAGAATGACTACTTTACTCTTTGCCTTAGTACTCCTGAGCCTATCCACAGACGAACTAATGGCAGAACCTATTGCCGTGCCATCTTCAATCATCCCGATCTCCACCTTCTCCAGAAGCTGCAATAACATCCCATAGTCAAGTGTCATCGGACATTGCGTATATGCCCGTCCGGAAAAAACGACCAAACCGATGCGATCATTTATGCGCCTCTGAATAAAATCTTTTACCACCTGTTTAATGACATAAAGTCGATTATACCGTTTGCCCCCCATCTCAAAGTCTTCCGCCAGCATACTCCCCGAAACATCCACAGCAAGCACAATATCTATCCCTTCCGTGGTTACCTTTGTTTGTTCATTTCCGTATTGAGGCCGCGACAGGGCAACCACAAGCATCACAATGACTGCAGACCGGAGTATAATCAATATATATCTATGACGTTGAAAAAATGAGGGTTTCAGTTTCTTTAGCGTCTCTAGAGAGGGAAAGAGAACCTGGTTTGTTCCCTTGCGGCGGAGGTAAAAATAAACTAAGGGCGGCAGAATAACAACAATTAATAAAAGTACTAAAGTGTCATGGAAAATCATTGAACGCAATTATTATCTTTAAAATACGTATCAGCTTCCCCCCCTCCCACCAGGGGCGGGGGAAAAACGCTTACTCCCCCTCGAGTGGGGAGGCCAGGTGGGGGTGCTGAACTGTTACTAAAATACTAAACGGTTGATAGATGAATTTGTTCACCTTTTTCAATGGCATTCCAGATATCTGATTCGGAAAGTTCTCTATCTATGAGAATATCAACTATAGCCTGGAGCGCACCGTTGGTTGTTGTAAGAAGTCCTTCTATACCACTCTCCGGTGTAAAATACCTGTTTATAAACATCTTGTCTTGTTTATATACTCGGGCACCTGCTAATTCTTTCTGATCACCCATGTTTAACTCGTATTCCATTAAAATACCTTTATCCATGAAACCTACATTTAAACATACATTAACACTGTCTATTGACAACAATTTAACCTCTTGCTTCTTAGAAAGGATTTCCTTGATCTCCGGTGTACAATAAATACCCCACACTATCTGCAAATTTTGTTTAAGTCTAGCAAGTTCTTCATCTGAAATTTTACGCATTTGTACCCTTGATGACTTTTTACCTGTTTTACTTGCAACACCTTTCCCACGGCTTAAATATTTATCTAAAAATTCCTCTGGCGCTTTAACCATTTTCCCTCTCCTTTTTAAAAAAAACCTTTATCTGTGATTTATCTTCATAAACGAGTTAAATTAATATTAATAAGGATGGGTGAAGCGAAGCGCACCCAACACATCGGTTTGAACAGATTGAATTGTTCTGATGGGTGCGCTTCGCTTAACCCATCCAGCATATTTCACTTCTTTACCTTCACCATTAATTTCTTTTTCATACCATCCGACTTAAATGTCAGCAGTGCACTTCCCTTCTTCTTTGCAGTTATGATAAACGTCGTTTCACCACTGTCATTTGCCTCTGCACTTTCCGGTGATACCGATATACGCTTCCTGCCTGCCGTATTGATCTCTGTCTTTATAGTCACACCATCCGGTATGCAGCCATCCTTACCGGTCAGTTTTACGATAACGCCTTTACTCGTTCCGACATTAAGAGTCAGTTTATTCTCGGAAAGCATTATCTCACTCACCTCACACCCAGATGTGGGTGTCGGTGTGGGTGTCGTGGCTGAGGCGGAAAGATTACTATCCAGCTTCGATACAAAGGCATCAAAATCACCATCTAGAGAGGTATCATATGCCCCGCTCGTGGTCGGAAAGTCTGACGATTTAGTATACCCCGTCACATATATATTCCCGCTTGTGTCGAGGGCGAGAGAACGACAATAATTCGAACTAGACCCGCCCAGGTACGTGGATGACAGCAGACTCGTTAATTCACCGTTAAGCTTCGAGACAAAGGCATTACCAATAGAGGAATCATATGCCCCGCTCGTCGTTGGAAAGTCTGAGCTAGCATCCCCCGTCACATATACATTTCCGCTTGTGTCGAGGGCGAGAGAATTACTATAATCAGACCCAGACCCGCCCAGGTACGTGGATGACAGCAGGCTTGTTAATCCACCGTCCAGCTTCGAGACAAAGACATCTACAGTCCAATAATCATTACCATTAAAAGAGGTATCATATGCCCCGCTCGTCGTTGGAAAGTCTGTTGATGAGCTAGTATCCCCCGTCACATACACATGCCCGCTCGTGTCGAGGGCGAGAGACTGCCCTTCGTCCCAATAAGACCCACCCAGGTACGTGGATGCCAACAGGCTCGTTAATCCACCGTCCAGTTTCGAGATAAAGACATCAGCACCATAACCACTATAACCAGTATTATTAGAGGTATCATATGCCCCACTCGTGGTTGGAAAGTTTGCTGACTCAGTATATCCCGTCACATATACATTGCCGCTTGTGTCGAGAGTGAGAGAATTACCCACATCAGTATTAGACCCGCCCAGGTACGTGGATGCCAGCAGGCTCGTTAATCCACCGTCCAGCTTCGAGACAAAGACATCAGCACCATAACCAGTATTATAAGAGGTATCATATGCCCCGCTCGTAGTCGGAAAGTCTTTTGAATAAGCCTCCCCCGTCACATATACATTCCCGCTTGTGTCGAGGGTGAGAGAATAACCATAATCATGATCAGACCCGCCCAAGAACGTGGATGCCAGCAGGCTCGTTAATCCACCGTCCAGCTTCGAGACAAAGACATCATAATAAGGATCATCCCAATCACCATTATAAGAGGTATCATATGCCCCGCTCGTGGTCGGAAATTCATACGATTTAGTATATCCCGTCACATATACATTCCCGCTTGCGTCGAGGGCGAGAGAATAACCCCAATCATAATCACCCCCACCCAAGAACGTGGATGCAAGCAGGCTCGTTAATTCACTGTCCAGCTTCGAGACAAAGACATCTGCATAAACACCACCACTATAAGAAGTATCATATGCCCCGCTCGTGGTTGGAAAGTTAAATGAACTAGTATACCCCGTCACATATACATTCCCGCTTGTGTCGAGGGCGAGAGAATTACCCCGATTATAACTAATCCCACCCAGGTACGTGGATGCCAGCAGGGGGTCGATGATGAGGTCTTTTGTGCGGTCGTATGAGGCGACGGTGAAACCGTAAATGAGTTGGGGAGTTTGGGAGTTGGGGAGTTGAGAGTTTACAGCATGATCCACGATCCATGATGCAGGATGCACGATGCTTGATGCACGATTATCTTGTATCAAGGCGCAAAGGCAGGATGGGTTAAGCAAAGCGAATCCTCCCCCTTCATCCCCCTCCGTGAGGGGGACAGATGGTTGTCCCCCGCTGTCGGGGGTAGGGGGTGGATTGGGTGCGCTCCGCCCTTCGACAAAGCTCAGGACAGACTTCACCCAACCTACATCCTGAATTCTGTATTCCACCGCTACCTCCACCCTCTTGCCGTCTATCTCCTGATATGCTATTGGTTTGGTAAATTTCACAGGCCCAAGCTCCGTTTCTACCGCAAGCTGCCCTTCTTCGTTTACCGTAATGGACTTTGCGCCGCTGAGCTGTACCTTGATTTGGTCTGGATTTGATTTAGGTTTTACACAAAAGAGTTTTTCTACGTTGTTCCCATATGCCTTCAGCTTTAATTCTATCCCGTCGTAGATGTCTCCGAGCGATACTATGTCATACGTGGATACGTTTGTCTTCCATTTCGACGGGTCGTTGCCCTTGAAGTAGTTGACCTTTGTGACGGAGGGGTCTTCACCCTGTATTGTCTTTACCCTTGCACCAACAAACTCCTCACGGAGGGCGACTCCCGATTTTAGATTTTGGATTGCGGATTTTGGATTTGGAGGATTGGAAGGGTTTTTTGATTGCGGATTAGCGGCCTGTTGGGTGCGCTCCGCTTCACCCAACCTACATTCTGACTTCTCCGTCTTCGGCAATGCATAGACGATCTCGCCGTCCTTCGTCACGAACACCGTTCCCCCGAAGGTCTTTGCATAGAATTCCACCCGTTCGTCTACCTGTCCATTATTGGCGATGAAAGGCATCTGGAGTTTCCGTGTTTTTTGGGCGAAGTCTTCCTTTTCTAATGTAGTATTTGAGATTTGGGATTTGGAATTTATGACTGCCTGTTGGGTTTCGCACTGCCCAACCGCGCTTGCATGTCTCGCCTCGTCTGATTGCATATCAGGCGCATTTTCCTTAGGGTTACAAAGGTACGCCATGCCAGATATCACGGACAAAACCAAAAAAATCCCGAATACAATAAATACCGTCTTCCACGTCTTCATCTTATTTCAACTCCCTTAATAAATGAATAAAATGAAAATTCCTATACTATCAAGTTACTAATAATGGCCAAGAAGTATGTGGTATGCGTAATGATCCGCTTGTCTCCTCCATCGTATCTCGTACTTCATACCGCATCCAATAAACCGATACTTTCGCATCTGGTCATTGGTCTGAGGCTTTGCCTCGCTAGTTTTTCATATCATCTTCTAAACGTTCTATCGTTTCGTCTATAAATCGCTTTGCTGCATCATAGGTTTCTTTAATCTCCAAATTAGATGGCCCGTATTTAGCATACTTTACCATATCGCAACGCTCAAGAAATTCCCGAATCAATATTTTGTGAGTATCATCTAATTGATTCGTATGTGCCATTTCCGTAAGAAATTCTTCTGTCGTGCGCTCAGGCGCTAATAAACTAAACCGATCCTCAATATAATGGCGCAGAATATTGGTTATGCGATAATAATACTCCCTGACTAAACCTTTCGCAATCAGATCCTCCTTTAATAACCTCTCTAGTAATTCATAGGCAATCTCTTGAGGAGTTCGTTTAAACGTCTGTTCCTGAATTTTTGATCGCTTTTTAAATTTACAGACTAATCCATAAATAATACCTGATAATAAAAGCACTCCCAGCCCAACGGAAATCCATAAAATCAACCGCTTGAAACTCGTAGGGACGTCTACGGGAGGAAAGATGTCTTTTATGTCACCTGAAATTTCTCCTTCTTTTAAGACCCCCTTGATGTCAATAATTACTTCACTTGTAGCAACTTCACCATCACCCTGACTCCCTTTGTATTTTATTTTCAAAGATGGAATCGTTTGACGACCAATTTCATATGAACTCAGTACATAGTCTCGTTCAACAATCAAATACTCATTCTTTTCTCTTTTAGGTGTTTCAGCTAGGCCAATTTCGTTTATAGTAAAGACACCGATTTGCTCACCGACTTCAGGAAATTGTATGGTAATATCATCCTTATATTTTACCTGAATTCCAAATTTTATCTTATCGCCAATCGTTACTTCACTTTTATCAACATGTGCAGTTGCCTCTACGAATGCCCTATTTTCAGTATCATTTGATTTCTGAGCAAAGGTAATATCTTTTGAAAGTACCAGTGTATATACAACTAATACTAAAATCAATAGCTTACTCAATATCTGATACCCTTTTATCGCCATGTCAAATAAAGACGATTTATAAACAAGTTATAAATATTCTATGAATTTTCGTATCGGTTCCCCCCTCCCCTAACCCCTCCCACCAGGGGCGGGGGGAAAACGTTTCATCCCCCTCGACTTCGTCGTGAGCTCAGTCGAACGATGGGGGAGGACAGGTGGGGGGTGCTGAACTGTTATGAGTTTTCTTTAATATCTCTTTTCCCGTATCCTGAAGAAGCGGACAATGGGCTCTACATGATGTCTGTTAGTATTGATCAGAATTTCATCGACACCCATTGATCGGAACAACCTCGACCGCTCCTGCCTCCGACGGTTGTTCAAAGCGCCAAATTCTCTTCTCGCAAGCGAGTCTGCCGTGTCAAGCAGCAGTATCTCGCCTGACTCCGCATCTCTTAATTCAATAAAACCCACATTGGGTAATTCTTGTTCTCTGGGGTCTACAATGGTAATCGCAATCATATCATGCCTTTTATTTGCAATACGCAACGCATGCGCATAATCATTTGCTATAAAATCAGACACAACAAACGAAATTGTACGCCTGTGGGTTATCTTGTTTAAATATTCTAAGGCAACGGAGATATTTGTCCCTTTGCCAGTCGGCTGTGCACACAGAAGTTCGCGGATGACCCTCAGAACATGTTTTGGGCCTTTTTTTGGTGGGATAAATTTCTCAATTTTGTCTGTAAACATAATCATGCCTACCTTATCGTTATTCTTTATGGCAGAAAACGCCAAGATTGCGCAGATTTCTGTTGCGACCTCATTTTTCAAATGCTTTATTGACCCAAAATTTCCCGAGGCGCTCACGTCGACAAGAAGCATCACCGTTAATTCACGTTCTTCTACATAACGTTTAATGAAGGGGTGGCCCATACGGGCAGTCACATTCCAGTCAATCGTCCGGATTTCATCGCCAGGCTGGTATTCACGCACCTCATCAAACTCCATACCCCGCCCTTTAAAAACGCTGTGGTACTCACCCACGAACGCCTCATTGACAAGACGACGGGTATGAATCTGTATCTGCCGGATTTTTTTTAATAGCTCTTTTGAGATCATGACTTATAGTTTCTAAAAAATAAGTAACTACTCAGCATATTGAGTAACTTAATTTTAATAAATAACATATAACAAGGAATGAAAAATGTTTAAGTGTTTTTTTACTTTTTAATTGTTCATTTCTTGTTATATGTTATTCATTTCTTTAATATAGTCAAAAATAACACCTGCTGAGCAGTAACAAAAATAATAACTTTGCGCCTTTGCGGTGAACTATTACCTGAATCTTGCACTAAATTAATTGCTAATGAATATGTTACTCTGTAAGCCCTCTTGCTATTGATTTCGCGGGAGATTTACGCAAAATAGACATTTAACCCAGTGGGTTAAATATTAAAACCAACAAAATTCTCTCTAAGCCTTTAATAATAAGGGTTTCCTAAGAGAGCATCAAAATTTCGTGCAAGATTCAGGTATTAACTTGTATCTTATGGCACTTCCACACTGTCGAATATCTTTTGTATAATTCCCTCAGAATTTATCTCCTCAGCCTCCGCCTCGTATGTTACGATTATACGATGACGAAGGACGTCCATCCCTATAGACTTAACATCCTGAGGAGTCACAAATCCCCTGCCTTTTATAAATGCGTGTGCCTTGGCAGCGAGCGTAAGATAGATTGTTGCACGCGGAGAAGCGCCGTATTCTATGAATTCTTCCAATTCCAGGTTATACGCCTTTGGATCCCTCGATGCGAATACGATGTCAATAATGTAATCCTTGATTTTGTCGTCTATATAAATCTCATCAACTAAGGCACGAAGTCGGAGAATATCCTTGGGAGAAATTACAGGATTCACATGAAAATCCTTTTTGGTTATTGCCATGCGTTCCATAATCTCACGTTCCTCCTTCTTATCAGGATACGTAATATTCAATTTAAACATAAAACGGTCTACCTGTGCTTCGGGTAACGGATATGTACCTTCGTGCTCAATTGGATTTTGTGTAGCCAACACAAGAAATGGGTCGTCCAACTTAAATGTCTGATCTCCGATTGTAACCTGTCTCTCCTGCATTGCCTCCAGGAGTGCGCTCTGAACCTTTGCAGGGGCACGGTTAATCTCGTCGGCCAGGACAATGTTGGTAAAGATAGGTCCCTTCCTCACCGTAAAATCACCGCTTTTGGGATTATAAATAAGGGTGCCGATCAAATCGGCAGGGAGTAAATCCGGCGTGAACTGTATCCTCTGGAAACCGGCTTGCAATGCTTTGGCAAGCGTCACAACTGACATCGTTTTAGCCAATCCGGGAACACCTTCCAATAATACATGTCCGTTGGAAAGGATGCCGATTAACAGTCTTTCAATTAAATATTTCTGACCTACAATTACCTTGCCAACCTCGTACATGAGGGTGTTCACAAAATCACTTTCTTGTTTTACCCTCTCTGTGATCTTTTTAACATCCGATTCCATCTACCCCCTCCACCGCAAATTATTGATTGTTTAAAATTAAACATGCCTTAACATTATGATTAATTCCATTAAACAAAAAACACTATAGAATTTGTTCCTTATTTTATCCACTCAATCATTTATAGATTTTTAACAAACACTTATGTATAACAAATTTTTCTGCTTTAGACAAGCATTCAATGAACACTATAAAAGTGCTTGACACCCTATGACAGAGATGCTACGATCATTCTGTTTTGGCATTAAAATTTTTATAAAACATTTTAACGAAAAGTGTAAATATTGCTCCTGATTACAGCAACATTTAACTATTAAACAACGATTCACATAACAATCCTGTGCGTTTATATCATAAAGTTATAGCCTAAAACAGAGAAAAAAGTAAATAAACGTTGTCTAAAGATATTCCTGTAGTTTTGATCATTGGTAAACAAAATGTCGGCAAGACTACACTTATTAAACTTATCATACCCCGACTGAAGAAAAAGGGATATCGTGTCGGTACCATCAAGTACAATATTCCTTATTTTGAAATTGATTACCAGGGAAAGGATACTTATACATATTACAAGGCAGGGGCGGATGTAGTTTCTATATCCTCACCGGAAAAACTGGCAATCATTAAACGGGTAAACCGAAGACCGCCGTCAATAAAAGAGATCATTAAAAGTAATTATTGTGATGTTGACGTCGTGCTTGTCGAAGGGTATAAAAAGTGGCGATACCCTTACATCGAGATCTATAATGACCACAGACACATGGAACCGGCAGTCAAAGAGCGTAAAAACCATTTAAAGATTGCAAGCGAAACAAAGACCGTGTCTCCCATACCAACTTTTAAAAAAAACGATTTGAAGAACATCTTAAAATTTATAGAATCAAAAATACATGGATAAACTCGATTGGAGGTGATGAGTATTTCCGGTAAACATCATGAAATTTATTACGAATCAAAACGTATTCCGTAACTTTTACTGCTCAATAAGATACCATTTTTAGGAGGATATTTCGTTGAAAAAGATTTTTAGTTATTGTGCAATCCCTGTTGCAGCGATGTTTGGTTTATATCTTGGGTTTGCCAGTTCTACGGTAAATGCAGGAGATGTCAGCAAAACATACAAAGATACCTGTGAGTTATGTCACGCTGCGGATGGTAAGGGCAGCGAGGCTGGAAAACAATTCGGTGTACCTGACTTTTCGAGCGCTGACTATCAAAAGTCCAGGACAGATGCACAGATGAAGGAATCAATGACCAATGGCACAAAGAATCCCAACTATGTAAAACTCTCAGACCTTGGGGTTGACCTTGCAGACCTTGACGCCCTCATCACAGTAGTTCGGGGATTTTCCAAATAAATTGAAACCCATCCACAGGTTTTAAATAACACGATTAAAGCATAGATAGAAGGGTAGGATATAAAATATTCTACCCTTTTCTTTTGTGTATGCAGGTTGAATATGCATGGAGAAATAATAAAAATCGATGGTTCTTTTGGTGAAGGTGGTGGACAAATCCTGCGTACCGCCCTTTCACTATCAGTAATTACCCAAACTCCCTTCGAGATATATAACATCCGTGCCAATAGGAAAGTGCCCGGACTCAGCCACCAGCACCTCCAGGCAGTCAACTCCACAGCCCAAATATGCAATGCGGAGGTTGTAGGAAATCAACTCCGATCCACAGACCTCAAGTTCTACCCGGGGGAAACACAGGCTGGTACGTATCACTTCAATATTGGCACTGCAGGTTCTGTCGCTCTTGTTTTACAAACCATTTTCTATCCCCTGAGTCTGGCGAACAAGCCTTCTTCTATTACCATTATCGGGGGCACACACGTTACCCACAGTCCCTGTGTTGATTACCTCAAGCAGCAGTGGCTGTACTTTCTCAAAAAGATTGGCTTTGATGCAGAGATAGAAACCCTTAAAGCCGGATTCTACCCACGCGGTGGTGGTGAGATTCTCGTCAAAATAAACCCGTCAAATCCGCAGTACCCACTATGGATCAACGATAGAGGAAAACTCATTCAAGTCGAAGGGTTGTCTACCGTAAGTAACCTGGATGTAACCATTGCACAACGACAGCAGTTACAGGCAGAAAAAAGGTTTCTGGGACAAAACATACCCCACGAAATATCTTTAAGTGA
>Ga0209514_10007976_pt1 | contig 12282 bp, 9 predicted proteins | sample Subgrocontami58m_FD_187452 | JGI IMG/M metagenome (GOLD analysis project Ga0209514, IMG submission 187452) | Subsurface groundwater microbial communities from S. Glens Falls, New York, USA - GMW37 contaminated, 5.8 m (SPAdes) (version 3) | ecosystem: Environmental > Aquatic > Deep subsurface >...
CCGCCAGTTGCGGCTGGCGCAGGACGGAGCCGGTCCGCAGAGGCGCGCCACCGGGCAGGAAGATGGCGGCCGCCTCGGCGCAGGCTGCCAGCAGCGGTGCCTTCTCCCGGGTCGTTGCGGCTAGCCTCTCGTTGACGACGAACCCTTCTTCGGCCGCCTGGATGGCGGGCTGCAGGAGGTCGGCCAGGGAGCGGGTCCCGAAGCGCGTCACCATGGCCTCGTAGGCGCCTACGGCCCCCGGCACCGAGATCGAGAGGGGGCCCGTGAGGGGCATCCGCGTGTAACCGCGCTCCCGGTACCAGTCGATGCTGACCGCCTGGGGCACCGCCCCGCAGCCGGTGAAGGCCGTCACCGAGCGCGAGCGGGCCTGGTAGACGAGGGCGAAGGCGTCGCCGCCCAGGCCGCACTTGTCGGGCCAGATGACACCCTCCAGGTTGGCCGCCGCCACGGCGGCGTCGACGGCGTTGCCGCCGTCGCGCAGCACCGCCAGGGCCGCCGCCGCCGACAGGGGATGAGAGGTGCAGACCATGCCCCGCGTCGACCGCTCGGGTGACGCCGGCGGCCGCCCAGCCCAGGAGGGAAGGTCCCTGTTCATGGCGTGCGGCAAGCATAGCACGGGGGCGGAAGCGGCACGCGAATGCGCCAACGGGCAGCGCTCTTCGGCGGATCAACCATGCATCAGTCATTGACAAGGCGCAGACGCTATCGATAAGGTAATCGTACGATGAAACTCGCACTTGCGGAGGTTCTTGCGTGTCGACGGTCACCATCTCCCCCAAGTACCAGGTAGTTATCCCCAAAGAGGTTCGCTCGAAGCTGGGCCTGGTGCCCGGCCAGAAGCTGCAAGCCATGGCCAGCGAGGGCCGCATCGAACTCGTGCTTGTCAGGCCGATCCAGGAGCTGCGCGGGGTCGCCCGTGGGATCGATACGCAGGTCGAGCGCGAGCCGGACCGGCTGTGAATGTCGTCGACTCCAGCGCCTGGCTGGAGTACTTCGCCGACGGCCCCAACGCGTCCTTCTTCGCCGCGCCGATCGAGCGCCCCGCCGAGCTCCTCGTGCCGACCCTGAGCTTATACGAGGTCTTCAAGCGTCTGCTTCAGCAACGGGGAGAGCAGGTCGCTCTCCAGGCCGTCAGCGCCATGCAGCAGGCGACCGTCGTACCCCTCGACGCGGCCATCGCTCTCCGAGCAGCGCGGGTTAGCCTCGGGCGCCGGTTGGCCATCGCCGACAGCGTCATGCTCGCCACCGCCGAGGAGCACGAGGCGACCTTCTGGACCCAGGACGGCGACTTCGCAGAGATCCCCGGTGTTCAATACATCGCGAGGCTGCCATAGGCCCAGCCTTCCGGCGGCACCAGCACAGAGACACACGGCGTGACCACACATCCGTCGGCGGCAAACCGATTGTGACAGAGCCCCGCCGGCCGGATCCGTGTTGACACCTTCACCAGCCTCGAAGTACCTTCCCCTCACACCACAGCCCCCATTCCGGACGCGTTGGTCGTCCACATCCGATGAGGGCGGGAGGATGGAGTCCGCAGATGGCCAAAGTCGAGTTCGAGGTCCGCAACCGGGTGGCCTATATCACCCTCAACCGCCCAGAGCAATTGAACGCCATCGACCTGGAGATGCGGGGGCTTCTCTATGAGGCCTGGCAGGAGGTGAAGTTCAACCCGGACATCTGGATGGCGGTGGTCACCGGCACGGGCCGCTCCTTCTCCACCGGGCACGACCTGAAGGAGCAGGGCTTCGGCCGGGTGGATCGCACCGAGGACCTCTACCTGGACCAGCGCAACGTCTTCAAGCCCATCGTCGCCGCCATCAACGGTATCTGCCTTGCCCAGGCCTGCGGCATCATGTTCCTCTCCGACATCCGCATCGCCTCGGAGCGGGCCCAGATCGGCTGGCCCCAGGTGAAGCGAGGCATCTCCTCGGTGAGTGGACCGACCCTTCTCGCCCACGCGGTCCCGCTGAACATCGCCTTGGAGGTTATCCTGACGGGCGACTTCATCGACGCCCAGCGGGCGCTGCAGCTCGGCATCGTCAACAAGGTCGTGCCCCACGAGCAGCTCATGCCCGAGACCGAGGCTCTGGTCGCCAAGCTCATGGACAACGCTCCTCTGGCCATGCGCGCCCTGAAGGAGGCGGCCGTCCGGGGCCAGAACCTCGCTCTCCCCGAGCGCATCCGCATGGCCAACCTAATCAGCCGAGGCATCTCGGGCAGCGCCGACTCGAAGGAGGGCATCCAGGCCTTCATCGAGAAGCGTGCCCCCGTGTGGCAGGGGCGGTAGGCGCCGCCGGTCAGTGGCCTGTGGCCTGTGGTCAGTGGCCTTGATACATCTCGTGATACTCATGCCACACGCCTCCGAGACACCGGTAGCTGCGGCGTGACTCGCTACGGCTTCGTCATCGACCAGCGCAGGTGCATCGGTTGCCACGCCTGCACGGTGGCCTGCAAGTCGGAGAACCAGGTGCCCCTGGGTTCCTTCCGCACCTGGGTCAAGTACATCGAGAAGGGCGAGTTCCCCAACACCCGCCGCTACTTCGCTGTGGAGCGGTGCCAGCATTGCGAGAAGCCGCCCTGCGTCGAGATCTGCCCCACCTGGGCCCTCTTCAAGCGCCGCGACGGCATCGTGGACTTCGACTCCGAGCGATGCATCGGCTGCAAGTCGTGCATGCAGGCCTGCCCCTACGATGCCCTCTACATCGACCCCGCATCCCACACGGCGGCCAAGTGCCACTACTGCGCCCACCGGACCGACCGGGGGCTGCTGCCGGCCTGCGTCATCGTCTGTCCCACCAGGGCCATCATCGCCGGCGACCTGGAGGACCCCCGCAGCGAGATCGCCCAGACCCTGGCTCGCCAGCCGGTGCAGGTGCGCCGGCCCGACCAGGGCACCCGACCCCAGGTGTTCTACGTGGGGGCCGACGAGACGGCCATGACCCCGGGCCTGGCGGCCCAACCCACGACCTATATGTGGGCCCAGTTGGGGCCGGCGGGTGCCGACCTGGAGCCCAAGGGCTCCGTCTGGTCGTTGGCGGGCGTCACCAGGGCGCCCGGCGGCGCCGCCCGAGCCGTCACCGTGTACGACGTGCCTCATCAAAAGCCCTGGGGATGGAGGGTGGCCGCCTACCTCTGGACCAAGTCTGTCGCCGCCGGAACACTGCTGGTGGGCGTGCCCCTCGCCGCCCTGGGCCTCGCCACGGCTTCGCTGACCCTCGCCGCCGGCCTTGTCGCCATGCTGTTCACGTTGCTCACGGTCGTGCTGCTGGTGTGGGATCTGAAGCGCCCCGACCGCTGCTGGCGGGTGGTGCTGAAGCCGAACCCCCGCTCCTGGCTGGTGCGCGGCGCCTACATCCTGGCGGCCTACGGGGCGGTGACGGCCCTCGTGACACTGACCGCCCTCCTGGGTTGGGAACCCGGTCTGCGACTCCTGGTCTGGCCAGCGGCGCTCCTGGCCGCCGCCACCGCGGGCTACAGCGCCTTCCTCTTCGGCCAGGCCGAGGGGCGCGACTTCTGGCAAAGCCCCATGCTGCTCTGGCACCTGCTGGCGGGGGCCGTCGAGGCTGGCGCCGCCGCCCTTCTCCTGGTCACCGCGACGATCGCGCCGGGCGAAGGTCTCCAGCCCCTTCTGGGCGCCGTACTTCTGACCGCTATCCTGGCCACGGGTGCCCTGGCCCTGGGCGAGGTGTATTCCCCGCACGGCAACAAGGACGTGGCGACAGCGGCGGCGCTTCTGAAGCGCGGGCCCCTGGCGCGGCGTTTCCAGACAGGCTTCCTCCTAGCCGGCGTGGGGCTGCCGACGTTCGTGCTGGCCATCACCCTGCCGGGGGGCCTGCCTGCGGGGACTGCCGTCTCGGCAGCCCTGCTGGCGCTGGCCGGCCTCTGGACCTACGAGGACCTCTGGATCCGCGCGGGCCAGTCGGTGCCGATGAGCTGAACGGGTGGCCGGTGGCCAGTGGTCGGTGGCCAGTGGTCGGTGGCCAGTGAAGGAGACATGGGTCATGACAGAGGTAAGGAGCTACCGGGACCTGGTGGTATGGCAGAGGGCGATGGAGCTGGCGCAGGCAGTCTATGAGCTGACCGGGACATGGCCGAGAGAAGAAATCTACGGGCTGACGAGCCAGGTGCGACGGGCGGCCGTCTCGGTTCCGTCCAACATCGCCGAGGGGCAGGGCCGCGCCTCGACGAAGGAGTTCCTCAACTATCTGAGCATCGCCTACGGGTCGCTCATGGAATGCGAGACCCAGGCGCTGCTGGCCGAGCGATTGAGTTACCTGTCGGCCCCTGCGGCGGCTGCCCTGCTCGAACGCATGGCGGAAGTCGGGCGGCTGTTGAACGGCCTTGTCAGGGCCCTTGAGCACAGGCAGCCTTCAAGGAGAGCACCCGATCGGTCACTGACCACTGACCACCGGCCACTGACCACCGACCACCGACCACTGGCCACTGACCACTCGCCATGAGGGAGCCCGAGCGAACCATCGGCTTGGTCTCCTACCCGCCGCCCGAGCAGTGGGACCACTGGGTCGAGTACGACCCGGCCGCCTGGCCGCGCAAGGTGGAGCGGGCCTACCAGATCGTCCCCACCATCTGCTTCAATTGCGAGGCCGCCTGCGGCCTGCTGGCCTACGTGGACCAGGAGACCCTCGATATCCGCAAGTTCGAAGGCAATCCCTACCACCCGGCGAGCCGCGGCCGCAACTGCGCCAAGGGTCCAGCGACGATCAACCAGGTGCAGGACCCCGAGCGGATCCTCTATCCCCTGCGCCGCGTGGGAGAGCGGGGCGAGGGCCGCTGGGAGCGGGTGACGTGGGACCAGGTCCTCGAGGACCTGGCCGCCCCGATGCGACTGGCCCTCCTGGAGGATCGCCGCGACCAGATCGTCTACCACGTGGGCCGGCCCGGCGAGGACGGCTACATGGACCGGGTGCTCCCGGCCTGGGGCGTGGACGGCCATAACTCCCACACGAATGTCTGCTCGGCCGGCGCGCGCGCCGGCTATGCCTTCTGGATGGGCAACGACCGCCCCTCGCCTGACTTCGCGAACGCCCGCTTCATCCTGCTGATCAGCTCCCACCTGGAGACGGGCCACTACTTCAACCCCCATGCCCAGCGCATCGTCGAGGCCCAGATGGCCGGGGCGAAGGTGGCCGTGATGGACCCCCGTCTCTCCAACACTGCCTCCAGTGCCGACTACTGGCTCCCCACCTGGCCCGGCAGCGAAGCGGCTGTCCTGCTGGCCATGGCCAACGTGATCCTGCAGGAGGAGAGCTTCGACGCGGACTTCACGCGGCGCTGGGTGAACTGGGAGGAGTTCCTGCAGGCCGAGGACCCGCAGGGGCCGGGCACCTTCGAGCGCTTCATCGTCGTGCTCAAGGAGACCTACGCGCGCTACACCCCCGCCTTCGCCGAGCAGGAGAGCCGGGTGCCGGCAGGCACCATCGTGGCGGTGGCCCGGGAGATCGCCGCCGCGGGCTCCGCCTTCGCCAGCCACGTCTGGCGCGCCGCCGCGGCCGGCAACCTGGGCGGCTGGCAGGTGGCCCGGGCCCTCTTCCTCCTGAACGTCCTCACGGGCTCCGTGGGCACGCCCGGCGGCGTGGCGCCCAATCTGGCCAACAAGTTCGTGCCTCTGCCCTTCAAGCGGCCGCCGCCCAGCAAGGTTTGGAACGAGCTGCTCTGGCCCCGGGAGTACCCTCTCGCCCACCACGAGATGAGCTTCCTGCTCCCTCACTTCCTGAAAGAGGGCCGCGGCCGTCTGGCCGTCTACTTCACCCGCGTCTACAACCCCGTGTGGACGAACCCCGATGGCTTCTCCTGGATGGAGGTGCTCAAGGACGAGACGAAGATCGGTCTACACGCCTGCCTCACCCCCACCTGGAGCGAGACGGCCTGGCTCGCTGACTACGTGCTGCCCATGGGCCACGGGCCCGAACGCCACGATACCCTCAGCTACGAGACCCACGCGGGCCAGTGGCTGGGCTTCCGCCAGCCCGTGGTACGCGTGGCGCGGGAGCGGCGCGGGGAGCGCTTCGCCTTCACCCACGAGGCCAATCCGGGCGAGGTCTGGGAGGAGGACGAGTTCTGGATCGAGCTCTCCTGGCGGGTCGATCCCGATGGTTCCCTGGGCATCCGCCAATACTTCGAGTCGCCCTACCGTCCGGGCGAGAAGCTCACCGTCGAGGAGTACTACCGCTGGATGTTCGAGCACTCCGTGCCGGGCCTGCCCGAGGCGGCCGCGGCGGAAGGCCTCTCGCCGCTGGAGTACATGCGCCGCTACACGGCCTTCGAGGTGAAACGGGAGGTCTACCTGGACCACGCCCAGACCCTGAGCGCCGCCGATCTCGAAGGGGCGGCCCAGGATGCGGCGACGGGCCTGATCACGACCGCCACGCCCGCCACACCGCGCGAGGCGAAGCCGGGGATCGGCGTCAGCCTGGGGGACCGCCGCCCGATCGGGGTGGACGTGGAGGGGACACCTCGGGTGGGCTTCCAGACGCCGTCACGCCGGCTGGAGTTCTATTCGCGTACCGTGAAGGAGTGGGGCTGGCCCGAGCAGGCCATCCCGGGCTACGTGCCCAGCCACGTGCATCACAGCCGGATGGAGGCCACGCGCGGCGAGTTCGCCCTGGTGCCCACCTTCCGCCTGCCGACCCTGATCCACAGTCGCTCGGGCAACAGCAAGTGGCTGAACGAGATCTCCCATTCAAACCCCCTGTGGATGCACACGAGTGACGCCGCTCGCCTGAGGGTAGCCACGGGGGACCTGGTGAAAGTGCACACCGAGATCGGCTTCTTCGTCCTCCGCGCCTGGGTCACCGAGGGCATCATGCCCGACGTCGTGGCCTGCTCGCACCACCTGGGCCGGTGGCGGCTGGCCGAGCAGGAGGGGATGGAGCGCTGGTCCTCGGCTCTGGTGGATCTCAATCGAGAGCCCAGCCCGACTGGACAGGGCCACGTCTGGCGGCTGCGCCACCGGCACGGCGTCCGACCCTGGAAGAGCAGCGATCCCGACAGCGAGCGGGTCTGGTGGGAGGACCCCGGCGTGCACCAGAACCTCACATTCCCGGTCCATCCCGACCCGGTGAGCGGCCAGCACTGCTGGCACCAGCAGGTGCGCGTGGAGAAGGCCGGGCCCGAGGACCGTTACGGCGACATCGTCGTGGACACCGGCAGGTCGATGGAGGTCTACCGCCGCTGGCTGGCCGAGGCCCATCCCGGCCCCGGGCCCGACGGCACCCGCCGTCCCTACTGGCTCTTCCGCCCCTATCGTCCGGCGCCGGAGGCCTACCGGGCTGAGAATGGTAACCGGACGGATGTCTCAGCGCACGGAGTGGCTTCGCCCGCGGGCCCACTCTAGCAACTCAAGAGGACAGCATGACCCTGCTGATCAACAACGATGACGTGAAGAACGTGCTTACCATGCCTATGACCATGGCGGCACTGGAAGAGGCCTACCTGGACCTGACCAGAGGCGAAGCCGTCTGCCGGCCTCGCATCGACATCCGCATTCCCACCTCCGACCCAGAGAGGCACTACCAGTGGGGCACCATGGAGGGTGGCTCCACCGCCGGGTACTTCGCCATCCGCGTCAAATCAGACATCATCTACGAGCAGGAATACGAGGGGACCCGTACCGAGGAGAAGTATTGCGTCCGGCCGGGCCTCTTCTGCGGCCTCATCTGGCTTTTCAGCGTGGAAGACGGGGCGCCCTTGGCGATCATCAACGAGGGCTACCTCCAACACATGCGGGTGGGAGCCGACTCCGGCATCGGCACCAAGTACATGGCCAAGAAAGACGCTGCCGTGGTGGGGATGATCGGGTCGGGCGGTATGGCCCGTTCCCATATGGACGCGTTCCTCCAAGCCCGGCCGGTCCAGCGGGTCCAGGTCTACAGCCCGACGAAAGCGAACCGGGAAGCGTATGCGGCCGAGGTGCGGGAACGGTTCGGGATCCAGGCCGTGCCGGTGGGCGATCCCGAGCAAGCCCATCGTGGCGCGGACATTGTGGCGGGCTGCACGGACGCGGTGGTCCCCGTCATCTTCGGCCAGTACCTGGAGCCGGGCACCCACATCACTTGTATCGGGGGCAGGCTGGACAGTGACGTGTACCCCCGCATCGACAAGTCCCTGCGCCTGGGGAGCGCGCCCCATCCCGTAGGGTTGCCGGAGTTCTCCCTCCATGATGAGCGTATTACCTACGCCGCACGGAGCAAGGGCACAGCCGAGGGAGACCGCAGGCCCGGCCGTGCCCACGGCATCGTGGCTGAAGACCGTGCCGTCTTCCTGAAAGAGCTGCTGGAAGGGGTCAAGCAGGGACGCACTTCGGACCAAGAGATCACCTATTCCGCCCGGGGGAACATCCAGGGGGCCCAGTTCTTCGCTGTCGCAGGAGCCGTCTACGAGGCGTGCAAGGAGCGAGGGCTCGGTCGCGAACTCCCCACGGAGTGGTTTCTGCAGGACATTCGGGATTGACTTGTGCACCCGCCGTCCCTGGGCGGACGAGGAACAGCAGAGCGCGCGTTGACACAACCGAGGGGGAAGAGTACGTTACGCGCCGTATCATGGCGTCCACGCAACCTGCCGTGAGATTCCAGGCCGGATGAGGGCTCTGGTCGTGGGGGGCACGGGGCCGACGGGCTCCGCTATCGTCGAGCGGCTGCTGGCCGCTGGCCAGGACGTCACCGTCTATCACACCGGTACCCACGAGCTCGACTTCGGCTGCCCCGTCGCCCATATCCATGGCGACCCGACTGACGCCGAGCGCTTGGCCGCCGACTTCGCGGGCCGGAGCTTCGACACGGCCTTCGCCATGTACGGCCGCCTGCGCGCCGTGGCCGAGGCGCTGCGTGGGCGGGTGAGGCGCTTCGTGGGCATCACCGGGGGGCCGGTGTACGCTGGCTTTCGTGGCAAGGGGCCAGGAGAGACGGGGCTACCCCTGCCCATCCCCGAGACAGCGCCCGTGGGCAGCGACCCCGAGGCAGATCGCTACGCCTACGCCGTCGCCCAGGGGGAGCGAGCAGTCATGGCGGCCCACGCCAGCGGGGCCTTCGAGGCCGTGCTGCTGCGCTATCCGGTGGTCTACGGGCCCCGCACAGGGCGTCCCGTCGAATGGTACTTCGTGCGCCGCGCGTTGGACGGACGGCGGCGTCTCCTGCTGGCCGGGGACGGTCTCTTCACTCGGCAGCGGGGCTACACCGAGAACCTGGCCCACGCCGCCATCCTTGCAGCCGACCACTCCCGAGCCGCCGGGGAGACCTACAACGTGGGCGACACACGTGTGCTCAACCTGCGTGGCCTGGCGGACCTCGTCGCCCGGTCCTTGGGTCACACCTGGGAGATGGTGGGGGTGCCCTACGAGGCGGTCACCTTCGGCCAGAACCTGGTCCTCTATGAGCACGCTATCTTCGACCTGAGCAAGATCCGGAGCGAGCTGGGCTATGACGACGTCGTGCCGGTCGAGGAGGCCACGCGCCGCACGGTGGAGTGGCTAGCGGAGCACCGCCCCCTGCCCGGCGGCGACGAGGAGCAACGTCTGGGGGACGTCTTCAACTATGCCGAGGAGGATCGGCTCATCGATCTGCACGGGCCGCGCGGCAGTGGAGCCGCCGCGGTGCCTGTCGCAGCATCCTGACGCGGGACATGCTGGAAAGGAGAAGGTCCATGCGCACTGGAAGGACAGGGAACATCGATCACCAGACCCGCCTGACCGTCAGCCTGGGGACGGCGGCCTTGCTCCTCGGGGCATGTGCACCGGCGTCCCCAACCCCGGCGGCGCCGGCGTCGGCCCCCGCCCCGGCCAGCGCCCCCGCAGCACCAGCACCTCTCGCCCCCAAGCAGGGTGGCACCCTGGTCTACGCGCCGATCAAGCCGACCACGAGCCTCCATCCCTACGTGGGGGCTTCGGACGTCGATTTCCTGCGCGGTGTGGGGCCGGCCTACGAATCCCTGATCTCCTTCAAGTATGAGCCGGGGAAGGACTGGCGCGATACGATGGAGGCGGTTCCCTGGCTGGCCGAGAGCTGGGAGCTGCCCGACAAGACCACCTACGTCTTCCGTCTGCGCCAGGGGATCAAGTGGCACGACGGGGAAGAACTCACGGCTCAGGACGTCGTGAAGACCTACACCTGGATGCTGGACCCCAAGGCAGGGGTGCGGAAACGGGAACAGGTGGCGCCGGCCCAGAGCATCGAGGCTGTCGACAGGTATGCGGTCCGCATCACCACGAAGGAGCCATCGGCCCTCTTCCTGCAGAACCTGGCGGACGACAACCTCTTCATCCTTCCCGCCCGCCATCTCGATGGTGGCACGGACTTCAACAAGACGGTGATCGGGACGGGTCCCTTCAAGCTCAAGTCCTTCACCGCGAACAAGGAAACGGTGTGGGAACGCCACGCCGCCTACTGGCAAGAGGGCCGCCCCTACCTGGATGGGATCAAGGCCATCTGGGGCCTGGACAACGCCGCCATGCAGGCCGCCTTCCGGACGAGCCAGAACGACCTCGTGGCCTTCGAGGACAAGGCCCAGTTCGATGCCTTCGTCAAGACCAAGCCCGAGACGCTCTACCTCAAGACCCTCACCGAAACCGGCAACGCCTTCTACCCCAAGATCGACCGCCCTCCCTTCGATGACGTACGGGTCCGGCGTGCCCTGCACCTCGCCGTGGACCGCGAGGCCATGGTCAAGACCCTCACCTTCGGCCTGGGGGCCGCCAACCTGCCCTTCGTGCCCGGCTGGATGAAGGCTTGGGCTATCCCGGACGAGGAGGTGGCCCGTACTCCTGGCTATCGCCAACCGAAAGACCAGGATGTGGCCGAGGCCCGCCGCCTGCTGCAGGAGGCTGGCCTCGGGAGCGGCTTCCGGGTCAAGATGACCTACAACACTGGCAGCCCTCTGCCCCGCAATATCGCTGAGATGCTGCCCGAGCAGGCGCGGAAGGTGAACATCGAGATCCAGCTCGACCCCCAGGAGGCGGGCGCCTTCAGCAAGATAGACGCCGACGGCAGCTTCGACGCTGTGCTGACCGGCGATCTCTCCCGCTCGGACCTGCCGGGGAAGATTCGCGAGCGACTGCACAGCAAGGGGCGCGTGAACAACCTCGGCGCGAAAGACGAAAAGCTTGACCGCATGCTGGATGCGTTTCCGACCTACTTCGATGAGAAGGAACGGAAGCAGAAGGCGCTGGAGATCCAACGTTACCTGCTGGAGCAGCTCTACGGCATTCCGACCATCGAGTTCGCCTCCTTCATCGCCTGGCAGCCATGGGTGCATGACTACGTCCACCGGGGGGGGGTTGCCGTCATCGTGGCCCAGCACTCGGTCAGCCGTCTTTGGCTGGACACCGAGAAGGTGCCTCAGGGTCGATGACGGAGGCTGAAAGACCCGCCTGCTCCCGTGCCCTTGAAGGGGCTGCGCCCCAACATGGAGGCTGGGCCGTGAGGGCGGATTGGCCAGCCGTCGTTCCGGCGGAAGCCGGAATCCAGACAGCGCGCGGAGACTGGACCCCGGCTTCCGCCGGGGCGACGGAGGCGCCGAGCCTGAAGGCCGCCGGTACCCGCATTCAGCGCCCAACCCCCTGGGCTCGAGGGTAGCTGCCGACGGTGGAACCCGCTCGGTGACTCTGTCTTTGTCTTTCGTCCAAACGGCCGACGGACGCATCGCCTTCCGGGAGGAGGGCTCTGGGCCGCCCCTGCTGCTGCTCCACAGCCTCGGCTCGTCGCGGCACGCCTGGAGCGGCATCCTCCCCTTGCTCTCCTCCTCCCACCGCGTCATCGCCGCCGATGTCCTGGGACACGGCGACTCGGACCAGCCCCGCCGGCCCTTCGCCATCGCCGACCATGCCGAAGCGCAACCCGAGAGCAATGAAGCGAACAATCTCAGCTTCGCAGCGGTCGCGCTCACCCTCCCGCCCGTGCCCGATCTAGTCGTAGAGGGCGTGACGGCCCCCCCGACCGCGCAGCCCAACCAGCCCTTCGCCTTGACCTGGACTGTCACCAACCGCGGAACGGCAACCGCAGCCGCTCCCTGGCGCGAATCGGTTACCGTTTCCAACGCCATCGCCGGAGCGCAGTCGCTCGTCTTGCTTGACTGCACCAACTCGCTGGCCGCCGGGGCTTTCATCGTTCGCACGCAGTCCGTCGTGTTGCCTATCACGGGCCCCGCAGGGCAATTGCGATTCTCCGTGCAGACGGACAGCCGGGGCGAAATCGTCGAAGCAAGCGAGTCAAATAACCTCGCCGCCGCGACGAACAATACCGAGCTTCCCCTCCTTCTCACTCTGCAAAT
>Ga0209514_10007978_pt1 | contig 12281 bp, 10 predicted proteins | sample Subgrocontami58m_FD_187452 | JGI IMG/M metagenome (GOLD analysis project Ga0209514, IMG submission 187452) | Subsurface groundwater microbial communities from S. Glens Falls, New York, USA - GMW37 contaminated, 5.8 m (SPAdes) (version 3) | ecosystem: Environmental > Aquatic > Deep subsurface >...
ACGGCTCCGGACCTAACCCAAACTTTTTCATCAAATTTATTTTCTTGAATTAAATCGGAGTAGATCTTTGTCCCCGGAAGCACATAAAGCATCGAGGCCCCCGGGCCATGCGTTGACCTTATGTTTGCATTTGCATAATCTACCGTCTCTTTTATTGTCGCTTCAGTTTCGCCAGGAGTACCAACACAGAAAAAAGCTGATGTAGTCATTTTATCCGTAAATTTAGTACAAATATCAAAAGCATTCTTAACTAATTCCCTAGTAATCTTCTTATTTATTTTACCAAGTATATTCTCTGATAAAGTCTCTACTCCCCAGGTTATATGCCTACAACCGGAATCGGCCAATTTAGCTATCATCTCTTCATTTACCGGAGTAACACGGCACTGAATAGCATATTCAACTCCGCTTTTCTTTAATATCTCTGACATCTTAATAGTCCTGTCTATCCCCAGGTTGAATGTATCGTCATGAAAAAAAATACGTTTCGCACCCATTCTTTTAACAAGTTCGATTTCCTCTCCAATTCTTTCCGGAGAATTCATGCGTACGTTCTGCCCCCAAAAAGAAGAAGTAGAACAAAATGAACAGTTAACCGGACAGCCCCGGGAAGCAATTAGGTATGCAATCCCTTTACTCTTGATCTCGTCAGCGGCATAAGAATAGTCTGGTAATGGCAGCTCGTCTAAATCTCTCACAAGCTCAGAAACCCTATTTGCTGCTATGCCCCCGTTTTTATCTTTATATACTAATCCGCTAATCATATTCGGATCGTTTCCATCCTCAAGCTCCTTACACAACATAGGAAATGATTTTTCCCCCTCAGACTGAATTATAAAATCTAAATCATTGTAAAAATATTTAAAGGTTTGCTTATAAAGCGTTGCGGGATGAACCCCGCCAAGAACAATATAGATATTTTTATTAATTCGCTTGATATGTTTAATTAGTTTAAAGGCCCCCCAACGATTAAAAGAATTAAAAGAAATACCTACTAAATCGGGATTACTGGCCTTTATTGAAGATAAAAATGATTTGATGCTTTGATTAAATCCCTTTCCGTTATAATTATAAACATCCACTTTATGGCTCTTATTCAAAGAGGCGGCAAGATAAGCCAGGCCCAATGGATAGCCTCTTAGGTTTAACTCTGAAGTTGGAGGATAAACTAATGCAATTTTCACTTTAAAAATTTAACCCTTAGGATTGCCAATACCGCAGGTATCATATCAAACGCCCTAATTGTTTTGCCTTCTTTACGTGTCCGCGGTTTATACCAAACAGGGGTTTCTCCTATTTTATATCCTTTTTTGCAAAGGCTACTCACTAATTCAAACTCAAAAGCCTGATTATTGGCCTTACAGCCTAATTCTTTCAAAATATCAGTTTTAATTAATTTAGTAGCAATAATATCAGTGAGATTCTTACGATACAATAAATTTATTAACCATGTCGCAATAATTGTACCTAGCCAGTATGGCCTTTCCTTAATCAACTCGCTTTTTGATGTATTTTTCCTATCCAAAAGCCTTGAGCCAAAAACAACATCTAAATTCTCATTTTCTAATTTATCCATCATCTTATAAACATCATCCATTTTATATTCTAAATCCGCTCCGGGTCCGTAGAAATATTTTCCCCGGGCAAGCTTAATCCCTTCGCATGCCGAATACCCAGCCCCCATATTTTTCGGGTGAAAAACCAAACTTAGCTCCTTATCGTTTTTTAATTTTTCCAGCATTTCTCTTGTTCCATCAGTTGAACAATTATCGATAACGATTATCTCTTTATCAATATTTATAGCTTTGGCCTGCTCAATAGCCTTAAGAATAGTCGGCTTTTCATTAAAACACCCGATAAGGATAGTCAGCTTCATATTTCCTTCTTAAAGAAACTATCTAATGTTTTCTCTATATAAAGTAACATTGGTTTTGTAAGCCCTGGATAAACCCCTATCCAAAAAAGATTATTCATAACTAAATCGGTATTGCTTAATCTTCCCGCTGTTCTATATCTTATATTTTTATAAGCCGGCTGTTTCAATAAGTTACCTCCAAAGAGCATCCTTGTTGCAATCTTCTTGCTCTCAAAAAAATTAACGATATCCGCCCTATTAAACGACGCATTCACTTTCACCAAAATAGGAAAACCGAACCAACTTGGTTCAGAATACTTTTCCGCTTGAGGGAGCATAAAGTGATCTTCATATTTCTTAAAAACATTATATAGGAATTTAAAATTTCTCTTTCTCGCTTGGATAAAACCGGGCAATTTATTTAACTGCACGCAACCAATTGCTGCCTGCATATCCGTAACTTTGAAATTATATCCTATATGCGAATATACATATTTATGGTCATATCCATATGGTAAATTTCCAAATTTCTGGCTAAATCTTCTTTTGCACGTATCATCATGCCCTGCTTCACACCAACAATCCCTGCCCCAATCCCTAAATGAGATAATAATCCGCTTTAAAAGCAGGCTATTAGTTAAAACCGCTCCACCTTCGCCCAGGGTAATATGATGGGCTGGATAGAAACTACAAGTAGAGATATCGCTAAAAGTTTCGGTATGTTTATCTTTGTACATTGAACCTAAAGCATCGCAATTATCCGTTAACCACCATAAATTATGCTTCTTAACGATTTTACTTATACCATCTATATCTGCAGGATTTCCCAGGGTATGCGCCGTAAATATCGCTTTTGTCCTCCTAGTAATAGCCTTTTCTATCTTTTCAACCTGTATATTATATGTCTTCAATTCCACATCAACAAATACTGGTATGAGCTTATTCTGTAAAATAGGGTTAAGCGTAGTAGGAAAACCGCAAGCTGTAGTAATAACCTCATCGCCCGGATGCAATTGCCGGCTTTTTAACATGGGAGAGGTTAAGGCAGAAATCGCCAACAGATTTGCCGAAGAACCAGAATTTGTTAAAAGGCAATATTTAGTCCTAAGAAAATTAGCAAGTCCATTTTCAAATTTATCCGCATATCTGCCAGCGGTAAGCCAAAAATCTAGCGAAGCATCGACCAAAGAAATTAACTCTTTCTCATCATAAATTCTCCCAGCATAAGGAATGACCGTCTTCCCAGGAATAAATTTTTTATTCAACTGCAAAGAGAGATAAAAATATTTTACTTTTTCAAAAATCTCTTTTCTTATTATTTTAGTTTCTTTCATTTTATTCTGTGTGCTAATTCTCTTAAAGCAAATTTTACTTCATTTTCATCCAAATCAGCTATTTTGCTCGCCTTAAGCCCATCATATATTATAATTAAAGGCAGCTTGGCTCCTACTCGTTTTTTGTCTTTTTCCATAGACAAAATAATCTCCTTTTCTTTTAGAAGATAACGTTTCGGCATCGCAAAAAGTATCGGTAATAATAATTCACCATAAAGCTTATTCTCTATCCTAGGAGATAACAAGCCCCGCTCTCGAGATACAATATTTGACAAGATCATGCCAACAACCACTGCTTGCCCATGTGGAATTTTAAAGTTAGAAGCTCTCTCTAGGGCATGCCCAAAACAATGTCCATAATTCAACAGGTTTCTCCTTGCTCCATCAAATTCATCCTCTTCAATATATCCCTTCTTAATTAATAATGAATTGGCTATCGCCCTTAAAAGGTAGCTTTTTTGTTTACTGATAATCTGGGGCAACAATTTTGATATTTCAGCTAAATACTTACCTTTTCCCATAATATGTAGCTTTACTATTTCACCGATACCGCTATAAAAATCCATTTTTTTCTGAGTATAGATAAAATTAACATCAATAAATATATAAGCTGGAGGATAGAATGTTCCAATCATATTCTTATAATCTTTATAATTAAGGGATGTTTTTCCGCCAATACAGCTGTCCGCTTGAGCCAATAATGTGGTAGGAAAATACACCCATTTTACGCCCCGGTATATCGTTGACGCTAAAAATCCACTCACATCCTGAACTATGCCTCCTCCGATTGAGACCAAAACAATATTTCTTTTAGCATTGCGCTCAATCAACGCGTCATATAAGCCCATAACCGCTTTAAGCGATTTATGGAATTCGTCTGCCTTAACCAATATTACCCTGGAACTATCTAAGCTTTTAAAATAACTACCCTTGTATAAATCCCACACTCTCCTGTCAATTATGTAGCAAACTGACCCCCCGTCCTCTTTAATGATTTTGCCTAAAAAAGAATTGAATTTGCCAAAAATAACCTGATAATTTCGAATTCTAGATTTAATTGTAATTACACGCATAAATATCCACCATCAATAGCAATTGTCTGGCCAGTAATATAAGTATTTTTATCGGAACAAAGAAATGAAACTAACTCCGCTACCTCATAAGATTCACCTAAACGCTGCATTGGAATGCTATTCTTTATCTTTGCGATTTCTTTTTTATTATTATTGGCTTTGGTCATTTCCGTATTAATATATCCCGGAGCGACACAATTCACTAAAATATTATAAGCAGCAAGTTCAACTGCTATTGATCTGGTTAACCCAACCAGGCCGGATTTACTCAAAGTATATGTTATCCTGCCCGGCTTAGTAATAATGCTCCAAATCGAACCGATATTTATAATTCTTCCATATTCTCTGCTTATCATCCCTGGGGCAATCTTACTAATTATCCTCAAAGGAGCCAAAAGATTAACCTGCATAGTTTTATTAATGTCTTGTTCAGTCAAGTCCTTAATTGACCCTACAATACTAATTCCGGCATTATTCACTAAGATATCAATCGGGATTTTTAACGAAGAAAAATAGCCATTAATCGAATCCTCGCTCAATAAATCTAATTCTTTTCGATCAGGAATTAATATATTGATCCCCTGTTTTTTTAAGCAATTTGCGATCGCCAGGCCTATCCCTCTGGATGCTCCGGTAATTAAGGCATTTCTTTTTTTCATAATCTCTCCATTATAGTAAAGATTGTTTATGAATTAGGCTACCTTAAAGGTGGAATCAACATATTTTCCTTAAACTCTTCCCTGGTTAAAAAAGGGAACATGTCTTCTAACGGCTTAGAGATAATACGGCCATCATCAAATTTCTCAGAAGAAACCCGTGGTTGAAATTTATAATCTTGCTCAAGAATTACCTCACACAAAACCGGGCCGTTAAACTTAAGCACCCTTGCTATCGTATCATCTAGAGTATTATGCCCCATGATCCTTAAAACCTTCAAACCGTATGCTTGTGCAACTTTAGTAAAAGAAGGAAAACCTACTCCGGACTTAGGATCACACCCTACATACGGAAGGCCGAAAAAACTCTCTTGAGTTTGCTTTATAGATACATACCCATTATTGTTTAGAAGAAATATTTTTATTGGTAATTTATTATAAACAATGGTTTGCAGTTCTTGAATATTCATTTGAATACTTCCATCACCTGTAATGCAAATAGTATTTTTCCTATTATTCGCAACAGATGCCCCGATTGAAGCCGGAAGGTCATAACCCATCGAAGCGCAACCTGAATTCCAAAAAATACGCTGATTTTCCTTTACAATACCTGCCTGAAATAAAACCACGCAAGCCGAAGCATTCCCAGCCACCAAAACATTATCCGCCTTAACAAGCCTAGTAAGCCTTTGAATAAAATAATATGGATTTACTAATTTAGATACACTATATTTCGGTAAAACGACCGGATATTTATTTTTTCTTTTTTTACACCAATCCAGCCACCAATCACAATTAAAAGGCTTGGATAAATGTTTGCAAAATTCTTCAAGAAAATATCCGGCATCGCAATTTATCGCTAAATCCGGCCGCAGGGTAGGCTTTTTTAGTTCCGCTAAATCAATATCCACAACTACCTTCTTGGCGGCTCGAGCAAATGCCTTCCAATTATAACCAACCTGCCTGATATTATTCCGAGAACCGATGGAAAGAATAAAATCAGAATTCTGAAGGGCTAGATTACCAGCCCTACTCCCAAGCGTTCCTATCCTTCCCATAAAATATGGATTATCAGAAGGCACAAGGTCAAAACCGTTAAAAGTAGTTACTACCGGAACCCTAAGTTTCTTAATAATACCTAAAAGCTTGTTCTGCGCTCCGGCGATACGGATACCGTGTCCGGCAATTAAAACCGGCCTTTTTGATTTCTTAAGAAATCCCGCAGCCTGAGCTATCTTTTCATCAATATTTCTATTACCCAACCCCGTACCATTTTTCTCTTGGCTAAGATAATCAAGAATACCATCGTATTCAATTTGGGCTCCCTGTACATCTAAAGGGATATCAATCCATACCGGGCCAGGCCGGCCGCTAGTAGCAAGATACAGGGCCTTTTCTAATAATTTCTTAATATCCCCAGGGTTTTTTATAGAGACCGCAAATTTTGTTATCGGCTTTACAATGCTTATTATATCCACCTCTTGGTCCCCTAATTGCCTTAAACCTATGCCTGGACAAGAATTAATCGTTGTCTCTTTCTTAACTTGGCCGGATATATATAGGACAGGGACTGAATCGGTCCATTGCCCCATAACACCAGTTAAGGTATTTAAACCACCCGGCCCGGAAGTAATATTAACCACTGCTAGTTTGCCAGTTACCCTAGAATAACCTTCAGCAGCAATAGCACAAGCTTGTTCATGATGGTTAAATATACATTTAATATTCTTGGAGCGGCCAAAAGAATTATTAAGGTGCATAGCTCCGCCGCCGGTAATCATAAAAACATCTTTGATTCCATATTTGATAAGTCGCTTGACTATATAATCTGAAACTTTAATCCGCATCTTTTATTCGTAAAGCCCCCCGGCCTCTTTAATTAACCGATCATAACGCGACTGCAGCATATCAATACGCTGTTTATCCTCATTAAAAATCATGCCGTAAAAATCACGTTTATTCTTCAGCCACATCAGTTCAAATCCAACCGCCTTAAGAATCCCTTGTTCCGCCCTATCATCTAAGGCCTCGGGAGATTTAAAGATCACTTTTCTTGTTTCATACCTATCGAGTAAACCTTGAAGCTTTCTGACAAAAGGTAATGCCTCTTTAGCAATCCCTCCTCCTACTATGCATCTTAAGCCTCTTTTTTTCGCCTTAGTAAACACATCTTTAGCGATCTCAAATATTTTATCGGAATTTATATCCTCCCTACTCAATCCCAAGGAACCGCTCATATCAACTCTGCCTAAAACAATTCCGCCCAATTCCTTAATTTCAGGAAGCTCGAGCATACGGTCAAAATTCTTATAGCCATCAATCGTCTCGATGTTGATCAAAAAACAAATATCCTTTCGTTCATCATCGGGAAAACTATTTTTAACTGAAATCAAAAACTTCTTTAACGCATATGCAGACTCAACCATAGGGGCCACTAAATTAGCAATCCCTATAGCACGGGCATCATACATGTCTTTTAACGCCTCACAACCTCCGGTTTTTATGGTCAACTCAAGCCCCGCTTTAGTCACTACTTCTTTTAGCCTAAGCGCCTCCTCAATCCGCGTACCCTCGGCTTCAAACTCAGCCTTTACCCCAATGACATGATGGTTATCTTTAAGGTCCTTTAAAACTTTAAGCATATGGTTTTCTAGCGTATTCATACTCAACTCCTATTCTTACTATTTATCTTTCAAAAAAGTTTCTTTACTGATTGAAGGTTTGTTTTCAGCGTACCATTTATATAATTTTTCAATTGCTAAATCTATTGGAGTAAATTTGATTCCTGCAATTTCTTTTTTTAAACGCGAATTATCGCCGCTATATTCAATGCCCAGCGGTCCTTTATTAATAATCACGGCTGGGGCCCTTCCCGAAATATTTCTTACTTTTTCTGCCAAAATTGCCAACTCTACGGATTCATCGGGCGTCACATTGTAAGCCTTATAAGCAGGATCGTGATTAATAAAATGTTCGATTACGGGCATTAAATCCTCGATATAAAAGTAATCGAACTTACGATTCTGCCTTATCGTAATCGGTAAATCAAAGAGTGTCTTACAAATCGCATTGGAAATAAAACGGATTGCAAAGTCTTCATATTTTCCGAATATTCCGAATAGTCTTAATTCTACAGCATTATCAATTTTCTCAATATATTTTGCAATTACATATTTAGAAAAACCATGTTCATCTGCCGGGACATAAATACCGAGGCCATCCTCCTTTATCTTAACCAGAGGCTTAGATATATCATAACAAGCTCCGGAGCTTAAGAATATCAATTTACCAAATTTTCCGCTATTCTGTATTATGTTAAAGAACATATATAAATTACTATAGAGCTGATTTGAGGGATCTTTGGCATTACGATGGCCGGGGCGAACCGCGCTATGAATTACAATGTCAAACTTATGCCTGTTTAAATATTCCCTAACAGCACTCTCATCTAGCAACTCTAATTCTTGATGTGTGGGAGTGAAAATCTGATATTTAGGCGCAAGATAATCGGCTAAATTCCTGCCTATAAACCCACTGCCGCCTGTAATGAATATCTTCATATAAATTTATCTTTTAGAAAAATAACTGAAATACCATCCGGCAGCCTTTTTTAAGCCATCGTCTAAATTATAGGCGGGCTTCCAACCTAAAACTCGCTTGGCCTTAATTGAAGACAGATATTGTTTCTTAATTTCGTATTTTGCCAGATCCAATATCCTATAATTTAGCTTATTATCAGACAAATTAAGTTTATTTATCTTTTGCAACAATGCAATAACCGTTAATGGGCTTTCGTTGCTTAAATTAAACGATTCACCAGTAATCTTCTTATTTTTTAATAACTCAGCTATTCGTAAATAGCCATCTACAATATCATCAACATAAACATAGTCGCGGATAAATTTACCATCGCTGCGCACTGGTAAGATTTTCCCTTTAAACAAACAACGCATCGCATCCGGAATAAGCCGGCTGAAATTAAAATCACCCGGGCCGTATATATTACCACAACGAGTTATGGCTATTGGCAGGCCATAGGTGTGTGCGTAAGCATGCGCAATTAAATCACCGCAGCTTTTAGAAACATCGTACGGATGATTCGCGATTAAGGGTGCATCTTCCTGATAAGGTAGTTTTTTGTGGCTGCCATACGCCTTATCGCTCGAGGCAACCACAATCGCCTGTATATTACCCTGCTCCCGGGCAGCTTCTAAAACTTCCCAAGTTCCGGTTATATTAGATTTAAATGCTTTGCGGGGATTATCATAGCTCCGGCCAACAATTGCTTCCGCGGCTAAATGAAAGATCAGGTTAATGGAATGTTTACGTAAAATGCTTTGAAGAAGATTATAGTTAGTCACATTCCCTTTATAAACAACCATTTCTTTGTAGTCCTGAGGAGAAAGAATGGTTGCTTTACGAAAAACATTAATATCTAAACCGATTACCCTTGCTTTTACCTTAAGCAATTCTTTAGTTAGATTGGAACCAAGAAATCCTTCAAATCCGGTTATTAATATTTTCTTATCTTTCCAGAAATTCTTATTCATCTTCCCGCCTATTCCAGTTTCCACGGGGCATTCCCCGCAACCCAAAGCTGCTCTAACTCAAGCTTATCCCTTATCGTATCCATACATTTCCAAAATCCATGATGCTTATAAGCATTTAATTGATTATCTTTTGCGAGTTTCTCTAAGGGCTCTTTTTCCCATATCATAAAATCATTTTTAATGTATTTAAATATTTGCGGTTCCAAAACAAAAAAACCTCCATTAATCCACGCGCCGTCGCCTCGGGGCTTTTCAAGAAATGAATAAACATCCTCGCCTTTCTCGATATTTAAAGCCCCAAATCTACCTTCTAATTGGACGGCAGTAACCGTGGCTGATTTACCCTTAGACTTATGAAATTTGACGAGTTTATTAATATCCACGTTGCCAATGCCATCACCGTAAGTTAACAAAAAAGTTTTTTCTTCAACATACTTCTCTATGCGCTTAATCCTTCCGCCGGTCATCGTTTCAAGTCCTGTATCAATAAGGGTGACCTTCCATGGCTCTGCCTTTGAACCATGCACCTTCATACTGTTTGTACTTAAATCAAGCGTCAGGTCAGATGAATGAAGAAAATAGTTAGCAAAATATTCTTTAATCGCGTACCCTTTATACCCTAAACAGATAATAAAATCATTGAAACCAAAATGAGAATAAGCCTTCATGATATGCCAAAGGACAGGCTTGCCTCCGACTTGGATCATCGGCTTAGGCAACATCTCTGTCTCTTCACTAATCCTTGTCCCTCTCCCGCCAGCCAAAATGACTACTTTCATATTAATCTCCTTGGTACGAATGTTCTGCTCTTGTCAGAGCGAATAGAATCCCCGCTATTGACCAAAAAAGATACGCTAATTGCAAAGAGTAAAAATGCGTATCCAGGAAACTGTGCACCGTAAAACCAAATAAACCCGCTAATAGGCCCAAAATTAATAAATCCTTGGTTTTCAAAAAAACTTTCACTCCTCTACCGAAAAAAGTAATAAGAAACCCCAAAAAACTTAATAAACTAAAAATTCCCGTTTCTGCCCAAATCTGTAAAAAACAATTATGAGCATACCCTATGATAACTCCGTTCATACGCGGAAAGTAATCCATAAACAAACCCACTCCTTTACCTAAAAATGGCCTTTCTTTAATCATCTGCAAGGCAATTTGCCAATTTATGAATCTATTAGCATCTCCTCCGGGCTTAAAAATAAAAATAAACCTTTCCCTGGTTTCAGGTATTGCTAATATTACCGCAAAGAATATAGCCAGGAAGATAAGAATATTTTTGGCCTTTGGTAACATAATTAAAATCAACAATAGTGCAAAAGAGAAACCTAACCACCCCCCGCGGGAAAACGTGCATAAAAAAGCTGCTCCGGAGATAATCAATATGGCCCAAGCTAGTATAATTTTCATCCTTCCCTTTAATTTATTAAGATAAACGACCATTAAACTTAAACTGACAACCAGATAAGCGGCTAAACTATTATAATTGTTGAATGCGGCGCGTAATGCGTAAACGCCATTACCCATATCAATCGAATTTTTGTGCCTGAAGAAATCAAAACCGGTAAATAATTGAAAAATGCTATCTATTGAAACCAGGCTGGCACTGATTAAAAAAACAATAATTGCTTTTTTTATCTTGCCCTTATCGCTTAGGCCATCCTGAAAAAGTAAAAAAACAGAGATATACTTACCCCATTTTAAAAACAAAGCAATAAGGCTTTTAGAGATATATTGCCCGCTATTTAACAAAGATAGCGCGGTAAAACAAAAAAACATTAAAAGGAATAGGTTAGGCCAGGACTTAAATACCTTAAAATCAGGTTTGATAATTTTCTTTCCTAAGAAACCCAAGATCGCGAAACAAAACCATGTTTCCAGGATTGCTTTAGATATGGGAAGAAAGAAAAGAATCCCGTATAAGCTATATTCTTCTAATAAAATAAAAATCTTAAGCAGTCTCTCTTTCATTATAGCTAATAAGCCCCTTTTCCATTTATAACCGCAGGGATAGTCTTCCAAAGAATCATTAAATCCAGCCCAAATGACCAGTTATTGATATACCAAAGGTCTAATTTCATCCATTTATAAAAACTTAATTCACTTCTTCCCCTGACCTGCCAGAGGCAGGTTATACCAGGAGTAATATTTAAACGCTGCATTTGCCAGTATTCGTATTTTTCAACTTCATCCGGCGTAGGAGGACGCGGGCCGACTAAACTCATATCCCCCTTGACAACATTTATAAACTGAGGTAATTCATCAATACTGTACTTGCGTATAAACATCCCAATTCTCGTAATCCGGGGGTCTTTTTTTATCTTAAATATCGGTCCAGAGACATCAGACTGATGGCGGATCTTCTCCTTCAAGGCGTGCGCTTCATCAAACATGGAACGGAATTTATAGAAATTAAATACTTTTCCATTCTTGCCACAGCGCTTTGATATATACAATACCGGTCCGGGAGAATCTAGTTTGATTAAAAAAGCTACGACAAAAAAGAGTGGGAGTAAAATGAATAAAATAATTGAAGAAACTACTATATCAAAAATTCTTTTGGCTAATCTTTCAGTCCCATGCATACTTCTTTCGTGAAAAGTAATTAAGGGTATGTATCCGACATAATTCAAGATAATCCTATCAAAAGCAAACTGAAAATTCTCAATGGCCAACCGCATATTTACATTCATTTCTCTGGCTTTTTGAGAAATAAAGGCAATCTTTTCTTTCCCCAGGTTATTGACCACAATGATCTCTTCAATAAAGTTTCTTTTAACGATACCTTCTATTTCCGAAATTTTTCCTAGAAC
>Ga0209514_10007982_pt1 | contig 12272 bp, 6 predicted proteins | sample Subgrocontami58m_FD_187452 | JGI IMG/M metagenome (GOLD analysis project Ga0209514, IMG submission 187452) | Subsurface groundwater microbial communities from S. Glens Falls, New York, USA - GMW37 contaminated, 5.8 m (SPAdes) (version 3) | ecosystem: Environmental > Aquatic > Deep subsurface >...
ATGAAGAAGAACCGCGCCTGGAGCAAGTCCTTCTACCCGCCGTTCGTCGGGATCATCCTCGACTTCTACATTCCGCTCCCGGTGCGGGTCCGGGAGAGCGAGTGACATGCGCGGTCTGGCCGCGCTCCTGCTCGCCGCCATCGCCGCGCCCGCCGCGATCGCCCAGTCGCTCCCCGCGTACCTCGAGCCGATCTCCGGCTCGCATGTCGGCAAGCCCTACCGCGTGGTGGTCAACGGCGAGCCCTCGGCTTTCGTGAATTGCGCGGTGGACCAACCGCTCGAGCAGGTGGTCGCCCACTACCGGGCGGCCCTGGCGCCACACAGTTCCCTCGCCGACCTCCCGAAGGAGCAACAGGCCGAGCGCGGCCTCGAAAACGGGCTCACGGTTCAGCGCGCGCCCGGCTGGACCATGCTCGGCTTCGTCGACCAGGAGGGTCGCAGCGCCGGGGTGGTGGCCTATGCCGACCCCGATCCGCGCGCGAAGCGGACGATGTACTACCTCACCGCCGCCGAATCCAAGGCTCCGCTGCGCGAGGTCGACCCGGACGCGGACGCGCCCGGCCGGGATCCGCCCGACGTGCCCCGCGCGGACGGCCTGCGTCGGGTTTTCTCGATCGAGCGGTACGACCCGGAGCTGTCGACGACCCACGTGTTCGAGGGGAAGGCGGATCCCGCGAAGGTCGCGGAGCATTATCGGAGCGTGCTGCCGGCTCATGGCTGGAGGCCCGACCCGGCGGTGGGGGAGGAGTTCCCCGCCGGGAACCTGCAGGCGTTCGAGCGCGCGGATCGCACCTGCCAGATCATGGTCGCGCAGGATGCGCCGTCCGGCCGGATCCACGTGACCGTGGTGGTGCAGGCGCGGTCGCAGTAGGCGCGGTCGGAGATTTTCGGACCCGAGACGGGCGGAGCGTCGCGCGCCAACTTTCTCTTTCCACCGCCGCGGGGATGTTAGCATAATGCCGTTCGCGGCCCGTGGGGCGCGCGGGGGGAAGAGGAGACGGCTCGGGGTTGGTGTCAGGGCCATGTCGGAAGAATCGACGCAAGCCGATCCGGAACAGATCCGCGCGCAGAAGCTGGAGCGCAAGCAGAAGGCCGAGGCCCTGGCGGCGGCACACGGGGTCGACGTCTCGACCGCGTTTCACCTCGTCGATCGCGGGATCACCTTCGAGGAATTCCTCGAGAACCGCAAGCGCCGCGAGGAACGCACCGCCAACGAGTCCGAAAAGTGGCGCGAGGCCAACCGCAAGGCCTGGACCTGGTTCAAGACCACCGACGACATGGGCCAGAACTATCTCAAGGACCGCTCGAAGCGCCGCGCGGACATGCTCTTCGCCCTGCACCGGGCGGCTCCCGTGGTCGGCAAGCTGGTCAAGGTCGAGCCGTTCCACGTCCACCTCCAGGTCGGCGACAAGTTCAAGAAGGTCCACAAGCTCCACGTGCAGTTCTGCTGTGACCTCAAACACGCCGCCAAGGCGCAGCGCGCGGTGCGCCTCGACGAGGAGGTCAAGAAGCTCAGGCTCGGGATCGTCGGCAACACCAAGGAGCGCTACGTGGTCCAGGACCGCGTCTTCCTCGACTGGAAGAAGCGGAGAATGCTGCTCGAGTTCGCGTTCCGCGGCGGCGAGGTGCTGATCGGGTCGATCAAATACTTCGGGCGATTCGAGCTCCTGATCGACATCGGCCCACCCGGCGAAGTCCTGCTCTGCAAGCACGCCCTGAATTCGATCCAGCCGTCGGCGACGTAACGGGCGCGGCTGCCGCCGCCGCCCGCGCCGCCGCGAAGTCCCAAGTCCCAAACCCCAAGTCCCAACCATGCCTATCCGGTTGCTTGCCAAGCAGCGTTGGCCGGTTGTCGGACCAGTGCTGTCCGACGCGCGGGCGTCTTCGTGCTCGTGATCGTACTCGTACTCGGCCTCGTTATCGTACTCGTAATCGTTCTCGTTCTCGACGGAGCACCCACGAAGCGCTACGACCGGGATCGCGATGCCGATCCCGAGGGCGCTTTCGAGCACGAGTACGAGTACGATAACGATCCCGAGAACGATTACGGGCACGAGCACGAGCACGACTCGCGACTTGGGCCTTGTTCCATCATGCGGATCCGGTTGACGCCCGATGAGTTGCCGGCAGGGGTCGCGACCCCTTGGCAAGCACCCGGATAGGCATGGTCCCAACGCCCTCGCGGCCAGGGTCGAAACGGCGCACCGCACGCCGCTCCTTGCCGCGCTGCGGATTTCGCTCAAACGCAGTCCCCCTGCGTCGCGTACATCGCGGCGACGATCGGATCCCGGCCCCGCGGCCCCGGCCCCGAGCCGATCCCTTGCGGAGATTCGTGCATGCTGCGTCGCTCTCTATTCTCTGGCATCCTCGCGTTTGCTTTTTCGATCGCTCTTTCGGCGTCGGCCGCGGAACCCAGCGTCTTTGATGAAGCCTGGTCCACGGTGAAGCGGCACTTTTACGACCGCGACCTGCACGGTGTGGACTGGAAGGGGATGCGCGACCGCTATCGGCCGGAGTTCGACGCCGCCGAGACCCGCGAAGAGGGTTACGACGTGATCCGTCGCATGCTCGGGGAGCTCGGCGCGTCGCACACCGCGCTCATCGACGGCGGTGTCTTCCACGACCACTTCGAGAACGAGATGAGCGGGGCGCGGCGCCGCCAGGCCGCCATCGAGATCTCCGCCACCGACGAGGGGTACTTCGTCGCCTCCGTCCTCGAGGGCTCGAAAGCCGCCAAGGCGGGCGTGCACAAGGGAGACCGGGTCCTGCGCATCGACGGCGAGAAGCCCGAGGAATCCCCGCTCCTGGTCGACGCGGGCGGGGACACCGGGATCCCGGGCGATCCGCACTTCTTCCTGCGGCTGCCCGAGGAGGGGGAGGACTACGAGCTGACGCTGCAGGCCGACCGCCGCGGCGAGTCACGCACGGTATCGTTCGCCCCCACCGTCACCAGCATGATCTCCGCGACCCGCCAGAGCGTGCGCGTGATCGAGGAGCGCGGCGAGCGGCTCGGCTACATCCACCTCTGGCACGTGCTGCACAACGAGATCGCCAACCAGTTCGAGAAGGCGATCGCCGGGCCGTTCGCCGACTGCGACGCCATGGTGCTCGACCTCCGCGGCCGCGGCGGCAGCCCCATCGTGCTCGAACGGGTTCTCGCGAGCCTGAGAAAGAAGAGCTCCTGGTTGCGTCGCGGCAAGGGCTGGCGCAAGCCCGTCGTCATTCTCATCGACGAGAACAGCCGCAGCGCGAAGGAAATCCTCGCCTACAAATTCAAGAAGGAGCGCCTCGGTCCCGTAGTCGGCCGCAAGACCCCGGGGGCCGTGCTCGGGTCGAACTTCTTCCCGCTCAAGGACGGCTCCATGCTGCTGCTCCCGGTCATGGACGCGACCGGCTTCGCCGGCGGGGTCCGGCTCGAAGGCGTGGGGGTGGAGCCGACCGTGTCGGTGGACCGTCCCGACCGCTGGAACGGCGGCCGCGATTTCATCCTCGAGGAGGGGGTGCACCAGGCGATCCGGCAGATCCTGGCCCGGGAGCCGATCTGAACGGAGGCGATTCGCAGCGCGCCTACCCCGCGGCGTTGCACCCGAGCACCTGCAATAGGCGGTTGATCGCCTTCTTGAGGTCGCGCCGCGAGCGCTCCAGTCCCAGGCGCGCGTCCAGGTAGCTGCGCTGCGCCTCGATGAAGTCGAGAAACCCCAGTTTCCCGGTCTCGTACCCGGAACGCGTCGCCCCCAGCGCCTGCTCGGCCTGCGGCAGCAGCGAACCCTCGAACAGCGCGACCTGCTTGCGTGCCACGTCGAGAGCGAAGTGCAGGTCCTTCGCCTCGAACCGCACGTGGTCCTCCAGCGAAAGCAGTTCCGCGCGCTCGGCCTCCACTTCGCGCCGGATCTGTCGCAGGTAGCCCTCGTCGGTGCCGAACGAGAACCGAGGCTCTGCTTCGGGCTGTCGAGGGAAGACCTCCTCGCTCCGATCCGGGCCGGCTTCGAGCCCCATCCCGGTCTGGGCCAGGCTCGCGCCCTGAGACGCGCGCGGCAGCACCACGGTCTCCGCGAGCCGCACCGTGAGCTCCGCCTGTTCGATTTTCAGGCGCTGGATCGCCACCTCCTGGCGGCATTCGAGCCCAGTCTTCCGCATGAGTTCGAACTCGGGCTTGGCGTCCGCGGGCTCGAAGGGCAGGACCGCGCCGAGGGGAGCGTCCGCCCCGCGGCTCAGGAGCGCATTCAGGCGGGCGCGCGCCGTCGAGCGCTCCTGCTCGAATACGGAGAGGTCGTAATCGGAGCGCGAGAGCTCCGATTGGATCCGCAAGACGTCCACCTGGGCGCTGGCCCCGGCTTCGTACCGGGTGCGCGCCACCTGCTCCATGCGCGCCAGCAGGTCGCGATTTTCCCGCGTCACCGCGAGCGCCTTGTCGAGGTACTCCAGTTCGTGATGGACCTCGCCGACTGCGACCAGGACTTCGCGGATCGCCTGGCGCCATTCCTGCCAGGCCATCGCGGCGTCGCGGTCGACGATCTCCCCCTTGAGGGTCACCGTGGCGGGGAAGGGAAAGACCTCCTGGACTTCGCCCTTCTGCAGCTCCATGCCGATCCCGGTGTCGAGTGTCTTGGTGAAGGCGCGGTACTGCAGGGCCAGATTTTCCAGGAAGCCCGCCTGCTCGTACTGCTCGAGCCCGGCGCGCCACCGATCGTGCGCCGCCCGGATCGCCGGATTGCGCAGCGCCGCGATCGCCCAAAGGTCGGGGAGCGCGAACTGCTCGCCCAGGGCGGCCTGCTGAGCCTCTTCCGCGGCGAGCTCGGCGCGCCGACGATGTGCCTCTTCCGATTCGAGTGCGCGGAACCCCGCGTAGACTTCGTCGGCGGCGTCGCGCGCTTTCCAGGCCTCGGCGCGCGCATGCAGGTCAGCCGCGGTCGCCTCCCATCCCTTCTGCGCGGTTCCCTCGGCAGCGGGAGGCGCGGACTCGGCCCTCGCGATCGCCCGGTCGACGTACTCGCCGCGGTCGGACGCCGCAAACGCCGCCTGCTGCTCCCGGTGGGTCTGCGAGCAGCCGGCCGCGCAGACGAGAAGCACCGCGACTCCCGCGCCGCGCAGCTTGCCTCTCTTGCCGCGGGAACGTGTGCTCACGACCTCCGCCAGGCGCCCGCGCGCGCCGCGCTCCCGGTCGCTTTCGACGGCCGCGATCCGTGCGGGCATCATCGGGCCCCGCCCCCGGTCGCCCTCGCCCGTCGTCGTCCGTGCCGGCATCGCTGCATCGCCCATCATTCCCCTCCTCCTGCGCGGCGTGGCTCCGCGGTCGTCCCCAGCACCTGTTCCAGCCGGGCCGTCGCCTGGCCCTGGTCGGCGAGCGCACGGAAATAGGCGAGCTGGAAGTTGTACCAGGTCGCCGCGGTCTCCACCGTCGCCGCGAACGATGCTTGCTTCGCGCGGAACAGCTCCTCCGCCGCGTTCATCGCCTGCAGCGCCTGCGGGATCAACGAGTCCCGATAGAGCGTGACCAGGCGCTGGGCATTGCTCAAACGGAAGTACAACCGCGCGGTCGCGGCCTCGATCTCGGCGTGCCGGCCCATGCGCTCGGCCACCGCGGCTTCGCGCAGCGCCTCCGCCTCCCTCACTCTGGCGGCATTGCGGTGCTCCCAGATCGGCAGCGTCAGCCCGAGCATCGCGGTGGTCTCGTCCGGCTCCTCGCCGGTGTCCGGGGCCATGACCTCCACCTCGAGCGCCAGGTCGGGGATCCGGCTCTGGCGCGCCAGCGAGGTTTCGTTCCCCGCGCGCTCCACCTCGACTCCGGCCATGCGCAGCTCTTCGTTCCAGCGTTCGGCGAGCGCGGTCAGCTCCTCGAGCTTCGTCTCCACCGGCCGGTACGGCGGCGGCTCTGCGGGTCCGAGGGGCGTCCCGCGGGTCAGGCGGAGAATCGAGCGCAGGCGCGCGCGCTCGGTCTCGCGCAGTTCGCGCACCAGCACGCGGTCGTAGTCGAGTTGGGCGAGCTGGGACTGGGCACGAAACGTCTCGGGGAGGGTGGTGCCTCCCTTGGGCAGTTCGCCGGTCGCGAAGGCCGAATAGCGCCGAAGCAGCTCCCGCACCTGGTCGATCGTCGTTTCGGCACGGTCCAGGTAGGCCAGCTCGTGGAACGCCTCCTGCGCATCGATCACGGCGTCGCGGATCGCCGCCAGGTACTCGAGCCGCGCCTTTTCCGCCTCGCGATCCGCGATCGCGGCCTGGGCGAAGAGCTTGGTGGGGAAGGGGATCTCTTGCCGGGCGTTGTAGACCCACACCTGCGGCCCGTGCCGGTCGTCCAAGTACCGGATGCCGGCCGCGACCATCGGATCGGGCAGGGAGAGGGCCTGGGGGTGCTTCTCGATCGCCGCTTGCCAGCGGGCGCGCGCGGCGGCGACCTTCGGATTGCGGTCGGCCGCGAGCCGGATCACGTCGGCCAGGCGCAGGGCGATCGACAGGTCGACGGGAACCGGGTCGGCCACGGCCGGCCGATGCGCGTCCGTTTCGGCAGGCGCGGGCCCCGCCGACGCCCGCGTGCGTGCGGGCGGCGGGTCGACACGGAACGCCTCCGGACGCGCGGGCGTGTCCGCGTCCGGCGGGCGCGAATTGGCACAACCGCCGGCGATGGCGAGCGCCGTCAGGATCGCGGCGCACGAATTCAAGGTTCCCATCGCGGACGTTCCTCCTCGAGAATCGAAGTCCCATCTTCCGGGCCGGCATCCCCCGGTCAATCTTCCGCAATGCACTTCGGCAACTTCGTCGCCCTTGCGACGATGTATCGAGGAAGTACACACCGGCAACCTCCTCGCCCTTGCGACGATCCGGCGAGGGATCACCCGCTCCGCCGTTGGACAATCCGTGCCAATCCGTTCAATCCGTAAAATCCGTAGTTTCGTCGGTCGGTCTCGCCGTCCACTCCCGCCTACAGCAGCGCAGCCTCCCGCGCCTTCCCGCAGCATTCTGCCGGGCCCTGCGACTCCTTCCCGCACGCCGCGCAGCGGAAGACGAACGCCGTCGAAGGATGGCCCCGGAGCCGCCCGGGCGGCGCCTCGTCGAGCACCTCGGCCGCGCCGGCTTCCCCTTCGAGCCACACTCCCTCGGCGTAATCCCCTCCGCGTCGCTTGCGCAGCCGGCGGCAGCGGTCCCAATAGAAGAGCACGGGGATCAGGATGTCGATGACTTCGTCGGCCACCAGGATGCCGCCCAGGATCGGCGCGGCCATCGGGCGCATGAACTCCGAGCCGACCCCGGTCGACCACAGCATGGGGATCAGCGCGAGGATCGTCGTGGCCTCGGTGAGCAACTTGGGGCGCAGCCGGTGCACCGCCCCCTCCATCACCGCCTCGCGAATCTCGCGCTCGCTGCGGATCTTTTCCATCCCGCCGCGCTTCTCGATCGCCTCGCGCAGGTAGACCAGCATCACGATCGCGGTCTCGGTGGCCAGGCCGAAGCAGGCCACGTATCCGACCCACACCGCGACGCTGAAGTCGTATCCCCAGATGTATTGGAACAGCGCCCCGCCGGCGATCGCGCCTGGCACGGCGAGGAACATCATCAGGGTGTCGGGCAGGTCCCGGTAGGTGAGATAGAGGATCACGAAGATGATCAGCAACACCATCGGGAAAACGATCAGGAGGGTGCGTTGGGCGCGCACCTGGTGCTCGAACTGGCCGCTCCACTCCAGGTAGCAGCCCTGGGGCAACTGGACCTTGGATTCGACGGCCCGGCGCGCCTCCTCGACGAAGCCGACGATGTCGCGGCCGCGCACGTTGAGCTGGACGTACGCGCGCAGCAGTCCATTCTCGCTCTTGATCATGCTCGGGCCGGGGACGATGCGCACGGACGCAAGCTGGGAGAGGGGGAGTTGCATGTGCCGGGAGGTGCCGGCCCCTTCCCACGGGTCGCGCCTGGCCTGGCCTTCGACCGCGTCGGCGGGCATGCGTTCGCCCATCGGGCCGCCCATGGCGCCGCCGCCGCGGATCGGGACGAGGACGTTGCGCACCCGCTCCTCGTCGTCGCGCCAATCGCGCGGGTAGCGGACGCGGACCGGGAAGCGCTGGCGGCCTTCCACGGTCATGGTGATCTCCTTGCCGCCGAGGGCGACCTCGATCACGTCCTGGATTTCCGCGACGTTGACGCCGTAGCGCGCGGCCTTGGGACGATCGATGTCGATCTCCAGGTAATTCTCGCCCACGATCTGGTCGGGGAAGACGTCGACCGCGCCGCGCACCTGGCGCAGCACCCCTGCGATCTCGTCCGACACGCTCTGGATGGTCTCGAGGCTGTCGCCGAAGACCTTCACCCCGATCATCGTGCGCACGCCGGTGGCGAGCATGTCGACGCGGTTGATGATCGGCTGGGTCCAGATGTTGCCCCAGCCCGGGACCTGGAGCTCGGAGTCCATCTCCTTCACCAGGTCGGCCTTGGCCGCGCGCTCCAGGCGCAGTAACCCCGCCAGCTCCGGCTCGCGCGCGGCGCGGAGTGCCTGCAGCTCGTCGGGCTTCGGCTCCCGGCCGGAAAGCGCGGAGGGCTTCGCGTGCTTGCCGAGCTCCTCGATCAGGAGCCACGCGCAGAGCCCGGGCGCGCGTCCCCGCAGCTCGGCGTCGATCTGCCGGACCCGCGCGACCATGAGCTCGTGGGCGCGTTTTTCCAGGGTCTCGCGCAGCCGTCCGAACAGGTTCGGCTTTTCCTGACCGGTCAAGGAGCGCAGCGGATCCAGCAGGCCGCCGAGGGGGTCGGGGGGATCGACGGCGAGGTCCGCGCGCGGGCGCAGGAAGCCGCCCGCGGCGAGCCGGTCGACGGTGTCGCGCGCCAGCGCCGTCAGCCGCCTCGGGTCGAGCGATGCGAGCGTGAGGCCGGCGGCCTCGCGCGCCGACGCGGCGTCGGCCTCGGCCCAGAATTCCGCCGGCACCTCGCGGGCGAGCGCCCCGCGCTTCTTCAGCAGGGCGAGCACGCCGTCGCGCGCGAAGCGGGCAAGCTCGGGGCCGCGACGGTCCACCCGCGCGCTCATCCAGGGCTCGAGCAGCTCGGAGCGCAGCGTGGACGGCTCGACCACGAGGTCGGCGAGGGCGGGCAGGGCGCGGCGGGAGACGAGGAAGTCGAAGACGCGCTGGGTCGCGGCGGTGACGTCCTCGAGCAGGATCCATTCGTCGAAACGCGACGAATACCGGCCGGTCAGCTCGTCCTCGACGGCCGTCCACTCGGCATCCTTGAGGGTGCGGAGCAGAGCGTCTTTCGTGCCCAGGAAGGCGAGGGCCTCGCGCTCCAGCAGGCGCACCAGCTCGCGTCCCCGGGCCGGAACGTGCTCGCGCAAACGGCGGGTGGCGGTGTCGCGCAGGCCGGAGTCGAAACGGGTGGCGGCATCCATCGCGGCGCGATCGACCAGTCCCTCGTCCTCCTCGGCGAGCACCAGCTCGATCGCGCGGCCGGGGTCCTGCTTCAGGACGTCGAGCGCGTAGCCGTAGGCGGCAAGGCGCTCCAGGCTCTTGCGTCCCGGCCGGGGTCCGCGCAAGGCGGCGTAGACCCCCTCGCTCCGGGCGAGGGCGGTAGCGAGGTCGGGTCGGGGGAGTTTCACCTGTCCGGTCGTGGCCAGCTCCTCGAGCGTCTTGGCCGCATCGGACATGATCTCGGAGGCATCGAGGGCCCATTGGGGGAAAGGGAGCGGAGCGTGGACCAGGAATTCGAGGGCCTCGCGCGCGACCGGGACGGCGTCGCGCAGATCGGCGGCCCGCTCGGCGCGCGGGCGCAGGAGGCCGCGCTCCTCGAACTCGGCGCGCAGCCGGGCGCCCTCCGCGCGGATCGACTCGTACGCTACCTTCCGCTTGGGCCACATTTCATGCGCACGCAGCGTGACCATGGTTTCGACCATGTCGATCGGCGCCGGGTCGGTGGGGGTGTCGGCGCGGCCGAGCTTGCCGACCACCTGGTGGACTTCGGGGAAGCGGCGCAGGACCGCGTCGCGCTCCTTGATGTCGTCGGTCGCCTGGGTGATGTTGACGTTCGGCGTGGTCACCGGCATGTCCATGATCGACAGCTCGTCGAGCGGCGGCATGAACTCTTCGCCGAGCGGGGACAGCGTGCGCCAGCTCGCCACCGAGACGCAGAACAGGAACCCGAGGCAGACGAGCGGACGCCGGGCGACCAGGAGCGCCGTGATCGCCACCACGAAGGGGACGCCGACCGTGAAGAAAAGCCAAGGCACCTTCTGGGGGAAGATCGGCAGGCCGACGAGCAGGACGGTCCCGGTGATCAGCACGATCGCGTCGGGGTGGTCGAGGAAGAAATTGAGCATCGGCCGGTAGACATCGACCAGCGAGCGCACCAGCCAGACCTCCTGTTGCGTGCGCAGCCGCCCGCGGATGAAGAGGGGCATGATCGCCGGCAGGAGCGTGATCGAGAGGACGGCCACGCCCACCAGCGCGAACGACTTGGTGTAGGCGAGCGGGTTGAACATCTTCCCCTCGATGCCTCCGAGCACGAAGATCGGAGCGAACGAGAGCAGCGTGATGAGGATCGAGAAGAAGATCGGACCCCCGACCACTTTGCAGGCATCGATCACCAGCTCGCGCGTATCGCCGAAGACCGGCTTGGACCCGAAGTGACGCTGCAGGCGGTCGTACGCGTTCTCGGTGATCACGCAGCCGGCGTCCACCAGCACGCCGATCGAGATCGCGATTCCCGAGAGCGACATGATGTTGGAAGGCACGCCCAGGTAGTACATCAGGATGAAGGAGAACAGCACCGCGAGCGGGAGGCTGACGCAGATGACGAAGGCGCTGCGCAGGTGCATCAGGACGAGCAGCACCACCAGGCTCGCGATCACGATCGCTTCGATCAAGATCTGCTGAAGGGTGGCGATCGACGCGTGGATCAGCCGGGTGCGGTCGTAAAAGGGGACGATGCGCACCCCCTCGGGCAGGCCCGCCTGGAGTTGCCCGATCTTCTCCTTCACGCGACGGGTCACCTCGAGCGGGTTCTCGGCGTAGCGCATCATCACCACGCCGCCCACCGCCTCGCGGCCGTTTTTCTCCAAGGCGCTGCGGCGGAAGCCGGGCCCGAGCTGCACCGAGCCCAGCCGGTCGATCGTGATCGGCACCCCCTGGCGCTCCTCGACCACCACGTTGCGCAGGTCCTCGATCGAGCGGATCCAGCCGAAGCCGCGCACCAGGTACTCGGCGCCCCCCTGGTGGATCACCTTGCCGCCCACGCTCGAGTTCGACGCCATCACCGCGCGGAACACCTCGCCCAGGCTGATGTCGTACGCGCGCAGCTTCTGCGGGTCGATGTCGATCTGGTACTCGCGCACGAAGCCGCCCACGCTGGCCACCTGGGCCACCCCCGGCACCGAATTGAGCTGGTAGCGCACGTACCAGTCCTGCACCGAGCGCAGCTCGTCCAAGCTCTGACCTTCGCCTTCCACCGTGTACCAGAAGATCTGCCCGAGCGCGGTGGCGTCGGGGGCGAGGTAGGGGACCACCCCCATCGGCAGGAAGCTGCCCGCGATCGAGAGCCGCTCCAGCACCCGCTGGCGGGCGAAGTAGAACTCGATGTCCTCGTCGAAGATGATGTTGATCATCGAGAAGCCGAACTCGCTGGTCGCGCGCACGGACTTCACCCCCGCCAACCCCTGCAGGTTCACCGAGAGGGGATAGGTGATCTGGTCCTCGATCTCCTTCGGGCTGCGCCCCGGCCAGTCGGCCCAGACGATCACCTGGTTCTCGGAGAGGTCGGGGATCGCGTCGATCGGCGTCCGGTAGAGGCACCAGAGCCCCCAGAGCGAGACCCCGGCGGTCAACAGGATGACGATGAAGCGGTTGCGGACGCTGAACTCGATGATCTTTCCGATCACTTGTTCGCCTCCTGCCCGCTGGCGCCGAAGAACTGGGCCCCGGCAGCCGGGTTCAATCGCGCCTCGGCGTCCAGCAGGAAGGCGCCCGCGATCACCACCCGGTCGCCCGCCGCCAGCCCGCGCAGCACCTGATAGTATTCCCCCGCGCGCGGGCCGACCTGCACCTCGACCGAGTCGAACGTGCCGTGGCCCCGATCCACGAACACCACCTTGCGCAGGCCCGAGTCGATCACCGCGGAGTATGGGACCGAGAGCAGTTGCTCGTACTCGAAGTGCTTCATCTCCTTCCCGCAGGTCTCGCAGTGGGCCTTGGCCGCGCCGGCCTCCGCGGGGTGCGTCGAGCAGGACCAGGCGTCCTTGAGCTGCACCGCGGCGCTCTCGATCTTGAAGTGCAGCTTTTTCCCATCCTTCGGGCAATTCCAGGGCGCGT
>Ga0209514_10007984_pt1 | contig 12271 bp, 8 predicted proteins | sample Subgrocontami58m_FD_187452 | JGI IMG/M metagenome (GOLD analysis project Ga0209514, IMG submission 187452) | Subsurface groundwater microbial communities from S. Glens Falls, New York, USA - GMW37 contaminated, 5.8 m (SPAdes) (version 3) | ecosystem: Environmental > Aquatic > Deep subsurface >...
TCGCCACGCGCGCCGGGTTCCATCAAAAAGCAGGATGGGTATTTCATGGTCAGCTTCGAGCCGAGGTTGGCGTCCACCCATTCATGCGAGGCGTTGGCAAAAACCTTGGCGCGCTGGGTGACGAGATTGAAGACATTAGTTGACCAGTTTTGAATGGTTGAATAACGTGAGCGAGCATCCTTCTTAACAATGATCTCGATCACCCCCGAGTGGAAGGAGTTGGTGGTGTATTGGGGTGCAGTGCAGCCTTCCACATAATGCACTGACGCGCCCTCATCCACAATAATGAGCGTGCGTTCAAACTGACCGACATTCGCGGTGTTTAAGCGGAAATAAGCCTGCAAAGGCAAATCCACTTTTACACCTTTAGGAACATAAACGAACGAACCACCCGACCACACGGCAGAATTGAGTGCGGCAAATTTATTATCTTCGATCGGGATGACTGTGCCAAAATATTCCCGGAACAAGTCGGGGTATTGTTTCAATCCGTCTTCAATCGAAAGGAAGATCACACCTTGTTTTTCAAGGTGTTCAAGAATGGAGTGGTACACCATCTCAGACTCATATTGAGCTCCAACTCCGGCTAAAAATTTTTGCTCGGCTTCGGGAATGCCCAATTTATTGAAGGTGTTCTTGATATCATCGGGGACATTATCCCAGGATTTTTCACTTTTCTCGGTCGGCTTGACATAGTAAAAAATATTATCAAAGTCTATTTCGTCAAGATTGGGTCCCCAATTTGGCATCGGGCGCGCCAGATAATGCTCAAGGGCCTTCAGACGGAATTCGAGCATCCACTGCGGTTCGTTCTTCATGCGTGAAATGTTTTCAACCACCTCGCGGCTCAATCCGCGTTCGGATTTGAACACGTAATTATCGTCACGGTCATGAAAGCCGTATTTGTAATCGCCAATTTCATCAAGGAGCCTGGTATCGTCAGTTTTTATTTCTTCAGTCATGGGAATCTCCGGGTTTTTCTATAACAGTAAGGGCAAAGGGATGCTAATAATTAAGTGTCAACCGAGCACCCATTATTGCAGGTTATTAAGCTGTAGTCTCTTCCCCTTCGGGCACAGCGTCGTATTTCTCGCGCACCCAGTCGTAGCCCTGGTCTTCGAGATGCAGGGCCAGGTCAGCCGCGCCCGATTCCACGATGCGACCATCCAACATAATGTGGACGAAGTTCGGTTTAATGTAATTCAACAAGCGCTGATAATGTGTGATGACGAGCACACCCAGCTCAGGTCCAGAAAGAGCGTTGACACCTTCTGCGACGATACGCAGGGCGTCAATGTCCAAACCCGAGTCGGTTTCATCCAGGATGGCAATCTCTGGTTTTAGCGTTGCCAACTGCAAAATTTCAGCGCGTTTCTTTTCGCCGCCCGAGAAACCGTCATTGAGATAGCGGCCCGCAAATGTATGATCCATCTTGAGCATGTCCATCTTTTCCTTGAGCATCTTGCGGAATTCGGGGATGGGCATGCCCTTATCTTCAGGGTTTGCTGCGTGGCGGCGGGAATTGATGGCAGTGCGCAGGAAATTGGCGACGGTCACGCCAGGGATGGCAACGGGATACTGAAATGCAAGAAAAATTCCCTCGCGGGAACGTTCGTCAGGTTCCAACTCGAGGACGTTTTTTCCTTTAAAGATAATTTCACCCTCTGTGACGGTATAATTGGGATGCCCCATCAAGGTGTAAGCCAAAGTGGACTTGCCCGTGCCGTTTGGCCCCATGATGGCATGAATTTCACCCTGGTTGATCGTGAGTGAAAGTCCCTTTAGAATTTCCTTGCCCTCAATACTTACGTGCAGGTTTTTGATCTCAAGTTGCGACATTCTATATATTAACTCCTCAAAATTAAGCCATTACTGGCTATTTTTTCTCATTTTATGGATTTAGAACGATTATGGCGCATTATAGCAGGGTTGGGGGGATTTGTCAATATTTATGATATTTTTCTAGTATATCCACCCCCTAAATCTGCCTAAAGAGAACCCATAATATATCTATGTTATATTCATTCACATAGTACGACAATTATAGTATAAAGTCCTAAATTCTCTCCAAGACTCATGGAGTAAGTAATGAAACCCTTCACAATCCGCGCAACATTTTCCCTTTTATTACTCGCCTTTCTTATTATTTCAAACCCCCACCCGCCTGTCCAAGGATACAGCGATAAAATCATTTTTGGTGTGATTGGTGATTATGGTCTCGCGAGTCAAAACGAGGCAGATGTGGCAAATTTGGTTAAAAGCTGGAATCCGGATTTTATCATCACAGTTGGGGATAATAACTATCCAAGTGGCTCCGCATGGTCCATAGATCAAAACATTGGGCAGTATTATCACGAATACATATTTCCCTACAAAGGGAAATATGGAAATGGATCTACCACAAAAAGATTCTTTCCAGCACTGGGGAATCACGATTGGGGCGCGAACAGAGCCAAGCCACACTTCGACTATTTCGATCCATACAAACAGAAAACCTTTTACGATTTTGTTCAGGGACCTGTCCATTTCTTCATACTGGACAGCAACAAAGATGAACCAGATGGCGTTACTTCGACATCGCCACAAGCAAAGTGGTTGGAAAAAGGGCTGGCTGCATCTACATCCACATTCAATGTCGCGGTATTCCACCATCCCCCATATTCCTCTGGCAGACATGGATCCAACACTTACATGCGTTGGCCTTTTAAGAACTGGGGAGCGGATGTGGTATTTTCAGGACATGATCATATTTACGAACGACTCCTCGTAGACGGAATACCCTACTTTGTAAACGGAATCGGCGGTGCGGATTTATATTACTTTGAGACAATTCTTCCGGAAAGCCAGATCCGTTTCAACCAGGATTTCGGCGCAATGCGCGTGGAAGCAACCAGTACATACATGAAATTCCAGATGATCACCCGGGCAGGCGTGTTAATTGACGAATACATAATTGGCGAAAATAATCCAAGTGTCACAGCCATTACATTGATCAGCCAATCTCCAACAAATTCAAATTACCTCATTTTTCAGGTTACTTTCTCTGAGACCGTTACAGGTGTAGACATCTCAGACTTTACGCTTTCATCCAACATCAACGGGGCAACCATTCACAATATTAGCGGCTCTGGCAATACTTATGTTGTTTCTGTAAACTCAGGGAATGGCGATGGAACCCTTCGCCTCGACTTAACTGATAATGACTTGATCATCAACAGCATGGGAAACAGCTTGGGCGGATTGGGTCTCGGAAATGGTAATTTTACAAATGGTGAAACTTATATCGTGGACAAGTCAGTTCCCAGCGTTATTTCCATCACACGTGCCAGCCCAAACCCAACGAAGGCAACAAATGTAGACTTTTCTATTACCTTTTCCGAGCCAGTGACCGGCTTGGATCCTTCCGACTTTAGTTTGGTAACCAGTACTGGCGCTCAGATCAGCAGTGTAAATGGTACTGGCAACACTTATCTTGTCTCTGTAGCAACAAGTTATGGAGACGATACGCTACGTCTTGACTTCAATGGAAATGGCAGTGTCATTGATTTGGCAGGCAATAGCACAAGCGCAGGTTTTTCCAACGGCGAAACATATACAATTGATCGGAGTACGCCTTTTGTTACATCCATTATCCGCGCGAAACCTGATCAAATAAACGCATCTAGCCTGGATTACATCGTCAGCTTTTCAGAGGCAGTAGACGGCGTAGATGGAAGCGACTTCTCTGTATCCACATTAAACGGAGCGGCCATCACAAATGTCATTGGGTCCGGCAATATTTATACCGTCACACTATCCACCAGGCCTGGGAATGACACCATTAGACTTGACCTGATCGATGACGACAGCATTATCGACAACACCAATAACAGACTTGGCGATGTGGGAATTGGAAATGGAAATTTTACAAACGGTGAGATGTACACTATAAGCCAGGGGGCACCGTTCGTGACCTCCATCGTGCGAGCCAGCCCCGATCCTTCAAACGCAGCCAGTGTAGATTTTATCGTCACTTTTTCCGAACCTGTTGATGGCGTGGATATCACAGATTTTATTCTGGTGGGTAACTCCAATGCAACCATTATAGACATCAATAACGTAAATCCATTTTATGTTGTCACGGTGAATACAGGCTCAAGCGGAGACACATTGAGGCTTGACTTGATTGACGATGACAGCATTCACAATACACAGGGAATAAGCCTCGGAGGCGATGGCGCAGGAAATGCGAATTATACAAATGGCGAAATTATCTCAATCGACAGGACACCCCCACGAGTCACTTCAATTATTCGCGCAAGCAACAACCCATCCATCAACCCCAGCGTTGATTTCATTGTTACTTTTTCCGAGTCAGTTACTGGAGTAGATACATCCGACTTCTTCGTAACGACAACAAACACCAATTCTTTCGTTACAAACTTCCAAAATGCTGACCCATTCTATGTAGTTTCCGTAAACACCGGAGCAGGTTTAGGCACCGTTCGCCTCGACCTCATTGACAACAGCACCATCACCGATCATGCGGGGAATAGGCTAGCTGACAATGGTACAGGGTATGGAAGCTTTACAACGGGTGAAGCATTTACAGTTGCTAAAACTACTGTTAATTTTCCCGCACCGAAGATTTTGGATATGCCCCGCAATTTACTGACAAACAATCCAGTACCACATTTTTCCTGGACTGCTGTTCGCAATGCCCAAGCCTATGAAATCTTCATCGCGCTGGATGCTAACTTCACGAAAATGGTATTGACCGAAACTTCCAACAAAACAAAATTCTCCCCAAACTCACCACTCGCTGATGGGACATATTACATACGGGTACGAGCTTTCAACGCATCCTTCAACCCTGGAAAATTCAGCAAAACATACACCTACTCGATAGACACTACGCCTCCTCGCCCGCCAACGCTTTTCAGCCCACCCAATAATACAAGCTCATCGAGTCGACCCTCTTTGCAGTGGAAGGCTGTTGATGACAATGTGCAATACCAAATTGAACTGGACAACAACCCAAACTTCTCCAGTCCCGAGTTTACCGGGACAACAAGGAAAACTTCCATTCGAACGAAATCCCTTTCAAGACAGACGTACTATTACTGGCGTGTGCGTGAAAAAGACAAGGCGGGGAATTGGAGTGATTGGTCCACAAGTTTTACGATCTACATCCGATGATAATAGTCATTCAAAATATTTATGATAATTATCTAGTATATTGACAGGAAACATTCGGGCAGTTATACTCCCATTTATGAAATCTACGCGCGACAGGATTTTACAAACCTTATTACACAGGCCTCGCTCGGCCATTAATGCCCTGGCGGAGGCTGTGGGCATTAACCCTATTTCCGTGCGACACCATATTACCAACCTCCAAATGGAAGGGCTGGTTGAAGGTCATGAGGAACGCCATGGTGTTGGGCGCCCTCGCCTGGTTTACGTCCTAACTGATGAAGGCATGGAACGCTTCCCCACACGTTATATGCAGCTCACCACACGCTTACTGACACAGATGAAAGATACCATGCCAGAACCTGTCGTGGCAAAATTGTTCAGCCAGATCGCAGAAGATCTTGCCAGCCAATACTCCAAAGATATGCAGGGACTTAGCATGGAAGAACGGCTTGACTTCGTCAAAGATATGTTGGGGCGCGAAGGTTTTACTGTAGAATGGGAAAAGAAAGACGGGCAGTATCAGATCCACGAAATTTCATGTCCATATTATCAAATCGGGATTGCGCATCCTGAAGTATGCTCGGTTGACCAAACATTAATTTCAAAAATGCTGGCTTTACCTGCCAGCAAAATACAGTGTATTTTGAGCGGCGCCGCCCATTGTACGTACGTTATCGAATCTGCTGAAGTCAAAAGTTAAAGAATATGGAGCCAAAATGACAGACTCTGAAGTGAAAGAAATCCAATGGACTCTCCACCAAACACACCCTGAGCGTGTACAGGAAGTGCGTGCCCGCCTTTCTGAGGTGATCGACCCTGAAATTGGAATGAACATCATCCAGTTGGGCTTGATCCGCGATGTTGAAATTGAAAATGGCATTGGCCACGTCAAGATGATCCTGACCACACCCTTCTGCCCTTACGGACCCGCCATGATCGAAATGACAAAAGCCAAGGCTGTGGAAGGACTCGATATGCCCGTCAACATTGAAATGGGCATGGATATGTGGGACTTCTCAATGATGGAAGACCCCTCCGCGTTGGACTGGGGAATGTACGCGTAGGGCAAGTTGAAAGTTTGAAGGTTTGAAAGTTGAAGGTTAAAAGACGTCATCCATTTTGGATAGGCGTCTTTTTTTTCTGCCTTCTGCATTCCGCTTTCCGTACTATTCCCCTTTTTTCCAATGCATTGCGTGCGGCTGTTCGCCTTCTGCAAACCCTGAAATAATAATCAGCGCGTTGGCAACATTCCTGGAAGGATTCTTCCAACGATGCTGCATCTTTGATGCAAATAACAAACTGTCTCCAGCAGATAGCTGAAAAACCTGCTTCTCCACATAATACTCCAGCTTACCTCGTAAACAAAACACAAATTCATCTCCCGTGTGGACAATATTATGCGGCCCGCTGGATGAGCCGCTCTCAAGCGTGAGCATGAACGGCTCCACATGCCCAGAGAACCGCTCCCCGCCTAATGCTTCAAACACGCCGCGCGTGAAAGACATACGCGTGCGTTCATCTGATCTAAGAAAAACGACTTGCTTCTTTTCAGGCTCTTCGCCAAAGAACGCTGTAATCGAAACCCCCAAGGCATCTGCTAATTTATATAAGGTACTCACCGAAGGCGAGGTCTTCCCGCGCTCGATCATGCTCAAGGCGTTTGCAGAAAGTCCGCTTTTAGTGGCAAGTGTACGCATGGAAATGCCGCGCGCCTCGCGCAATTCACGCAAACTTGAGGCTACATCTACCGAAGCTGCTTCATGCACAAAAGATTCCATAAGATCTCCATTTGTAATTCGACCACAACACCCAAAATTATACACCCAATTATATGTGACATTAAACACAAGTTAATATGACACAATCCACTATTGTACAAAGCGTCACAATATTATGATGGGGATGCAAATATGCGTTTATACGAATATAGGCAAGGATATCATGATCAACCAAACCCTCAAGCAGGAAATCTCCCAACTCGAAGCAGATTTTTGCTCCGCCCTCTCTGACCCCAACCGCATCCTCATGCTGTATGCCCTCAGTGAGAAACCTCTCAACGTAACCGAACTCACCCATGAACTCGGGTTGAACCAGCCCACTACATCGAGACATCTCAAGGTTATGCGTGAGCGCGGTCTGGTACAAACTGTCCGCACAGGTACTACTGTCACCTATCATCTTACAGATCAAAGACTTATTCAAGCGCTTGACCTTCTTCGATCCGTTATGCGGGATCGTATGACCCAGCGTGCAAGCCTGATCAATGAAATCGCATAAGGAGAATGTTGATGAAGAACCGCTTCCCCGCCTGGGCCCTGGGACTGCTCGGCATATTGCTGTTGATTCTCGTCCCCGTCCTTTACTTCCTACCCCGCGCCCAGACATCCAACGACCCTGCGGCGCACATCCCCACCAAAGCCGTGCATGTGGATCATAAAGACATCGTCAAAGGCGAATTCAAAACCGGACAGGACGTGACCCGCGCCTGTCTCGAATGCCACACAGACGCGGCCGCGCAATTGATGAAGACAACTCACTGGACTTGGGAATCAAAAGCCTTCGATGTACCCTGGCGCGATGAAGATGTGACCATCGGCAAGATCAATCAAATCAATAATTTCTGCATCGGCTCACAGGGCAACGAAAATAAATGTATGTCCTGCCATGCTGGCTATGGCTGGGAAGAAGGAAAAGAAACCGTACTTGCCAGCGCCGAAAATGTGGATTGTCTCGCGTGTCATGCAAACATGGGCGCTTATGGAAAGGGTGAGTTCGGCAACCCCGCTGAAGGCGTGGATTTGCTCGCCGCCGCGCAAAGTGTGCGCGCTCCTACACGCGAGAATTGCGGCAAATGTCACTTCGACGGCGGCGGCGGTAACGGCGTCAAACATGGCGATCTCGACGAAAGTCTATATTTCCCTGATAAAAATCTCGATGTGCACATGGGCGGTGAACTGGACATGCAATGCACCGACTGCCACGTCACAACCGATCATCAAATTTCAGGCCGCTTACTCACAGACAGCTACACCATTGATCCGCAGGAACAAGTCTCCTGCGAACAATGCCATATTGACCAAAAGCATCAAGACGAACGCAACAACACGCATCTCGCCTCAGTCGCATGTCAAACATGCCACATCCCCGCCATCGCGCTCGAAGACCCAACCAAAGTTTATTGGGACTGGTCACAAGCAGGCCAGGAGGGACGCGAAGACGATCACTTCACTTACCTCAAGATCAAAGGTGAATTTGTCTACGATAAAAACTTCGCCCCCACGTATCTTTGGTTCAATGGAAATAACGAGTATCGCTACATCCTCGGGGACAAGATCCGCGCGGAAGGCCCCACCTACATCAATAAACCTGCTGGAGATATCAATGACACAACTGCAAAGATATTTCCATTCAAACTTCACATTGCCAAACAGCCTTATGATGTGAAGAATAAATATTTGCTTCAACCCGTTACGGCTGGCGAAGGGGGCTTCTTTACAACTTTCGACTGGAACAACTCCTTTGAATTAGCCGCATCCATCACAGGCTTGGACTACAGCGGCGAATATGGCTTCACCGAAACCTACATGTACTGGCCCACCACCCACATGGTGCAATCTGCAAACCTGGCATTGCAATGCGACTCCTGTCACGGTGAAAATGGCCGCATGGATTGGGAGACCCTCGGCTACCCCGGCGATCCCATTGAATGGGGTGGACGGAAGTAAATGGTAAATGGTGATTGGTAATTACGATTTACCAATTACCAACCCACAAGGACTCGACTATGAAACGATACACACTTCTCACACTTGCTGAACTTCTCTTCCTCATTCTTGCCCTCGGACTTGGAACGGTTCTCGCCTCACCCGAACCTGCTCCTGAACAACAGGCATCTGCTCTTCATCCAAACTTTGCCCTGCTTGATTCAAACGGCATGAATGTTTTAGAAAGCAGCAATGCAATTTCCACCCTGCAAACCTGCGGACAATGCCACGATACAGAGTTCATTGCATCACATGCTTTCCATTCCGACCTCGGCTTATCTGATTACAACGCTGCAAGCAATACATTTAATACCAGCTCTGGAATATTCGGCCAATGGGATCCACTTACCTATCGCTATCTCTCACAGGCAGGTGATGAACGGCTCGACCTTTCCACCGCCGAATGGCTCATGTTGAATGGCGAGCGCGTTGCAGGCAGCGGCCCTGCCACAACATCCCGTGATGGGGAATTGCTTACAGATGTAACGGCAGGCAAGGGAAATCCCGAAACTTCCATGCTGGATGAAAATGGCAATGTCACAACATGGAACTGGAATAAATCAGGCACAATGGAAATGAACTGCTTCCTATGCCATCTTGAGTCACCCAATACCACCGCGCGCGCAGACGCGATCCACGCAGGTGAATTTGGCAATGCCAACACGGCCACCTTGTTTGGCTTGGACATCGTCAACCAAACGGCAGATGGTTGGGAATACAATGCCGCTGCCTTCAATGAAATAGGTGAAATACAAAGTGAAATCCTGAAAATCCAGGACCCTGCTAATTCGAATTGCGCAACATGTCATGGCGAGGTTCATACCGATGCTGAGACAATCCTCGTTTACAGTGCGTGCGATTTAAACTATCCACAAACTGCCACAACAGGACAGGTCATTTCTCCACAACGGATCAACGCATCAGGCATAAATCTCACGGGCAAAAATGACATGGACCGTTCCTGGGATATTCACGCAGAGCGTCAATTAAAATGCACCGACTGTCACTACGCAACAAATAATCCTGCGCACGTCCTTGAAGCCCAGGGCGCAAATCCAGAACATCTAATCTATGATCCGCGCACACTGGATATCGGCGAATATCTCGAAAGACCAGACCACAACTTCGCACGCGGCGAAAGCGCACAATTCAACGTTGCGCCAAAACTCAAGGGAACCATGCGCCGCTGCGACTCTTGTCACGACTCAACTAAAGGTCATTCCAATTGGCTGCCTTACATTGAAAAACACATGGCGGCAGTTGCCTGCGAAACCTGTCACATCCCACAGATGTACGCGCCCGCCATCCAAACCTATGATTGGACCGTGATCACAACCAATGGCACAGCCATCGAATCATGCCGCGGCGTGGAAGGCGCTCCCAATGCAGTGACATCACTCGTCACAGGCTACGAACCTGTTTTGCTCAACCGCAATAATATTGACGGACAGCAATTACTCGCACCATATAACTTGATCACCTCCTTCTATTGGGTGTACGACGATGCGAACGGAAACATCCGCCCCGTCCGCCTGATTGATCTCGAAGCGGCTTATCTTGAAAATAATAATTATGCGGCAGACATCGTCATCGCATTTGATACGAATAGTGATGGTCAATTAAACAATGATGAACTGGTAATCGACTCACCTGCGAAAGAAGAAACCGTCAAAGCAAAACTTTCCGCGCTTGGGTTGAACAATCCACGCATTGAAGGACTGGTGCAGCCGTACAGCATCAACCACAACGTCACACAAGGCAAAGACGCTGTCAATGACTGCAAAGCCTGCCACAATTCAGACTCTCGCGTTGGCCAATCCATCAAACTCGCAGACCACGCTCCTGTCATGCCTGTTTTCGATGATGATAATAACGTCAAAGGTTCGGGAGAGATCATCAAAACTGAAGACGGCGTATTGTATTATCAACCAGCACCCGGGAACGACAAGATGTATGTATTTGGCTCCGACCGTGTCTCCTGGATTGATTGGCTCGGCATGTCAATACTCATAGGCACAATTCTTGGCGTCGTGGTACATAGCGAATTGCGTTACCTGGCTGCAAAACGTCACCCAAAGCCTGCCATGAAGACAAAACATATTTACATGTATGAAGCCTATGAAAGATTTTGGCACTGGCTCCAGGCGTTGGGCATCACGATCTTATTATTAACGGGAATGGCGATCCATCGCCCCGACCTGTTCAGCGCCCTCTCCTTCCGCGTCATGGTGACCACCCATACGGTAATAGCCGCACTACTCGTATTCAACTTCCTTCTCTCGCTTTTCTGGCACGTGGTGAGCGGAGAGATACAACAATATGTTCCTCATCCCTACGGTTTCTTCGATCAGGCAATTGCCCAGGCAAAATACTACATCGTAGGAATCTTCAAACACGAGAAACATCCCTTCGAGAAAACGAAAGAACGCAAATTCAATCCATTGCAAAAAATAACCTATTTCGGCTTGCTCACGGTTCTTTTGCCCTTGCAAGGTGTGACAGGCATCCTGATCTGGGGTACGGAACGTTGGCCCGCTTTTTCGGATGCCCTCAAAGGGTTGACCATCCTGGCGCCCATCCACACCCTGACAGCATGGCTGCTTGCGGCTTTCATCATCGGTCATGTGTATCTAACCACTACAGCCGGACCAACGCTGCTGGATCCCATTGCGGCAATGATCACTGGCTGGGAAGACATGGAAGTCCATGAAGAAGATGAGAAGAAAGAAGTGAAAGAAGTGAAAGGTAAGAAGTAAAAAGTGATCAGTAATCAGTGAACAGTAAACCCTGTTGGTTGAGTAGCCCCGAATGCTCTTTGAGGGGCGTACCGAAACCACCAATCAAAGTAAGCTGAAATAACAAGCGTGGTCTCGGCGCCTTAGCGCTCGACCACCGTAGAAAACAAGGAGTATCAAATGGCTGCTCAAACAAGAAAATCAATATTCAACAGACCCGAAAAACCTTATGTCCATCCATACTTTGGCGGAGTGGCGCTGGGAGTTGTTCTATTCCTCGCATTCTTCCTGACAGGCAACGGACTCGGCTCATCAGGCGCAACCACCCGCATTGACACAGCAGTCGTAGATGCCATCGCGCCTTCTCATGTGGATAACACGCCCTATCTCTTGAAGATGGCAGGCGGAGATAAAAACCCGCTGGATGATTGGATCGTGCCGGTGTTCTTCGGCGCGTTACTCGGCGGTTTTACCTCTGGCGCGTTCAATGGACGCCTCAAGTTCATGACAACCAAAGGACCCAACATCTCGAACCGCACACGCTGGTTAATGTCATTCCTCGGCGGCGTGCTATTCCTCTACGGTGCGCGCATG
>Ga0209514_10007985_pt1 | contig 12270 bp, 12 predicted proteins | sample Subgrocontami58m_FD_187452 | JGI IMG/M metagenome (GOLD analysis project Ga0209514, IMG submission 187452) | Subsurface groundwater microbial communities from S. Glens Falls, New York, USA - GMW37 contaminated, 5.8 m (SPAdes) (version 3) | ecosystem: Environmental > Aquatic > Deep subsurface >...
GCGACCGACGCGCTCGTGGGGCAGGTGGGCCGCATCGTGCTCGGGAAGCGCGCCGTCGTCGAGCGGCTGTTCGGCGCGCTCCTCGTCGACGGGCACGTGCTCATCGACGACGTGCCGGGCGTGGGGAAGACGACGCTCGCGCGGGCGGTCGCGCGCTCGCTCGATCTGTCGTTCCGCCGGATCCAGTGCACGCCCGATCTCGTCCCCTCGGACATCACCGGCGTGTCCGTCTACGACCCCTCGCGCGGCACGTTCGCGTACCGGCCCGGCCCGCTCGTCGCGAACGTCGTGCTCGTGGACGAGATCAACCGCGCGACGCCGCGCGCGCAGTCGAGCCTGCTCGAGGCGATGCAGGAGCGCCAGGTGACGGTGGATGAAGCCACCCACCCGCTCCCGGACCCGTTCTTCATCATCGCGACGCAGAACCCGATCGAGCTGGAGGGCACGTTCCCGCTGCCCGAGGCCCAGCTCGATCGCTTCCTGATGGTCCTACGGATGGGCTACCCCGAGGCCGGCGAGGAGGAGGGCATCCTCGCGACGCACGGACCGGTGACCGTCGCCGCGGAGACGCTCGCGCCGCTCTTCGACCGCGCCGCCGTGATCGCGCTGCGCGAGGCGGTCCGCGGCGTCCGCGTCGGCGACGCCGTGCGGGCATACATCGTCGCACTCGCGCGCGCGACGCGGAAGGCCGACGGCGTGGAGCTCGGCGCGAGCCCGCGGGCGGCGCTCGCGCTGTACCGCGCGGCGCAGGCGCATGCGGCGATGCGTGGCCGGGACCACGTGCTCCCCGACGACGTGAAGGCGCAGGCCCAGGCGGTCCTCGCGCACCGCATCTTCCTCGGGGCGGACGCGCAGATGCGCGGTCGGGGCGGCGCGGCGGTCGTGACGGAAGTGCTGAACCGCGTCCCGGTGCCCGCCGAGGACGCCTGACCCTCCGCGGCCGGTTCCCGTGGCCGGTCGTCGTGCTGGCGCTCGGCGCGGCCGGCGCGACGCGGACGCCGGCGTTCCTCGTCGTCGCCGCGGGCGGGCTGGTCGCCTGGGCGCTCAGCGAGGTCACCGCGCGCCTCGCGCTCGTCGCCGTTGACGTCGCGCTCGAGGTCGAGCCGCGCCGGCTCGTCGCCGGCGAGACGGCAGTCGCGACCGTCACGCTGACGAATCGGAAACCCGTCCACCTCCCGTGGCTCGAGCTGACGCTCGCGCTCCCCGAGGGCATCCTCGGTCCGGCGGACCGCCCCGGCGCGCCGCCGCGCTCCGCGCTCCGGGCAACGGTCGCGCCGCGCGGGCACGAGCGGGTGACGCTCCGCTTCCCGCTCCGGGTGCCCGGTCGCGGGGCGTACGCGATCGGCCCGCTCGCGCTGCGCTCGGGCGACTGGCTCGGCTTCGTCGAAGCCGAGCGGGCCGTCGCGACCGCTGTCGGCATCGTCGCGTACCCCCGGTCGCTAGCGGTCGCCGACCGTCACCGCCCGTCGCTCCGCCCGCTCGCGGAGGCCGCGGCGCGTCGAGGACTCGTACCCGACCCGCTGCGCTTCCGCGGCGTGCGCGAGCACCAGCCCGGCGATCCGCGCAAGGAGATCCACTGGAAGCTCTCGGCGCGGCTCGGCGCGCTCCAGACCAAGCTCTACGACCCGGCGACCAGCCTCGACGGCGTGTTCCTGGTGAACGTCGCGTCGTACGAGCAGTACTGGATCATCGCCGACCCGGAGGCGGTGGAGCTGGTCATCGCCGCGACCGCGCAGCTCGTGCGCCTGGCGGCGGGCGCGGGGCGCCAGGTCGGACTCGTGACCAACGGCATCGACCGGCTCACCCACGAGCGGCCGCGCAGCCCGATCGGGCGGGGCCCGCGCGCCGTCGCGCGGTCGCTCGAGATCCTGGCGCGGCTCGGCCCGTACGCGATGGCGGCGCCCGAGACGGTCTTCCTCCGCGAACGGGGCAGGCTGCCGTACGGTGCGACGCTCGTCGCGGTCACCCCGATCGTGAGCGCAGGCCTCGCCGAGGCGCTCGTCGTCCTCCGTAGGTCCCAGCACCGCGTGCTCGCGCTCGCCGTGACGCCGCCGGCGCCCAGGCTCGCGGCGCGGCTCCGCGCGGCCGACGTCCAGCTCGAGACGATCGGGGCGGGAGAGCGGCGTGCGGCCGTCTAGCACGACGCTCCTCGTGGCGGTGCGCTGCTTCCTCGAGGCAGCGCTCTTCGCCACGCTCGCCGCCGCACTCCACCAGGTCGATGGCTCGGCCCGCCGGGTGCCGCTCGTCGCGCTCGCGCTCGTGCTCCTAGGCGCGTCGCAGACGCTCGTGGCTGCGCTCGGCGGCCAGCGGTCCAGGCGCGAGGCGACGCGGCTCGCCGCCGGCGTCGCGCTCGCCGGAGCGCTCGGCGGCGTGCTCCTCGATCCCGATGCGCGCGGCCTCGCGCTTCTCACGCGGCTCGTCGGCTTCGGCCTCTTGGCCGAAGCCTTCCTCTGGCGCGTCCTCTCGATCGCGCGCGACCCGGCTCGCTGGCAGGCTGCCCGCGACGGCTGGCTCGCCGCCTGCCTCGCCCTGGGCCTGGCGGCGCTCCTGCCCGAGCCCTTCGACCACGCGGCGCTCGTCCCGCTCGCGCTCGGCGCCGTGGTCGCCGGCGGGGCCGCGCTGTCGCTCGCACGGGCGGCCGAGGAGCTTCGGGACGAACGAGCCGATCCCCACGCCGACCGGACCCCGGTGACGGTGGGCCTCGGAACGGTCGTCCTCGCGATCGGTTCCCTCCTCGCGGCGCTCGTCGAGCCCGCCGCCCAGGACGCGCTGGGCCCGCTCGTGCGAACGCTCGGCGACCTCGCCGCGCGAGCCCTCGTCGTGCTCCTCCTGCCGCTCGCGCTCCTCGCCGGATGGCTCACCGAGGTCATTCGCGGCTTCCTCGGCGGGCGCGTCCCGCAGGTCCTGCAGGTGGACCAGTCGGCACTGGACCGCGCGCGTGCGGACGAGGCTGCGAATCTCCAAGCGATGGAGGCGCTCCGCCCGTTCGTTGCCGGCGCGCTCGAGCTCCTCGTCATCCTCGCGGCGCTCGCGCTCGGGCTGCTCCTCGTCGAGCGGATGGTTCGGGAGCGACGCGCGGGTCTGCCGGCGGGCACGACGCTCGAGCGCGAGCAGGTCGAGGGGATCGGCCTCGGCGCGATGCTCAGCGCGCTCCGTGGCGTGCGCCCGCGGCGGCGCGTCGCGCCGCCCGACGACGGGAGCCCGGCGGCCGCGGCGCGCATCCTCTACTGGCGGTTCCTCGCGCTAGCCGAGCGCGCCGGTCCGGGCCGGCGCAGCCCGACGGACACGCCGCTCGAGCACGTCGCGCGGATCGCCGTCGCCGAGCCGCGCTGGTCCGCGGCGCTGCCGCTCGTGGCCGCCTTCAGCGCGGTCCGCTACGCCGAGCGCGCGCCCGCGCCCGCCGAGCTCGATGCGGCGCGCGCGGCGCTCCGCAGCCTCGAGGCACCGCCGTGAGCGGGCGAAGGGCGGGCGGACTCGGCCGACACGCCGGCGGTCGTGCTGGACGTGGTGTGAGCCGGCGATGACTCAGTGGCGCGGTCGGGTGATAGCGATCGTCGGACCGACCGCCTCGGGGAAGAGCGCGCTGGCGCTTCGTGCGGCGGAGGCCCTGGGCGGCGAGATTGTCTCGGCGGATTCGCGGACCGTCTACCGCAGCCTCGACGTCGGCACCGCGAAGGCGACGACCGCGGAGCGCCGCCGTGTCCCGCACCACCTGCTCGACGTCGCGGATCCGGGTGAGCCGTACGACGCGGCGCGCTACCAGCGCGAGGCGCGCGTGGCGCTCGCCGACATCGCCGCGCGCGACCGGGTCGCGCTCGTCGTGGGCGGCACGGGCCTCTACGTGCGCGCGCTCCTCGATGGTCTCGCGCTGGCCGATCTTCCACGCGACCCGGCGCTCCGTGCGACGCTGGAGGCGCAGGCCGTGGCGGAGGGCGGCGCGGTCGTGCACGCGCGCCTCGCAGCGCTCGATCCCGCGGCGGCCGCCGCGGTGGACGCGCGGAACGTCCGCCGGACGATCCGCTACCTCGAGGTCACGCTGCTCGCGGGTCCCTGGTCGGCGCTCCGGCGGCGCGACCCCGGCATCGCCGCGACCTGGCTCGGCCTCGCGCCGCCGCGGGCCTGGCTCGATGCGGCGATCGAGCGGCGGGTCCGGCGGATGGTCGAGGACGGCGTCCTCGACGAGGCTCGGGCGCTCCTCGCGCGCGGCCTCGATCCGCGGCTCCCGTCGTTCTCGGCGCACGGCTACGTTCACTGGGCGGCGCACCTCCGTGGCGAGGTGGACCTCGAGGCCGCCGTGCTGCGCACCGCCCGCGACGTCCGCGCGTACGCTCGACGGCAGATGACTTGGTTCAGGCGCGACGCGCGGCTCCGCTGGACCGACCCGACCGTCGGCGATCCGCTCGACGCGCTCCGCGAGGCCGTGGCCGCACATTGAGGTCCGCCGCGGACCCGGAGGGGCGGCAGAGCGGTCGAATGCGGCGGTCTTGCAGTTGCCCGTTTGCGCCGTCACACTCCTCGCGCTGGATCCGTCACGTAGATAGACCAATCACGTCCGAACGACGTGACCGGGAGGCAACCGCATGAGCCGGCAGGACCGACCGACCGCCAGCACCGTCGGCCATCGTGTCCTGGCCGCATCTTCATGAAGGCGCCGCCGGATCCCGCGCGCAGGCCAGGCAAGGCGAAGCCGAAGGCCAACGGCATGTCGCGCGCAACAAGGCCGCGAAAGGCGACCACGAAGGGCAAGGGACCGTCCAAGGCAGGCGCGAAGGCCAAGCCAGGTGCGGGTGAGGCCAAGCCGAAGCGCATCGCGAAGGCGGACGGCGACTCCTCGGTGCAGGCGCTCGTCGGGCCCGCCTCCGAGCGAATCACGGCACGGATCCGGGAGCTGCGAGACTGGCGCGGCGTGAAGCTCGCCCTCGTCCGAAGGCTCATTCACGAGGCCGACCCGGCCATCCTCGAAGAATGGAAATGGATGGGAACGCCCGTTTGGTCGCACGACGGAATCGTTTGTACGGGTGAGACCTACAAGCAGATCGTTAAGCTGACCTTCGCCAAGGGCGCCTTCCTCGCGGACCCCCACCATCTGTTCAACGCGGGATTGACGGGGAACGTCCGTCGAGCGATCGACCTTACGGCCCAAGATGAGGTCGACGGCCCCTCGTTCCGAGAGTTGATCCGGGAGGCCGTGGCCTTCAACCAAGACCATCCCCCCAAGCATCGCCGGTCGTCAGGAAGGGGCTCGTCCGGTTGATGAGCGCTCCCGTGGGAGGTCTCGCGAGCAGAGCCATGGCGCCCCCAATGACAGGAGCCTTCGCCGCCTTCGTTTACGCTCCACCCAGGGATTGCGCGGTCACGTGTGGCCACCGTACGACAACCGGAGTGGGATAAGGAGGGCCGAGCCGGCGGGCGACGACTGAGGCTCCGCGTATCATGACGCGCGGGATGGAGCTGGGAACCCTCATCGCGATCGTCGCGCCGCTCATCGCGCTGCAGCTGCTGCTGATCGTCCTCGCGCTGCGCGACCTCCTCCGGCCCGAGCGTCGGGTCCGGTGGTCCAGCAAGGCGCTCTGGGGCGCCATCATCGTGCTCGGCGAGCTGCTCGGGCCGCTCGCATACTTCCTCTTCGGGCGGCAAGAGCAGGAGTGACTGCGCTCGCGATCGAGTGCCGTGGCCTCGCGAAGGCGTACGGTCCGGTGCGCGCGCTCCGCGGCCTCGACCTCACCGTGCCGGCCGGCTCGATCTTCGGGCTGCTTGGCCCCAACGGCGCCGGGAAGACCACGCTCCTCCGCCTGCTCGTCGGTCTGCGGCGCCCCACCAGCGGCAGCGCGCTCGTCGATGGCGCGCCGGTGAGCGCCGCGACGGCGCGGAGCCTCGGCTACCTCGACCAGGATCCCCGCTTCTACCCCTGGATGACCGGCCTCGAGCTGCTGCGGCTCGCGGGTGCGCTGTACGGGCTCGAGGGCGCGGCGCTCGCCTCCGGCGTCGATCGTGCCGTCGCGGTCGCCGGCCTCGCCGAGTTCGCGCGGCGACGGATCGCGGGCTACTCCGGTGGGATGCGGCAGCGCCTCGGCATCGCGCAGGCGATCGTGCACGACCCGCCGATCCTGTTGCTGGACGAACCGGTCAGCTCGCTCGACCCGGAGGGCCGCCACGACGTGCTCGCGGCGCTCGCGAAGCTGCGCGGCACCACCACCGTGGTGGTGTCCACGCATATCTTGAATGACGTCGAGCGCATCTGCGACCGGGTCGGCATGCTCGATCACGGCGTGCTCGTCGTCGAGTCCGAGAAGGACGCGTTGCTCGCCCGCTACGCGACGGCCTCGTACGAGGTCGCGGTCGCGGGTGCCGACGACGCTTCGGTCGAGAGCCTCGCGGCACGCATCCGGGCGCGGCCGTGGGTGACGGGCGTCGCGCGGTCCGGCGCCCTGCTGCGGATCACGACCTCCGGCGCGGCGAACGCGTCCGTCGAGCTGCTCGGGCTGCTGGCCGAGGCGCGCTGCCCGGTGGAGCGCGTCGAGCGCGTACGCCCCTCGCTCGAGGACGTGTTCTTCGCGCTGCTACAGCGGCCCGGCGCCGCGGCGCCCTCGTGAGCACGTTCCTCGTGCTCCTGCGCAAGGAGCTGCTCGAGCAGTGGCGGACCATGCGCCTGCCGAGCTTCCTCGTGGTGTTCTTCTTCGTCGGCGTGCTCTCGCCGGCCACCGCCCGGTACCTGCCGCGTCTTCTGGAAGCGCTCGGCGGGGCCGCGTTCGCGGCGGCGTTCCCGGCGCCGACGATCCAGGACGCCTACGCGCAGCTCGCGAAGAACGTCGGGCAGCTCGGCACGCTCGTCGTCATCGTCATCTCGATGGCCGCCGTATCGAGCGAGCGCGAGCGCGGCACGCTCGCGTTCCTGTTCAGCAAGCCCGTCGCGCGTGGGTCGTTCCTCGCGGCGAAGCTCGCCGGGCTGGGCGCGACGCTCCTCCTCGGGACGCTCCTGGCGGGCGCGGTCGCCTATCTGTACACCGCGCTGCTGTTCGCACCGCCGACCTGGGGCTTCGTGCTCCTCTGTCTTGCCTCGTTCCTGACCCTCCTCGTCTTCGCGGCGATCACGCTGGCGGCGAGCGCGATCACCGGCTCCGCGGTCGCGGCCGGCGGCACCGGCATCGTCGCACTCCTCGTCTTCGGCATGCTTTCGATCCTGCCCGCGGTCGGACCCTACGCGCCGACGGGTGCGCTCGCGCGCGCCACCGAGATCATGAGCGGTGCGAGTCCCGAAACGCTGCTCGGTCCTCTCGTCGCACAGGTTGGGATCGTGGCCGTCGCGTTCGCCGTCTCGCTCGCGGCGTTCAGCCGGCAGGAATTCTGATCGTGGTGGCTGCGGCGTGAGGTTCACGAAGATGCAGGGCTGCGGCAACGACTTCATCGTCGTCGACGCGGCCGACGGTCCCTGGACGATGGACGTGGCGCGGTCGCGCGCGCTCTGCGACCGGCGCTTCGGCGTCGGTGCCGACGGTGTCCTGCTCATCGGCGAACCGAGCGGCCGCCGCTGGCCCCTGGAGATCCACAACGCCGACGGCTCGATCGCCGAAGCCTGCGGCAACGGCTCCCGCTGCGTCGTGCGGCACCTGCTCGACCGCCACGGTGGCGACCGCCTCGAGCTCGCGACGCGCGGCGGTCTCGTCCAGGGGTGGCGCGATCCCGAGGGCATCGCGATCGCGCTCGATCCGCCGGCGCTCGGCGAGCCGTTCGAGGTGGCGGTCGAGCGGCGCCGGATCGCGGGCCGGCGCGTGCGGGCCGGAAACCCGAACCTCGTGCTCTTCGTGGACGACCCGGAGCGGGAAGACCTTGCCCGCCTCGCCGCCGCCGCGCGGGCCGTCGCCGGAGGCGGCAACGTCGAGCTCTGCGCCGTGCACGAAGGCGCGCTCGCGCTCCGGGTGGACGAGCGGGGCGTCGGCGAGACGCTCGCCTGCGGCACGGGCTCCTGCGCGGCGACGGCGGCCGCGCTGGCGGCCGGGAGCGTGTCCGGCGATACGGTCCGGGTGACGCTCCGGGGTGGGACACTGGTCGTCCGCCGCGAGCGCGAGCGCTACGTCCTCACCGGCCCGGCGGAGTACGTCTTCGAGGGGACGATCTGACCATCGACACCGCGACCCCGCCCGAGCGCGCGTTCCTCGTCGGGCTCGACCGGCCCGGGGAGCGCTTCACCGCGGAGGACTCACTGGAGGAGCTCGCCGGCCTCGTGGAGGCGGCGGGTGGTGTCGTCGTGGGCCGGACGCTCCAGCAGCGGCGCACGCCGGACCCCAACACCTGGGTGGGCAAGGGGAAGGTCGGCGAGATCGCGGTCGAGCGAGAGGCCCTCGCGGCGAACCTCGTCGTCTGCGACGAGGAGCTCACCTCCACCCAGCAGCGCAAGCTCGAGGAGCTGTGGGGCGTGCCGGTCCTGGACCGCTCGGCCGTGATCCTCGACATCTTCGCCCAGCACGCGCGGTCGAAGGAAGGCCGGCTGCAGGTGGAGGTCGCGCAGCTCGAGTACCGCCTGCCGCGCCTGGCCGGCAGCCGCAAGGGCCTCTCGCGGCTCGGCGGCGGCATCGGGACCCGCGGCCCGGGCGAGACGAAGCTCGAGAGCGAGCGCCAGGTCATCCGGACGCGGCTCCACGAGCTGCGCGAGAAGGTGCGCGAGGTCGCCGCGCAACGGGAGCGCGGCCGGTCGTCGCGCGCGAGCGACGGGCTCTTCCAGGCCGCTCTGGTGGGCTACACGAACGCGGGCAAGTCCACGCTCCTCAACTCGCTCGCGGGCTCCGACGTGCTCGTTGCCGATCAGCCGTTCGCCACGCTCGATCCCACCACGCGCCGCGCCGCGCTCCCGAACGGGACCGTCGTCCTGCTCTCGGACACGGTGGGCTTCGTGCGCAAGCTGCCGCCCACGCTCGTCGCGGCGTTCCACGCGACGCTCGAGGAGCTCGACGACGCCGACCTCCTCGTCCACGTGGTGGACGCCGCGCACCCAAACCTCCACGAGCGGATCGCGGTCGTGGACGAGACGCTCGCCTCGCTCGGTCTCGGCGAGCGCGAGCGGCTGCTCGTGCTGAACAAGGCCGACGCGCTCGTCGGGCCCGAGGGCGCGGCGCGCCGCGAGGCGGCCGAGGGTGCGTTCCCTGAAGCGGTGTTCGCCTCGGCCCGGAGCGGCGCGGGCCTCGAAGCGCTCCGCAGCCGCCTCGGGGCCGCCGCCGCCTCGCGCTGGACCAGGGTCGCGCTCACGCTGCCGCACCGCGCCGGCGCGCTCGTGCAGCGCATCCGCGAGCGAGGCGCGCTGCGGAGCGTGACGTACGTCGAGCGCGGCATCGAGGTCGACGCCGAGGTGCCACCCGCGCTGCTCGCCGAGCTCCGCGCCGCCTCGCGCGAGGCCTGAGGGCCCGCGCGAGGGGAGCGTTCTCGCCGAGCGGACCGTCTTCTTTGATGGAGCGGAGCGCGCACGGCCCACGTGGGCGCGTGAGCCGCCCTACGAGCGCCCCGTGACGATCGGCACGTCGTCGCGGTTGCCGTACTCCTCCCACGACCCGTCATACGTGCGAACGTCGTCGTGGCCGAGCGCTGTAAGCACCAGATGCGTGAAGGCTGCGCGGACCCCGCCCTGGCAGTACGTGACCGTCGCGGTCTCCGGGCCGAAGCCGGAGCTCGCGTAGAGCGCCTCGAGCTCGTCCGGGTCACGCAGCGTGCGCTCGGGGGTGAGCGCCGAGTCCCAGGGCAGGAGGACGGCGCCGGGGATGTGGCCGCCGTGCTTGGCGCGGGCCTCGGCGCCCGTGTACTCGCTCTCCCGGCGGACGTCGAGGAGCCAGGGGTCGCCCGCGCGCACGGCCGCACGGACGTCGTCGAGCGATGCCACGACGCCGTCGCGCGGCCGCGGCGTGAACGTCGTCGCCGTCGGCAAGGGGACGTCCGTCTCCAGCGGGCGGCCCTCGCGCTCCCAGGCCTGGATCCCGCCCTCCATGACCGCGTAGCGATCGTGACCGTAGCGTCGCAGCCCGAGCCACAGCCGCGCCGCCTGATGGCCGCCCTCGGCGTCGTAGCCGACGACCGTCGTGTCGTCGCCGATGCCGAGCCGCGCCATCGCGGCGGCGAAGCCCTCGGCGCCCAGGAGCATCCAACGAGGGTGGCCGGACGGGGGCGGGGGAGCCGAGAGGTCGCGCGCCCAGTCGCAGTGGACCGCGCCCGGGAGGTGGCCGGCGCGGTACATCGCCTCGCCCGTGCCCTCGAAGGTGAAACGGCAGTCCACGATGCGCATGGAGGGGTCGCCGAGCGAGGCCGCGATCTCCGCGGCCGATCGGAAGAGCCCCGGACGCGCGAACGCGCTCACGCGGTCACTGTAGGCACAATGGCTGCGTCGTGATCGTCCGCCTCTACGAGACCCCGGGGTGCGGGCTGTGCGCCGCCGCGCTCGCGGCGCTCGGTCGCCTCGCACGGGGGCGCCGTCTCGCGATCGAGCGGATCGACGCCTCCGGCGACCCGCTCCTCGCGCGCTACATGCTCCGCGTGCCGGTGCTCGTCGCCGGCGACGCCGAGCTCGACGCGGCCGGGCTCGCCGACGGCGCGATCGCACGGTGGCTCGACGAGATGTCCGGCCGGTAGCCCGTGCCGTCGGGCGTTCACCTGTCGTTGCTCGGCGAACGGTGGCTGGCGGAGCCGCCCCGCTGACACCTGCTACCCGATCTTGCTCTTGAAGAGCGCCTTGAGCTCGGCGTCGGAGCCGCCGAGGTAGCGGTTCGTGCTCGAGATGTGCTTGTGCCCGGCGAGGCGCTGCGCCGCGGGAAGACCCATTTCGGTCGCCCAGAGCGTGATCGCGGCGTGGCGCAGCCAGTGCGGCGAGACGCCCTCGGCCAGACCGGCTCGCTTGGCGCACTGGGCGACGATCCGCTGCGCCGACCAGACGCCCATCCGGCACGAGCCGTCGGCCTTCGCGCGCCGCGTGATGAAGAGGGCCGGATCAGTGTCGCGGCGCGCCCGCAGGTAGACCGCGACCCACTCGCGGGCGCGCGGCGTCAGGTACACCCGACGGTGGCGGTTGCCCTTGCCGAGGACCGTGATCTCGTCGGCGACGCGGATACCGTCCTGGGGCGTCGCGGCGTGGCGGTCGAGCTCCAGCTGCGCGCGGTCGAGGCCGGTCACCTCCGAGACGCGGCAGCCGGTGGCGCAGAAGAGCTCCAGCAGGGCACGGGCGCGCACGCCGTCGGGGGTCCGCAGGTCGGCCGCCTCCAGCATGCGCCGCAGCTTGGCGGCCTCGAGGTGCCGCGCGTCGGGGCTCGGCTGCGGAGCCTTCATGAGCTCGACCTTCTCGGGACCCGGCACCGGTAGGTCGAGGAGCACCGCGAGCTTGAGCATCCCGCGGAGCGCGATGAGGTGCAGGTTCTTCGTCACCGCGGCGACCGGCTGGCGACCCGTGCCGACGCCGTGACGTCGCTGGCGCCGCGTGAGGTAGCTGCTGTAGGCCTTGAGCGTGCGGAGGTCCACGTCGCGGACTTTCGGGCGGGGCGTCGAGCGCTCGACGAACTCGACGAACTCGGCGAGGTACCGCTCGTACTTCGTGAGCGTCGGCGCGGCGCGGCCCTTGTCGAGCTGCTCCTGGAGGAAGACACGCGGGAGGTCGGCGAGGGGGCTGGCCGGGCCGAGATCCCTCGGGTCGACGTACTCGGCAGGCATCTTGGGCGTCATCCTGCCTTCACCCTAGCACCGTATGTGGTGAAATACACATTCCCTGTGATGATAGCAGCGGCCGACCAACCCGCCAGCGCCGGCCCGAGAGACCCTCACCCGTGACCGGCTCGGTCCCGACCCGCCAGCGCGGCCGCGCCCCCCACGGGCAGGCGCTGCTCCGGCAGGCTCCCGCGAGGATAGGTCCACAGGCACGTGAACGCCGTACGCCGGACTCTACGTGGTGGTCTTGACCGGACCGGCTCGCCGCCGGGTCCTTACGGTGCCGCGCCTCGTAGACTCGGGCTCGCCTATGAGCCCCCGGCTCGACGTCGCGGCCATCGTCCTCGCCGGCGGCCGCTCCCGCCGGTTTGGCGCGGACAAGCTGCGGGCGGAGTTCGCGGGTCTCCCCCTCCTCCACCACACCGTGCGCGTGGCGCGCGAGGTCTGCGAGGAGGTCGTGGTCGTCGCGGCGTACGCCGGCGCGCTCCCCGATCTGGGTGCGCTCGACGCGCGGGTCGTGCGCGACCGCCTCGACGACGAGGGGCCGCTCGCCGGCGCCGTGACCGGCCTGGGTGCGGTGCGCGCGGCTCGCGCGGTCGT
>Ga0209514_10007987_pt1 | contig 12267 bp, 13 predicted proteins | sample Subgrocontami58m_FD_187452 | JGI IMG/M metagenome (GOLD analysis project Ga0209514, IMG submission 187452) | Subsurface groundwater microbial communities from S. Glens Falls, New York, USA - GMW37 contaminated, 5.8 m (SPAdes) (version 3) | ecosystem: Environmental > Aquatic > Deep subsurface >...
CGATCGCTCGAGCGTATAATTTCTTTTCAGAAGAGATACACGCGTATCTGTCCGAATCGCAAAAACAAATCGCGAACCTCGTAATCAAAGAAATCAAAGCTCGTCTCGAGTTTCTCATGAACGTGGGTCTTGATTATCTTACTTTAAGTCGAGCCTCTGGCACCCTTTCTGGTGGGGAGTCACAACGCATACGACTCGCAACACAGATCGGTAGTGAGCTCCGCGGTGTTCTGTATATTCTTGATGAACCTTCCATTGGCCTGCATCAACGTGATAATGAAAAACTTATCAACACCCTAAAACGACTCCGTGATCTCAACAACACCGTTCTCGTCGTTGAACATGACGCAGATACGATTCTCGCTGCTGATTGGGTGATCGACTTTGGGCCTGGAGCAGGCATTCATGGAGGTGAAGTCGTGGCTGAAGGGACACCCACTGCAATAAAGAAAAACAAAAAATCACTCACTGGGCAGTATTTGTCAGGAACAAAAGAAATCTCTGTACCACATGGACGGCGGAGACCCCGCGGCGTCCTCAAAGTGATTGAGGCTTCCGCGAATAATCTCAAAGATATTACGGTTGATATTCCACTCGGCGTCTTTACCTGTGTTACCGGTGTTTCTGGTTCTGGAAAAAGCACTCTTATCAATGAGGTCCTGTTTAAGGCTGTTTCAAAAAAACTCCACCGGAGTTTTTTGATTCCCGGGAAACATCGCGATATTTCAGGATTAAGTCAGATCGACAAGATCATTGAGGTAGATCAGTCACCGATCGGGCGAACTCCACGTTCCAATCCAGCCACCTACATCAAAGTGTTCGATGAAATACGTATCCTTTTCTCCGCTCTTCCTGACTCAAAAATCCGCGGATATAAACCAGGACGATTCAGTTTCAACCTTCCTGACGGCCGTTGCCAAGACTGTGATGGTGATGGCATGAAAAAAATTGAAATGCATTTTTTACCAGATGTCTACATACAGTGTGAAAAATGCAAAGGAAAACGCTACAGCGAAGAAACACTTCAGATATTGTATAAGGATAAAAGTATTGCTGATGTGCTGGACATGAGCGTGGAAGAATCACTTGAATTCTTTCGTGCGATCCCGATGATACGACGCAAACTTGAAACCCTTTTTGAGGTAGGGTTAGGGTATATTAAACTCGGTCAGAGCGCTACGACTTTGTCCGGCGGTGAAGCGCAACGGGTAAAACTCACTTTGGAACTGGCAAAACGTGACACTGGTCGAACAATGTATATTCTTGATGAACCAACCACAGGATTACACTTTGAAGATGTTGGGCGACTTTTGGCAGTATTGGAACGGTTGGTAGACAAGGGCAATAGTGTCGTGGTCATTGAACATAACATGGATGTAATCAAAACAGCTGATTGGATCATTGATCTTGGACCAGAAGGGGGAGAGAAAGGTGGAGAAGTGGTGTTCTCTGGTCCGCCCGAGGAGCTATGCGCGGTCGCGGCGAGTCATACAGGAAGGTTTTTGAAAAAATACTTGTAGACAACACACTATGAAACCACAGTTAAAATCCATGATGAATAAAAACTCAATTCTCAGAAAGTTGCCTCATCAACCCGGTTGCTATCTGATGAAGGATCAAGATGGAACTATCATTTATATTGGCAAGGCCAAAGATATCAAAAAAAGAGTTAACAGTTACTGGGTTAATCAAGGCCGCGAAGCAAAAGCCGCTGAACTTGTACCACTCATCAATGATGTTGACTTCATTGTTACTGATAACGAGGTCGAAGCTCTTTTGCTCGAGGCAAAACTCATCAGACAGCAGAAACCACGATTCAACATTGAACTCAAAGACAGTTTGCGCTATGCTTACTTGAAAGTGACTGATGAAGTCTTTCCCCGTATTGTTGTGGCACGAAAAATAGGGGAGAAAGGTCGTTATTATGGCCCTTATACCTCTGGGAAAGCCAGAAATATGGCCAATCGTCTCATACAGCGGATATTTAAAATCCGCATCTGTAATCCACTCCCCAAAAAAGCCTGTTTGCTCTACCATCTGGGTCAGTGCACAGCACCCTGCATTAAAAAAACGACAGTGCAAGCATATCAGAGTCAAATTGACAGAGCCGAGATGTTATTGCAGGGAAAAACGAAAGAACTTCTTACGGTACTTGAGCAAGAAATGCGCCAATACGCGCGACAACAAAATTTTGAACAAGCACAAATCATCAAAGAACAAATTCGCTCCATTCAACATATATCAGAAAAACAAAAAGTGGATCTGCCTAAATGCTATGACCAAAATGTCATCAATTATATCGAGACAGGGAGCCTTTTGTTCATACAGGTATTCCAAATTAAACGGGGAACCATTGTTGGAAGAGGTGAATTTCGCGTGAATTCAGTGCAGGAACCATTTCCTTCATTTATTAAGCAGTATTACTTCTTGCATGCTATTCCCAAAGAAGTTATACTCCCAGAATATATAGAAGACGCAAGTGGCATTGCCGCTTATTTGTCACATATCAAAGGCAATAAGGTTACACTCACTACTCCCAAGATGGGATATAAAAAACAACTTCTTAATATGGTAAAAAAGAATATTGAACTCAAATTGACCGATGAACCCATGAAAGAATTACGGCAACTTCTGGAGTTACCGCGATTGCCTCGTGAAATCGATTGTTTTGACATCTCAAATACTTCGGGAACATTTGCTACTGGATCATGCGTTCACTTCAGTGATGGAAAACCGAACAAAAACCTGTACAGACATTTCAAGATTGAGTCAGTGAAAGGCATCAATGATTTTGCCATGCTCATGGAAGTACTGGAAAGACGTTACGAAAATGTGATTCGAGCGGAACAGCCAGACTTAGTCGTAATTGATGGTGGAAAGGGACAGCTCAATGTCGCTCTCGGCGTATTCGATGGATTGAAACTTGATATTCCTGCGATTGGTTTGGCCAAAAAGAAAGAAGAAATCCACACTCGCACTCGTTCTGAACCGATCCGTTTGCCAAAAAGTTCACTCGCGCTCAAACTCATTCAGCATCTCCGTGATGAAGCACATCGTTTCGCGATTACATATCACAAACAACTCCGTAGCAAGGCCGCGACCACAATAAAAAAATAATATGGGGACGCTCTTTATTGTCGCCACGCCCATTGGCAATCTCGACGATCTTAGTTTTCGTGCTTTGAAAATACTTCTTTCAGCTGATATCATCTTATGTGAGGATACCAGAAAAACCTCACATCTTCTCCAGCGCTATAAAATCAACAAACCACTTCTTAGTTATCATGAACACAATCATCATCGAAGACTGCCAGAGGTAATTTCACTTCTTAGTGAAGAGAAAAATCTTGCCTTGGTCACTGATTCCGGCACACCTGGCATCTCTGATCCAGGCAATTTTTTGATTCACGAACTCGTTCAGCAATTGGGGAGCTCATTAAGTATAATTCCCATTCCCGGTCCCTCGGCGGCGATTGCGCTCGCGAGTGTCAGCGGTTTTGATCTGTCACGATTTCTGTTTCTCGGGTTTCTTTCGCGCAAAAAAGGAAGAGCATCAGCGATCAAACAAATTGTTGATTCTGATGTACCGATCATTATCTATGAATCACCTTATCGCGTGATCAAACTCCTGCGAGAATTAGCATCACTCTGTTTGCCGTCTCGTCAACTAATCGTTGGACGTGAACTCACCAAAATACATGAGACTATCTATCGTGGCACTCTGTTTGAGGTGCTCGAAAGACTCAATAAAGAAACAATCAAAGGGGAGTGTGTTATAATAATAGAATCAGCAATTAAGCGATGACAATTGAGCCTGTAGAAAAATGCGATCTTCTTCGTTGAAATTTTTAGTACTCATTCGACGTACCTCTCGTACGCCTCATTCCGTGCACGATTTCGCCTCGAATCTCATCATTTTTCTAAAGTCTCACTTTATATGTCCAAACTCGACTTCATTCTCATCCTTATCATCTTCGCCTTTGGATTTTTCAATTTTTGGTTCGGTTTTGTTCATGCTGTGGGGTCATTTGTTGGCATTTTCTTAGGCGCGTGGTTGGCTGGAATTTATTATGATGTGCTTGGAATGTGGCTTTTGAAATATATTCATAACCCAAGTATGGCGAAAGTCGTAGGTTTTATCATTATCTACGTGGTCGTAAATCGAGGTATGGGTTTGATTTTTTCGGTAGTGGATCATATTTTTCATCTTCCACTCCTCAATGGGATCAACCGCATTGCTGGCGCGATCCTTGGACTGGTCGAAGGCGTACTTGTAGTTGGACTCGTGATCTATGTTTTGTCTCGTTTTTCCATTTCAGACCGTGTGACTACAGTGTTGACAAATTCTGATGTAGCTCATTGGCTTATCACTCTTGCCTCTGTGCTTTCACCATTGTTGCCGGAGTGGCTCTATACGTTGAAAAGTAGCATCTAACTATGTTTCCTAAACTTTTTGATTCTCATAGTCATATTCAATTCGAGGCTTTCAAAGATGACACACGAGATGTCATCAAAGAGGCGCACGAAAATAATGTTTGGATGTTGGTTCCAGGAACGCAAAGTGACACTTCAAAATCAGCAGTACTTCTTGCTCAACAATATAAAGAAGGTGTTTATGCCGCGGTTGGACTTCATCCCCTTCATTTGCTGGCACTTGAATATGATCAAGAAGAAATTCACTTCCACGCGCGCGCCGAAGTTTTTGATTACAATGCCTATAAACAACTTGCAAAATCAGCAAAAGTCGTGGCAATAGGTGAGTGTGGTTTAGAGTATTTTCGCATTATTGAGAATGCCAAGAAACTCAATCAGGATATTGATTCCATCAAAGCACTCCAACAAGATACCTTTTCACAGCACGTAAAGCTTGCCTCTGAACTCAATCTGCCGGTGATCATTCACTGCCGTGCTTCACAACCCGGCCAACATGATGCCTACGAAGACGCCTTGAAAATTCTCAAAGAATTTCCTGGCGTTCGTGGAGTATTGCATTGCTTTACCAGCGATATGGAGATCGCGAAAGCTTTTCTTGAACTTGGGTTTTTTATCTCTTTCACGGGTATTATTACTTTCGCAAAGGACTCACAACTTCTTCACGCGATTCGTTCCATTCCACTTGAACAAATCCTGATAGAGACCGACTCACCTTATCTGGCACCGGTTCCGTTCCGCGGCAAACGAAATCATCCCATGTACGTCACATACGTTGCTTCCCGTGTTGCCCATCTCAAAGACATTCCAATTTCGTCTGTAGCGAGCCAAACAACAGAAAACGCCCTCAAACTTTTTCGTGTAGAAAACATTGCTTGACGTCTCATTTGCAAAAACTTATAATGTATCTGTTGCCAAAATTCTGTAATTATAGTAGAAATGGCATTTTGCAACAGATCCATAATGATAGCGCGATGCAAAACACGTTTGATGACAAGAAGCCAATTCAAAATAACACACCGTGGTGGCACGAGGGCATTGCTTTCTTTTTTGAAGTAACCAGCTGGATCATTGGCCCAATCATTCTTGGGATCATCATTGGTACATACCTTGATCACCGCTACCAGAGTGGACCAAAATACTTGACAATAACCGTCATTGTCGCCTTCCTCATAACCAATCTTGGTCTCATTCTACAGGTAAAAAAATACGTTAATAAGATGAAGGATATCGAGTCAGACAAACATGAAACCGACAGACGAAATCAAACATGAAAGCACGATCTTTGCCGAACCTATTATCACTATCGGCAACTTCCCGATAACGAACTCACTCATCAATACTACCCTTGTTACGATTTTTTTTGTTGTTCTCGCGATCACTCTTCGAAAGCGTTTGAACAAAATTCCGCGTGGGTTACAAAATTTCTCAGAAATCATCATTGAAGGCGCGCTCAAACTCTGTGATACAGTCACGAGTTCAAGGACAACCTCTCTCAAACTTTTCCCGCTTGTTTTTATCCTGTTTCTGTTTATCCTGATCAATAATTGGTCAGGCCTTCTTCCTGGAATTGGTACCATTGGCTGGGTTGAACTCCACGATGGAGAATCCATCTTTGTGCCATTCTTTCGTGGAGGAACAGCTGATGTCAATACCACACTCGCTCTTGCGCTTGTCTCTGTCATTCTCACGCATATTTTAGGTGTCATGGCAGTGGGAGGATGGCACTATCTCAACAAATTTGTTAATCTTAAAGCTCTGGCGGAAATACCAATTAAAATATGGAAAGAGCCAACTATCCTGCTTGTGAATCCTGTAAAATTTTTTATCGGTCTGATTGAAATTATTGGAGAAATTGCTAAAATAGCTTCATTGTCATTTCGATTGTTTGGAAATATGTTTGCTGGTGAGGTATTGCTTGCCTCGATTGCCGGTTTGATTGCTTTTGTGCTACCGTTGCCTTTCATGTTTTTGGAAATTATCGTTGGACTCGTGCAAGCGCTTGTTTTCTCGATGTTGGTGCTTGTTTTTAGCACTATTGCCGTTACAAAAGAAGAACATTAATTCAATCTTATTAACCCTCTACTCGTATGGAATACAATCTTGCCGTCCTTGCCAAAGCACTGACGATTGCCATCGGCGCTATCGCGCCATCCCTTGCCATTGGGAAGATAGGCTCCAAAGCTATGGAGTCGATCGGACGTAATCCAGAAGCAGCTGGAAAAATTCTCATTCCTATGTTGCTCTCTGCCGCTTTTGCCGAAGCTATTGCTATTTACGCTCTTATTATTGCTTTTAGTATTAAATAGGTGTTTTGCTGAAATGACGACTTATGAACGAGCTCATCCAGACATTTCATATTGACTACCGTTTGATACTCGCACAGATGGTAAATTTTGGTCTGGTTTTTGTGATTCTCTGGTTTTTCGCGTTGAAACCATTGATGAAAATCATGAAACAACGTCAAGATACAATCGAGAAGGGTCTCCGCGACGCTAAAAGAATCGAAGAGAGCATGACCAAGTCCAAGCAAATGTATGAAGAGAAGTTGCAGTACGCGCGACAGGAGGCTAACAAAATTCTCGAGGCAACTCAAAAAGAATGTGAATTCCGCCGAAAAGAGATACTCGGTCAGGCGAAAACTGAAGTAGAAAAAATCATCCAAGAGGCCAAACAGCAGATTGAAACTGAAAAGAATAATCTTGTGCGTGAAGCACAAAAAGATTTAGCATCCATCATCCAGATGGCATTGGAACGGATTCTTGGAAAAGCACTTACACCGGAAATTGATCGGAAATTGATCGACAAACATCTGCAAGAGTTAAAATTTTAGATATCACACTATAGGTATCACCCTATGAGAATAACCAGTAAAAATTTGGCTGTGCTGTTGTATGAAGTGACTCAAGGAAATTCAAAAACGGAAATTGAAGTAGAATTGGAAAAGTTTTTCCTTTTTTTGAAGAGAGAGAAAAAACTCAATCAATTGAAAAAAATTTTCACACGCTACTCCACTCTCTATAATGACAAACAGAAGATAGTTGGCATGAAACTCACTTCAGCATTCCCCATAAAAGAGACATTAAAAAAGAAACTCTCCGAACAATTCAAACGCGAGTTAGGAGTTGTACAGATCGAAATACATGAGTCCATTGATCCAACCGTTTTGGGAGGAGTTATCATCCACATTGGGGATACGCGAATTGATTTAAGTGTACAAAAAAAAATCACACGATTGAGAGAAACATTAGCATAACTTCTTATGTCCAACCCAAACCGCGATTTCGTTATTGAAACATTGAAACAAAAAGTGGAAGGTTTTCGGTTTTCACAACAGACAGAACATACTGGAGCAGTTCTTGAAATAGGGGATGGCATCGCAAAACTCTCTGGTCTTTCACGCTGTAAATCTTCAGAAATGATTGAATTTCCAAAAGATACCTTTGGACTTGCGCTCAATCTTGAGGAGGATTCAGTTGGCTGTGTCTTACTTGGCCCATCAGAGCATATTCGAGAGGGTGATATGGTCACAAGTACTGGAAAAATTCTGGAAGTACCTGTTGGTGAGGCATTTCTTGGTCGGGTCGTTGATGCCCTGGGACGCCCCAAAGACGCCAAAGGTGAGATAAAATCGAATACACTTTATCCCATTGAAAAAATTGCTCCCGGAGTCATTACCAGGCAATCTGTTAATCAACCCATACAAACAGGAATCAAAGCGATTGACGCCATGATACCTATCGGGCGCGGACAACGTGAATTGATCATTGGTGATCGTCAAACAGGAAAAACCGCTATTGCCATTGATACCATTATCAATCAAAATGGACAAAACATGATTTGCGTCTATGTTGCTATTGGGCAAAAAGAATCAAAAGTATCTCGCATTGTAAATCGACTAGAAAAATCCGGTGCCATGGCCTATACCATGATTGTATCTGCTAGTGCCTCTGAACCAGCCGCATTGAGTTACATAGCGCCATATACTGGTTGTGCCATGGCGGAATATTTCATGGATCAAGGCAAAGATGTTCTGATTATCTACGATGATCTTTCAAAACATGCCGTGGCCTACCGGCAAATCTCACTACTCCTTCGCCGTCCTCCGGGTCGTGAAGCCTATCCGGGCGACATCTTTTATCTCCATTCTCGTCTTTTGGAACGAAGCGCTAAACTCAATAAAAATTTCGGCGGTGGAAGTATTACTGCGCTTCCCATTATTGAAACACAGGCAGGCGATGTCTCTGCTTATATTCCCACGAATGTCATTTCAATCACAGACGGTCAAATTTATCTCGAATCTGATCTCTTTTATAAAGGGATCAGACCGGCGGTAAATGTCGGCTTATCCGTCTCTCGTGTTGGATCAGCCGCGCAGTTAAAAGCAATGAAAAAGGTTTCCGGCCGCTTAAAACTTGAACTCGCGCAGTTTCGGGAGCTTGAGGCCTTTGCGCAATTTAGCTCTGATCTTGATGAAACAACCAAAAAACAAATCGAACGTGGAAAACGTCTAACTGAATTGCTGAAACAGAAACAGTATGAACCGCTCTCTGTCGAGCATCAGATAGCCATCCTCTTTACGGCGGTGAATGGTTATCTTGACGATGTAGCAGTGAGTGATATCCCAACATGGGAAACAGGGTTTCACAGAATGTTGAACGCCTCTGGGAAAAAAGTATTGGAGATGATACAGGAGAAAAAGGAATTAACCGAAGAAATAGAAAAAAAATTAAAACAGCTCATTGAAGATTATAAAAAGACAGCCCAAAAGAATTAAAAGGTTAGGAGAAGCATCACCTTATGGCAATTTCAACAAAAATTCTCAAAAGTCGTATCAAGTCGATTCAAAATACCATGAAAATCACCAAAGCAATGGAGCTCGTGGCCGCGACCAAGATGCGCAAAGCCGTCAATCAAGTTTTGGCTTCGAGAAGCTATTCTGATCTCGCGTGGGACATACTCACGCGTATAAAGTCAAAAACCAATTCAAAGTGGCATCCACTCCTCAATGATATTAAACAGCCCAAACGCGTGCTTCTAGTTGTCATCAGCTCGAATCGTGGACTATGTGGTGGTTATAATACGCAACTCTCACGTGAAGTCACGCGATATATTCGCGCGAGAGAAGAAAGTACATTTGAGTTGGCTCTCGTTGGGAAAAAAGCTCGTTCATTACTCTCAATCTTTGGAGATCATATCATCGCGGACTTTATAAAAGAAGATGTTATAACGCAAATCAATGAAATTTTTTCTCTCTCACACTTTATACTGGATGATTTCACAAAATTGAAATATGATGCCGTAGTCGTGGCCTATACGGATTTTATCTCTTCCCTAAAACAAATTCCGCGACTCCGTCAGCTCCTTCCCATACAAGGGAAAGATGAGTATTTGGGGGAAATTGACACAAAACAGTCAACATTCAAGAGTCAGATGAAAAAAAATGGATCAGAGTATTTGTTTGAACCAGATGCAGAGCGAGTTTTAAACCAACTGCTACCGCGTTTAATTGAAATTCAACTTTATCAGGCATATCTTGAAGCCAATGCTTCAGAGCACGCCGCGAGGATGATGGCTATGCGTAGTGCCTCGGATGCCGCGTCTGATCTTATCTTTGATCTTCAGCTCAATTTCAACCAAGCACGACAAGCGGCTATCACCCGTGAAATCGCTGAAATCTCCGCTGGCAAGGCGGTGCTGGAATAAAAAGTATAATTCATTTTTTATGAACAAAGGACGGATTAAACAAATCATTGGCGCTGTGGTTGACGTAGAATTTGAAAAACAACTTCCTGGAATATATACTGCGTTGGAGGTTATCAATTCAGGAGGGAAAAAACTCATCCTTGAGGTTGAGCAACATCTTGGTGGCAACACTGTTCGTACCATTGCTATGGGTTCTACTGATGGACTCGAGCGACACATGGATGTCGTTGACTCAGAAAAAATGATCCATGTACCCGTGGGAAATGAGACCCTGGGGCGAATGTTTGATGTGCTTGGGAAAACCATTGATGGTGAGAAGGAAATTGTGATCAAAAAAGAGTATCCCATACATCGGCCATCTCCTCCTTTTGCTGAATTATCAACCCAAACAGAGATATTTGAAACAGGTATTAAGGTGATTGATCTTATCTGCCCTTTTGTGAAAGGTGGAAAAGTCGGGTTGTTTGGTGGTGCCGGAGTGGGAAAGACGGTAGTGATCCAAGAACTTATTCGTAATATCGCCGCTGAACATGGTGGTTACTCCGTGTTTGCTGGAGTGGGGGAGAGAACACGCGAAGGCAATGATCTCTACCACGAAATGAAGGCCTCTGGTGTTTTGTCAAAAACAGTAATGGTTTTTGGTCAGATGAATGAACCACCGGGAAATCGTCTCCGTGTTGCTTTGAGCTCCCTTTCAATGGCAGAATATTTTCGTGATGAACAGAACAAAGATGTGCTGTTGTTTATTGATAACATCTTCCGTTTTACGCAAGCCGGTTCAGAAATGTCCGCTTTACTTGGTCGAATTCCTTCAGCAGTGGGTTATCAACCCACCCTTGCTACCGAGATGGGGGAGTTACAAGAACGTATTACTTCCACAAAGAAGGGATCCATTACATCAGTGCAAGCGGTCTATGTTCCCGCTGATGATTTAACTGATCCTGCTCCGGCAACCACATTCGCGCATCTTGATTCAACGGTGGTATTATCACGTTCGCTCGCGGAACTTGCTATTTATCCGGCAGTAGATCCACTCGATTCTACATCAACTATTCTTGATCCCCAAATCGTTGGGGAGACGCACTACCAGACGACCCGTGGCGTGCAAAAAGTTCTCCAGCGATATAAAGATTTACAGGATATTATTGCCATTCTTGGTATTGAAGAACTCTCTGATGAAGACAAGCTCAACGTGCAACGCGCACGAAAAATACAGCGATTTCTCTCGCAACCGTTTTTTGTGGCTGAACAGTTTACAGGAGTGAGTGGAAAATATGTGTCACTCAAGGAAACTGTAAAAGGGTTTCAAGGAATTTTGGAAGGGAAATACGATTCCATAAACGAGCAAGAATTTTATATGAAGGGTGGAATTGAAGAAGTCGTGGGATAAATCATAGACATGACACAAGGAAGGCACTGTTGTTGAATGAGTACGACAGAGTTCAACGAAGAAGATCGCATTTTTCTACAATCTCAAGTTATATATGGACACCATTCATCTCAAAATTGCTTCACCCGAACGGGTGGTCTTTGATGACGAGGTCATCCAGATTCGAGTTCCAACAAATTTGGGCGAGATTACCATTCTGCCACATCACATCCCTCTTGTTACCAGCATCATTGCTGGTGAGTTGGTAATAAAAAAGGAAGATGAGGAGGTAACTATGGCTCTCTCTGGCGGTTTTTTGGAGATCAATACCGATGGTGTCACAGTACTTGCTGACACCGCGGAACGAGCTGAAGAGATTGATGAGGCTCGTGCAGAAGAGGCAAGACAACGCGCTTCCGAGCTCCTGAAAGAGAAGCATGTTGATTCCGTGGAATATGCCGCGCTCGCTACGAAACTTGAAAAAGAGCTCGCACGATTGCGGGTCGTACGCAAAAGACGAAGACGAATTTAGAGACCTTGCGCAAAAGCACTTTGATTCCTTCAAGGTGCTTTGTTATTCCCCAAAAAAGGGGTATAATTTTCTATACATATCATATAGACATCACACTATGAAACCGTACTTAAAATCAAATGAAAACCGCGGCTTGCTCGTCTTTCACGTCGAAAAATCCTCATGGTACTTCAAGTACCATTGCGGTTTTTCGACGCTCCAAGACTTCGCAATCCATCGATTTTCATTT
>Ga0209514_10007994_pt1 | contig 12255 bp, 10 predicted proteins | sample Subgrocontami58m_FD_187452 | JGI IMG/M metagenome (GOLD analysis project Ga0209514, IMG submission 187452) | Subsurface groundwater microbial communities from S. Glens Falls, New York, USA - GMW37 contaminated, 5.8 m (SPAdes) (version 3) | ecosystem: Environmental > Aquatic > Deep subsurface >...
TACCTGGGCCCTACTGCCTCTGAATACTCCAATATGCTGCGTCGTGTCACCTTTTCCTCCTCTTTCGGTAACACTAATTTTGACGCAACCACCCCCCTTTCGGTAACAATTATTATGAGTCAATGCGGCGTGTTGACTGATTCTTTTATAAAGTATATAATTCCCCTCATAGTGAGCGCTCACTTACTACAAGGAGGAAATTATGGCGACTAAGTATGATAAAACAGGCAAGTTAGCTGTGGCCGATGCTGCTCTTACCTTATTTGCCGAAAAAGGGATATTAGCCACCACGACCAGAGATATTGCCACAAAAGCCGGCGTAGCCGAGGGAACTATTTACCGCCATTATGTGGATAAAGACGCCCTGGCAGCGGAGCTTTTCAGACAATGCCTGGTCAGGTTAAATGAATACCTTCGTGGGAAACTCCAGCAGCAAAAAAGCGTGGTTGGCAAGTTTAGAGTCCTGGTGCAGTCATTTTTTGACTTTGCGCAGGAGCAACCAGCCAGCTACTCATACGTTATGCTCGGCCACTATACCCAGTTCGATGGGCTTCCACCTGGCACACCCATGCCGCGGGACGTCTTTGTGGAGCTTATACGAGACGGCATGGAGAAAGGGATACTGCAACACCGGAACGAATTTCTCTCCGCCGCAATGTTCATCGGGGCCTTAGAGCGGGTCATATTCTTTAAAAATCATGGGCTTATCCAGGAGGAATATAATCAGATTATCCCCCAGGTCGCCGAGGCATGTCTGAGAATGTTGTCAACCGAGGATATATGGGCAGCCGAATGCTGCTGAATCACGCTTCCACCTCTAATTCGGGGAAAAGATGTCCCCTGGAAAATCGAAGTCATAAATCAAGGATTTCCTGATTGTTCTTTTATCACCCTCGCCTTTCCGTTCCTCTCCCATCGAGGGAGAGGAAAATTGGATTGTTATTCTTGGGAGAATAAAGGCGGCCGACCCGTTTAGCCCCTTAAGAATCATATTATGTGTGAAAATGGCAAGACTTTTTTCACCACAGAGAACGCCCCGATGCATCGGGGCGATTTCTTAATTGTCTCTGTGCACTCCGTGTCTCTACTTAGTGATTCCGGCTTGTCCGGGTTAGGTTGTAACTCTTTACAAAGAGGCTATTTATGTTAAAATTGCAAGGCAATATGAAGTATCTTATAGGCGTAGACATTGGCTCTGTAAATGTCAAAATATCACTCATTGATGAAGATAGTAATCTCCTATATCTCGACAAACAAAAGATAACTTCAAATCCTAAGGCAACAGTCAATACCTTGCTAGCTGGTTTAAGTAAAAAGTTCAACCTTGAACAGATTGTTGCTGCTGGCGTGTCTGGCTCTGGCAAAGCTTTGATTCCGAAAGAGTTTCATTGGTCAGAGTATAGTAGCTCGCTGGCGATAGCTTCAGGACTTCTTCACGGACATCCCGATGCCAAGACCATCATACAAATTGGCGGCCAGAGCTCCCTGGTTATAGGATTGGAGGAGGGACTGAAGAGACCATGGAAGGTGGCGTCAAATCCTCTTTGTGCTGCTGGCACCGGAAGGTTCCTTGAGCAACAAGCATATAGACTTGGTATCAGTATGGACGACTTTGCTGGACTGGCTTTAAAATGCCAGGGCAATCCGCCGAGGATAGCTGCCAGATGTAGTGTTTTTGCCAAGAGCGACCTCATTCACCTCCAGCAGAAAGGCGTCTCTGTTGAAGCAATGCTTTATGCATTGTGTGAAAGCATTACCCGGATGGTCGCCTCACTCAAAAAAGGTATTTTTGAGGAGCCTATCTATTTTGTGGGTGGTGTTGCCGCCAATAAGGCAATTGTCAAAGCTCTTAAGGAGGTCCTTTCGGCAAGGAACGGGCATCCCTTAGAGGTTATAGTTCCTGATAACTATCTTTTCACAGAGAGCCTTGGGGCGGCCATATTATCATCAGGGAAAAGTTCTAAAGTAAGCACACTGCCAGAATCAGATACACTCGCCCGCTATTTTGAGATGCCCCGGCTTCAGAAGGTCCCATTACCGAGTAACGGGACGAGCCAGGTGATTAATCAACCATGCCTAGGTTATCTTGGAGTTGATGTTGGTTCTACCAGCACTAAGGCAGTGATACTCGACGAATCAGGCAAAAAAATTCTGGTCAAGAACTATCTGATGACTGCGGGCAGGCCTGTTGATGCAGTCAAGCAAGTTTTCAGGAACCTGCTGAACGCAGGTGCTGACAAAGTCAACATAGTTGGCGTAGGCGTTACTGGTTCCGGTAGATATTTGATTGGTGGCTTAATTGGGGCAGACTTGATCAAGAACGAGATTACGGCACAGACGAGAGCCGCTGCCGAGATAGACCCCGAAGCAGATATTATTGAAATTGGGGGCCAGGATTCCAAGCTGGTTATCAAAAGGAATGGAGTCGTCGTTGATTACCAGATGAACAAGGCATGTGCTGCCGGAACAGGCAGTTTTATTGATGAAATGGGTGAAATACTGGGTATCTCCGTGAAAAATGGCGACTTTGCCAACATGGCATTAGGCGCATCTCATACTGTTGACCTGGGAACAAGGTGTGCTGCTTTTATGGGCCAGGCCGTGCCCTCAGCTCAGCGGGAAGGCGTCTCCATAGAGGTGATTACAGCCAGTCTTGCCAACTCTATCGCCAAGAACTATCTATCCAAAGTCGTGGGTACCAGAAAGCTGGGCAACAAGATTATCCTCGCCGGAGCGGTATTTTATAATGAAGCTGTTGTCTCTGCTTTTCATCAGCAGCTCAAAGGGAAAAATCTTTCCGTTGCCGAGCATCGGGAAGTCAGTGGGGCCATAGGTGCAGCGCTTCTGTCAAAAGAGGCGATGTCAGGCCTAACGTCAAAATTCGAGGGGTTGCGTAAAGTCATTGATAGCGAGTGCAACCTTTCCACATTTATTTGCAAGACATGCGAGGATAACTGCACTATAACTCGCATGAAAATGCCAGATGGGAAACTCACCTTCTATGGCAGCCGGTGCGACCGGTATGACAGCACCATTAGCCAGGGGAGAAGAGAAACATTCTTTGACGAACGGGAGAAATTGCTCTTTCGGGAATACAAGGAGGGTTCTGGCACCGGGCCTTCGGTGGGGATTCCCAGGGCGCTCCTGGTGTACGACTTTGCGCCAATGCTTATCGGTTTCTTAAATGCGCTCAGTGCCAGGGTAGTACTCTCCAGCAAAACAAATAACGAAATTATGGAGCAGGCAGTAGAGTTAAGCTACTCCGACAGTTGTTTCCCTGTCAAACTCCTTCATGGGCACGTCGCCAAGCTGAATAATGTAGACTATATCCTTTATCCCAGTGCTATTCGCCTGGGTAAAAAAGAAGGCGACGAAAACCAGAAATATGCCTGCCCACTAGTACAGGCGTCCCCTTTTATAATACGGCAGGTTCTCAACTTAGAGGAAAGGCTGTTAATACCCACAATTGACTTCAGCCTGGGTAATGCTGATGTGATAAATAACCTTACCGATGTAGCTATGAAGATGGGGTTCAGTAAAAGGAGGGGCAAGGAAGCGGCTGTGGCGGGCATTGAAGCCCAGCAGAAATTCGAAGCTGATAGGACAGTGCTGGGCGAAAAACTGCTAAAGCAACTGCGCGAAAGTGATCAACTGGGTGTGGTACTCCTGACACGGTCTTATATGTCGCAAGACTCAGGGGCTAATCTCGGCATTGCTGAAAAGCTAGCCCAACTCGGAGTTGTGCCCATACCCTTGGACTTTCTTCCACTTACCTCAGTAAACCCCAAGAAATACTCAGACAGGCCCTACTGGTCTTATGAGGGAAAATTCATAGCCGGAGCAGCTATCAGCGCCTCCGACCGGCAGCTATTTAGTCTGGCACTGACAAACTTCGGTTGTGGCCCCAACTCGTTTATATTGAAACTTCTCGAAGACATAATGGGCAGCAAACCCATGGGGCAGCTTGAAATTGATGAGCATGCTGCTGAAGCAGGTATTGTTACCCGGCTTGAGGCTTTCGTAGATACCATTAAGGGATACGCTCGCTCTGCCAGACAAGGAGAAACGCCAGTTAGAGACATCTACAGGGGAGCAACACCGCTGATTAACAAAGAGAAGACTTTGCTCATGCCGAGAATGTCACCCCAGGTAGAGGCTGTGGCTGCGGCAATGCAGTCTTTTGGTGTCAGGGCAGTTGTCCTTCCGGAGCCAGATACGCGTAACCTTCTCTATAGCAACCAGGTAACATCCGGCACAGAGTGTCTGCCATATCGCGTAACTCTAGGCGATTTTATGAGGTTTTACTATGAAAATGGCAATGCCAAAAAAGATGTAGAGGGATTCTTGAGTGGGGCATATGGCCCTTGCCGTCTGGGTAAATATTCTATAGAACAAACTCGGATACTTAAAGATATCGGTTTTGACATCCCCATGTGCACTACTAATTCCAACAGTGCTTATCGCGATTTGAATATTAGTTCTGCTTGTGAGCGCCTCGCCTGGAAAGGAATTGTAGCTGTAGATTATTTGATGAAGCTTCTTTGGCGCACTCGCCCGTACGAGAAACAGAAGGGTGCAGCAGATAGTCTCTTTGATGAGTACATCGCTAGAATCGTGGAATGTATACGCAGAAGGGAGGCCTCAAAAGATGTCCTGCGGCAGGCATTGTCTGAATTTAAGGCCCTGATTGACCCGGAATTGCCTAGGAGACCGCTAGTTGGCATTAATGGGGAAATCTATTTACGCTCCAACAGATTCAGCAATTGTAATCTGGTAAAGGTATGTGAAGAGGTGGGACTTGAAGCCGTAGTTTCCTCTATGGGGGAATGGATTAAATATGTCTCCTTCCGGAACCTGGAAGACGCTGTCAAGAGCCGAAACGTTATGAAAACTATACGAAGCTATATCAGGAAGCGCATCCAGGAGAATGATGAACGGGTGGCAGCAGGTTGTTTCGATGGGGTGGGGGTGGAGAGAGAGCCTTCAACGTTGGGGCTACTGGCTAAATCACGCCAATACTTATCCCCCAAATGCGGTAGTGAAGCGGTGCTAAGCATAGGAAGCGGAATCGAATGGATGGAGGATAGCAGGTTTGCAGGTGTAATATCAGTGATGCCTCACGGCTGTATGCCAGGTGGTATTGTCGCGGCGATGGCAGACAAGTTCACTACAACTTATCAAAAACCCTGGATCAGCCTTACCTATGACGGTTTTTTGGAATCAAATAATCTGGCACGGATTAGCGAGTTTGCTGAACTTATCAAATTCTGTAACAAGGAAGGCGCGGAAACTACTTTATATTCCCGGAAGACTTAAAATAATTGTCGCTGTTCTTCATGTAAAAAACTCCTGCGTTAGCTTAAAACAGGTATTACCTTTTAGAAGCTTTCGTTAATCTGTTGCGCTGGAGCCGGAACAAGGCGAGATGCGCAAGCTCCCAGCTCCTCCATCTCTGAAATCCGATAAAATGGATGCCTCTCCTGATAGTGAATATTTAAAAACAGTATTATTGCTTTTTATGCTAATTTAATTTCCCACTCTTCCACAAATACAACATCATCCCATATCAGATATGGATAAATAATCGAAAAGTTTACTCCCATATTTAGTCCTTAAGTGGATTGTATACCTTATTTGCTGTAGAATATTACTACAGCTATAGGGACTGAGAAATGAAAGTCTATCTAGGAATTGATGTAGGTTCGGTAACCACTAAGCTCGCCGTCTTAGACGAAAAGGATAATCTCCTTAATAGTATTTACAAACGCACCCAGGGTAAGCCTATTTTGATGGTCCAGGAGGGGCTTCAATCTATTAGAAATGACTTACCCCCTGGAACCGAGATTGCGGGAGTGGGAACCACCGGTAGCGCCCGCTATCTGGCAGGCGTAGTGGTTGGTGCGGATATAGTAAAAAACGAGATTACCACTCATGCAGTAGCGGCGCTCCATTATGTTCCGGATGTTCAGACTATTATCGAGATTGGCGGCCAGGATAGTAAAATCATCCTTGTCCGGGATAGCATCGTTACCGATTTCGGTATGAACACGGTATGCGCTGCCGGTACCGGTAGTTTTCTTGACCACCAGGCGCTCCGCCTTAATATAACAGTGGAGGAGTTTGGCCCGCGGGCGTTGCTGAGCAAAATGCCGGTAGGTATTGCTGGCCGTTGCACGGTTTTTGCCGAGTCGGACATGATTCATAAGCAGCAGGTAGGACACCGTACAGAAGATATTCTGTATGGTTTGTGTGAAGCTCTGGTTCGTAATTATTTAAACAATGTAGGGTTAGGCAAGGAAATAAGACCTCCGATTGTATTCCAGGGAGGCGTCGCTTTTAACAAAGCCATCGTTAAGGCTTTTGAGGAGAACCTGAAAAAAAAAGTAATTGTGCCTATACACCACGAGGTTATGGGCGCTATCGGGGCTGCCATCCTCGTTCACGAGGAACTGGCAGGCGGTGGAAAAACACAATTCCTGGGTTTTGATGCCAGCCAGCGGGAATACAGCACCTCGTCATTTGAATGTAAATCCTGTCCTACCCTGTGTGAAATCGCTCAACTGGGAGTAAACGGCAAAATATTGGCCCGGTGGGGAGGCCGCTGTGACCTCTGGGAACGGGTATCTTCTCATACCGGTCCCGCTAAACTACCCGAACTAACAACTGTCCAAAAGGAGGGGTGAAATAAAGGGTGAAAATCGCTATTGACGCTATGGGCGGCGACAATGCTCCGACAGAGGTCATAAAAGGGGCAGTAGAGGCTGCTAGAGAATTTGGCATCGAGGTGTTGCTGGTAGGGCAACAGGCTGTTATTCAAGACCAGCTTAAGTCCTTTAAAAACCTGGATTCCCTGGTCTCCATTATAGATGCCCCTGACGTAGTTGGCTTTGACGAGCACGCAACTCAGGCAGTAAAGGAAAAACCACGCTCTTCTGTAATGGTCGGAATGAGGTTGCTCCGGGGAAAGGGTGTTTCAGCTTTTGTCTCTGCCGGCCATACTGGAGCTGTTCTCTTCGCCGCTTTAATGACACTGGGCAAGGTGCATGGCATACAGCGGCCAGCCCTGGGCGCCCTGATAAAAACTCAACAAAAACCCGTCCTGCTTCTGGACGCCGGAGCCAATACGGACTGCCGTCCTTACTATCTGGTTCAGTTTGCATATATGGGTAGTATTTATATGAACAAGGTATGGGGCGTAGAAAATCCCCGTGTAGGTCTTCTGGCTAATGGAGAGGAAGAGATAAAGGGCAACTTACTGGTACGCTCAACCCATCAGCTTCTCAAACAGGCCAAATTGAATTTTGTGGGCAACGTGGAAGGACGGGATATTCTTAAGCAGACCGTAGATGTAATTGTGACTGATGGTTTTACAGGGAACGTGGCCCTTAAGTCTCTTGAAGGAATGGGAGAATCAATATTTAGTTCTCTCACAGCCGTGTTTAAAAGTAATCTTCAATTCAGGTTAGCAGGCTTGTTCCTGCGGCCCGCTTTACGGGCTGTAGCCAAACAAGTTGATTATAGTGAATATGGAGGGGCGCCATTACTGGGTGTAAGAGGAAATGTGATAGTTGCACATGGCCGCAGCCAGTCTAAAGCTATAAAAAACGCCATACGGCTGGCTAAACAAACAGTAGACCAGGGATTGCCCCAGGCTATGATGGAGGAAAAATTATGGCTAAACCAGTAGAACTAGACGACAAGACATTTGATCCGGCTATCTCCAAGGGTACGCTTCCGATACTGGTAGATTTCTGGGCAGCATGGTGCGGTCCGTGCCGCATGGTTGGCCCCATTGTCGAAGAACTCGCCCAGGAATATGACGGAAAAATTAACTTTGGAAAGCTGGACGTGGATAAATTCCCGCAGATCGCCAGCCGGTTTAGTGTACGCAGCATCCCTACACTTATCGTTTTCCAGCAAGGGAAACCTTTAAAGCAGTTCATGGGATACCGGCCCAAGGCTGATTTCAAAAAAGACCTGGATGCCATTCTAGGCCCTTCTAAAGAGGCTAAAAAATGAAACGGCCTTTAAATGTGGCCATTATCGAACAGGCTGCTAATGCTAAGCTATGCTCTGAAAGCTGCGGGGTAAACTGGCTTAAACCCGAACCTCAAAAAGATGCCGGTGAACGGCTCCGGAAGCTGTACGGGAATTCAGTGAATATTGAATTCCTGGACCTGGATATACCTGAAGTCCGTCAAAAACACGGCGGGTGGCTAAAGAGGGTAAAGGAAGAAAACCTTCTCCTTCCCCTCCTGGTTATCAATGGCGAGATCCGGATTTCGGGTTTCTTCGACACCCGTATGCTTCTTGACATGGTAGATGCTGAGGGCGAACTAAGCCGTGACTGAGGTTTATGATGTAGCTATTATCGGCGGCGGGCCCGGAGGACTAACCGCTGGACTATATGCAGCCAGAGGTAAACTAAAATCAGTCCTTTTAGAGAGGGGTTTAGCCGGCGGCCAGATTGTAAATGCTGAACGTGTGGAGAACTACCCGGGCTTTCCCGAAGGCATCTCCGGCATGGAGTTGGGGGAACGGATGTTGGCACAGGCTTCTAAGTACGGGCTTGATATCGCCTATGCCGAAGCTACAGGGGTAGAGCTTAAAGGTAAGATTAAAACCGTCCATACTTCCCGGCAGAGCTATATAACCAAAAGCATTATTATCGCCGCTGGTTCCGAGCACCGCAAACTAGGTGTACCGGGAGAGAAAGACCTGTTGGGCAGGGGCGTTTCCTATTGCGCTACTTGTGATGCCCCATTTTTCCGGGAGCAACGGGTAGCGGTGGTAGGAGGTGGAGATGTTGCCCTTACTGATGCACTTTTCCTGTCCAGGTTCGCCTCCAGGGTAATCATTATCCACCGCCGGCGGGAATTAAGGGCTGCCGGCATCCTTCAAGAACGGGTATCCGCAGAACGGAATATCGAATTCCTGTGGGATACGATAGTTGAGGCTGTAGAGGGAAACGGACAGGTGCAGAAACTGTTGCTCCGCCGTGTGGATACTAAAGAGAAGAGTACACTTGCTGTGGACGGGGTATTTGTAGCTATAGGTTTGGAACCAAATACCCATTTTCTGGAAGGGAAAATCCCTCTTTCATCTGCTAACCAGGTGATAGTTAACGGGTTAATGGAAACCGAGATACCGGGAGTGCTTGCCGTGGGCGATATAAGACAAAATTCCCCCCGTCAGGCTGTTGCGGCTGCAGGTGATGGGGCTAATGCTGCCATTTCGGTCGTCCGGTACCTTAGAGAGCAATAAACAGAGTAGGGGCACAGCATGATATGCCCTTGTTTAACAAATCCGTTGCCATATGTTGTGTTTAGCTGAAAAAGAAGCATTATATAAACTATGATAAGACTGTGCAATCCCAGGGATATTCCATCCATCTATGCTATAATTAATGACGCTGCAACCGCTTATAAAGGACATATTCCCCAGGATTGTTATCACGAACCATACATGCCTTTAAACGAGTTGGAACAGGAGATACATCGGGTTAACTTCTATGGATGGGAGGAAGAGGGCAAACTGCTGGGGATAATGGGATTGGAACCTGTCCTCGATACCACCCTTATTCGCCATGCCTATGTACTCACCGCCCACCAGCGTAAAAATATAGGCAGCCGCCTGTTAACTCATCTTATAAACGTTACCACAACACCAATGCTATTGGTGGGAACATGGTCGGCGGTAAAATGGGCGGTTATATTTTATCAAAAACATGGTTTCCAACCCCTTTTCAATAAAGATGAACTTCTGTTAAAATACTGGGTAATCCCTGACAGGCAAAGAGATACTTCAGTCGTGTTGGGATTTAACATTAAAGGAGGCCGCTAACCATGCCAAAGCAATCATACCCACTGGTATATCAACCTTTTTCCATAGGGCCTATGAAACTTAAAAACCGTACAGTTATGGCGCCTATGGCCACCAACACGGCGGATGTGAATGGATTAGTGGTCCAGCAAGGTCTGGACTACTACGAAGCACGGGCGCGGGGGGGGATAGGACTAATCATTATGGAAGTGAACTGTGTCAAGTCACCCCAGGGCAAAAGTGGACCAACCCGATACGTGATTGAGGATGACCGGTGCATCCCCGGACTAACTAAAATGGCTGAGGTCATCCACAAACATGGAGCCAAAGCTGTTATGCAATTGCAGCATTCAGGCGCTCAGTCCGTTTGCCGGAGTGTAAACGGTGAAGCGCCGGTAGCCCCTTCAGTGGCCCGCAGCTCCGATGGAGGCGATACCCGGGCGTTAACCGTAGCTGAGATTCACGAGCTTGCCCGTCTGTGGGCACAGGGGGCGGTCCGCGCTAAAAAAGCTGGCTTCGATGGCGTAGAAGTTCACGGCGCCACTAACTACCTGCTGGCAGAGTTTCAATCATCTAACTGGAACAAGCGCACTGACGAATACGGCGGCGATATAAAAAACCGCGGGCGTTTTTTAGTTGAAGTTCTCCAGGCTATAAAGTCGGCAGTTGGCCCGAATTATCCTTTCTGGGCCCGCATTAACGTACAGGAGTTCGGACCAGCAGGAGGAGTAACAGAGGATGACGGGGTAAAACTGGCTCAAATGGCCGAGGCAGCCGGAGCTTATGCTATAAACGTTACCAGCTTCGGCGGCGGACCTTACGGCCGCGTGCCACCCATGGGCGTACCCAAAGGGAATATGTTACAGTTATCCGAAAGAATCAAAAAGGCGGTAAAAATACCTGTCATGGTAGTTGGACGGCTGGACCCTGCTCAGGGGGAGAAAGCTATCCAGGAAGGTAAGACAGACCTTATATGTATCGCCCGTTCAATGCTTTCAGACCCGGAGCTACCGCAGAAATATGCTGAAGGCCGCCCGGAGGATGTAATGCCCTGTATTTCATGTGGATATTGTAACGAATCTATCCGGCTCAAGAGTTCCGTTCAATGTGTGGTTAATCCGGCTCTGTGCTTTGAGAAAGAGATGGCCGTGACGCCGGTTTCCAAACCGAAGAATGTGCTTGTAATTGGCGGTGGGCCAGCGGGGATGGAAGCTGCCAAGATAGCCGCGATGCGGGGCCACAAAGTCACGCTCTACGAGCAAGAAAAAAAGCTCGGCGGACAGTTAAATCTGGCAATCCTGCCTCCTTTTAAAGAACCCCTGAAGGATTTACTCCACCACCTGACCAGTCAGATGCCAAAACTTGGGGTTAAAGTGGAACTGGGCAAAAAAGCCACACCCCCGGTAGTAAAAAAACTCAATCCTGATGCTATAATTGTTGCAACGGGAGCGGAACCTTTCTTACCGCCGATACCAGTACGGGATTCCAAACCGGTTGTTCAAGCTATAGACGTTCTCTCTGGCAAGGCTAAGGTAGGTGAGAGGGTTGTTATCGTCGGCGGTGAACTGGTAGGGTGTGAGACTGCGGAATACCTGGCAGAGAAAGGAACCAAAGTAACAGTAGTGCGGAGAGGCCCTGATATGGCGACCAAAGTGCGTCCTGGCGCCCGGACAGTGCTCCTGGAACGCCTGAACAAAAAGGGTGTGACTCTTATCCCCGGGGTCTCATCTTATGATGAAATTAATAAAGATGGGCTGGTGCTCACCAGGAACGGCCAGAAACAGGTCATTTCTGCTGATACGGTGATTATAGCTGCCGGTGCAAAACCCGACACTACTTTGTTGGACTCGTTAAAGAAAGACTGCCCCAATACTACAGCCGTGGGTGACCTGATTGAACCCAGGGATATTCAAGCTGCGATAAATGAGGGGTACCGGGCGGGTCTTAAAATATAATATTGATAAAAACCATAGATATATGGGTATAAAAAGGAGGCAACTGTGCCCGTAATCAGGTATCATTGTTCTAAGTGTGACCGTGGATTTGAGTTGATGCGTCCCCCTAATAAAGCCACGGACAACATGAATTGCCCAAAATGTGGCCATCCGGCTACTCCATCCTCCAATTTCCTGGGGAGTTCTCAGTCCGGTAAGGCTGAATCGGTTCCAGAGCCGGGCTTGCGTCGGGAGGTTCCGCGCTGGGTAAAGGGGCAGGTAGAATCGCAAATTAGACAGATGGTTAGTGGCAATGACTCCGTCGCCGGACAGGAAGTGGAGCTAATTGCCCAGAAAGTGTTAAAGGACCTTAACGACGCCGGGTTGGAAGCAACCCCGGGTAATATCAAAACACTTGCCCAGAGGCACCTGGCCGGATTCGATAGCTGGGCTAAAACAGCCAGACGCAGCGGGGCAAAAATGGACGAAGCAGCAAAAG
>Ga0209514_10007995_pt1 | contig 12255 bp, 13 predicted proteins | sample Subgrocontami58m_FD_187452 | JGI IMG/M metagenome (GOLD analysis project Ga0209514, IMG submission 187452) | Subsurface groundwater microbial communities from S. Glens Falls, New York, USA - GMW37 contaminated, 5.8 m (SPAdes) (version 3) | ecosystem: Environmental > Aquatic > Deep subsurface >...
GAGGCGCCAGTCCCGCCCGCGCAGGACTCGGTGACCGCCTGCATCAAAATCGCCGCCTCGGTAATCCCCATGCCCGAACCGCCGTATTGTTCCGGCATGGCAACGCCCAGCCAGCCGGCCTCCGCAAAAGCCCGGTGAAAGTCCAGGGGATAGCCGCCCTCCTTGTCCTTGGCGAGCCAGTAGTCGTCCCCGAACCTTTCGCAAATCTTGAAAACAGCTTCGCGGATGGCTTGTTGATCGGGGGAAAAAGAGAAATCCATCAATCACGCTCCTTGTGGCAACGCGCAGCGGGCTTCGGGTCGAAAAAATCAGGCGGGGCGGCGACGGTACAGCATGGTCGCCCGCATCTCCTGGGCGATGCTGCCGTCCTGCTTTACGCAGCGGCGTTCGAAGACAATGATCCCGCGGTCCGGCTTGCTGGTTTCCTTCTTGTCGACGACTTTGGAAACCATATGGATAGTATCGCCGTGCTTGACCGGACTCAGCATCCGCCAAGCGTCCATTTGCAGCAGCGTCAACAGAGTTCCGTCGTTGATGCCGGTGGCGTAGGATAGGCCGCCCATGATGGCGAGCACCAGCGGCCCGTGGGCGATGGGCTCTCCGAACGGCGTCGTCTTGCAGTACTCGAAGTTGGCATGAACGCCGTTGAAGTCCCCGGACAAGCAAGAGAAATTGACGATGTCGGTCTGGGTCACCGTGCGTGCCGAAGTGGTGAACTCCCGGCCCACCTCGAAATCCTCGTAGTACAAGCCGCGTATGGTTTGCTGTGTCATGGGTTCCTCCTCATGGGTTCCTCCAAGTGTCGGACCACGGTTACCGTGGCCGATGCTCTGAATGGGCGCCGAAAAAGGGGCGGGCGGCCTCGTCGGCGTAGAGCTTCAATAACCCGGTGCGGCGGTCTTTGCCGTAGAGAAATTCAATGTTGCGGATACCCAAAGGGTCCACTTGTTCCCGCAACAAGCGGAGCGTGTCGGCATCGGGCAGCGGCGTGACCGTGGCATCCTCCACGATCACTGCGGCGGGAGTCGCCTCGCGCAAGGCGGTTTTCGAGACCCAGGGATGGCAGCTCACGGCCCGGGTGTCAGCTCGCGTGAATTCGAACACCGCTAGGTCAGTAACCAGAATGATCCTGGCATTGGGATCGGGGTTCGCCGCCAGCGGGTCGCACACCACGAACTCCACCTCATCGACGAAGCAGCGCCGGTCCTGCCGGGGCAGATAAGCGAAAAACGGCCGGGCGATCTCGGCCAACTCGGCCAGCCCGGCCAATCCGGCAAAGCGCCGCGGACGGCGCTGGGCATCGGCGATTTGCAAAGTGTTGATGCGGCCCCGTGCGTCGATCTGCAGCGGGCGCACAAATTGCCCCATGCGCCCGGCGAGCCGCGGCATCATCTGGGTAATCCACTCGGGAGCCTCGAAACGCCGCACCGCTCCTTGCTGTGCGGCGCGCTCGCTGCGGCTCAAGCTGGCGCTGCGATACGCCCGGCTCAGGGTCAGCCCCGCCGGGTCTTCCACCGCCGGGCCCTGGCCTTGCGCCACGGCATGGGCCAAGAGCGCCGCTACTTGATTCAAGGCCGAAGCCAGACCAAGTTGAACGACTTCGGCCCGCGCGAGGTGGCGGCTCATCAGCCACACCATCAATTCGGCGGTATCGATATCGGACTTCATCCCATCCCCATCCGAATGCCGCGCTTTGCCCACTCGGTCACTGCCCCCCGCTCCAGGCCGACGTATTCCAACAGTGCCGGCCAGTCGGGCTCGTAACCCGGCAGGCAGCCGCCGGGCCGGGCGCCGCCGGGCAGGTGCACCACCTTATCCACCAGGGGCTCGGTAAGGTCCGCCTCCAGGCCGGTGGCGGCAATGTCGTCCACCAATTCCTCGCAGGTCACCACGACGCGCCGTGCCGCCAAGGCGAGCAAGCGATCGGCGCCTTTGTGCCCTCCCAGCACCACATTGCCCCTGGGATCGGCCCGCCAGCCATGGATATAGGCCACATCCACCGGGATCGGCGGGATGGCCCAATACTCTGCCCCGCTGTAAGGGCAGCGCACCGCCTTAAGCTCTGGACGCATCCGGGACAAAGCCTCGCCGTGGTGCTTGGGCAATGGCAGGAAAGAAACGCCCTCCACCGCGGCATTCAGTCCCAACACCAGAGAAGTCTCGGTCTCCTCGACCACTTCGGCACCGGCCTTGAGCCCCGGGCCCATGCCTAGGGCTTCCATGCCCAGATAAAAACTCCTGACCCGCCGTGCCACGCCGGCGGCCAGCAACAAATCGGTTTCCAGCCCGCCAGTCATCACCACCAGCTCTTCGAAACGCAGTCCCCGAATGACCCACTCCATCGCCATCCGCAGCGGCCGGCGGCTGAAGCTCCAGCCCCCCAGGACGATGCGGGACGCACCGGCGGCCAAGGCCGCGGCTTCCGGCAATGTGGCCAGCTTGGCGCCGGGTGTCGCCACTTAAAGTCCCAAGCCCCGGGCGATGATGTCGCGTTGCACTTCCATGGCGCCACCGCCGATTTCGAACAGCTTGGCATCCTGGAAGTGCATGGGCAGGCCGGAATCCACGCAGTAGCCGAGGCCCCCCATGAGGTGCAGGCCGGTGTAGGCGCAGTGCATGTAGCACTCGGCGCCGGCCACCTTGGCGTAGGACGCCTCATTGTGACAACTGCCGGTCTTGGCCAGCACGGCCGCGCCGCGATAGGTCAACAGCCGCGCAGCTTCCACCCGCATTTGCATGTCCACGATCTTATGGCGCACCGATTGCAGCTTGGATAGGGGCTTGCCGAACTGCACCCGCTGCTTGAGGTAGGGGATCACCTCGTCGATGATGCCCTGGGAAGCACCGACGCCGATGGCGCCGTGGTACAAGCGTTCGTTGTCCAGTCCGTGCAACATATATTTCCAGCCTTGGTTTTCCTTGCCGATCAAGGCCGAGGCCGGCAGCTTGAGGTCGCGAAAATTCACGGAGAAGGTCGGCACCATGGCCATGCCCATGGTCTCAATCCGATTGATCTCGATGGCCGGATTGGCGCCCGGATTTTCGATCAGGAACAGCGAAATGCCTTCCTGCTTGATCGCTTCCGGATCGGTGCGGGCGGCGAGGATCATGAAACCGGCGGATTGCGCCTGGGTGCAAAACATTTTCTCGCCGTTGATCAGGTAGGAGCCGTCGGCCTGCTTTAGGGCGCGGGTCCGCAGGGAGGCGGCATCGGAACCGGAGCCCGCTTCGGTGAGGCCCAGGGCCATGAAAGTTTCGCCTGCGACGACCTGGGTCAGCACCTTGTCTTTCTGTTCTTGATTGGCGAAGCTCGCCACCAGCGGCCCCAGGATCACGGCGGCGCGGCCGTAGGCGGTGGTCAGCGCCGACGAGCAGCGGGCCAGTTGCTCGACGAAAGCGATCATGCCGATGGGATCGGCGCGCTCCAGCCCACTGTATTCCGTGGGCATCAAAAAGCTATACATGCCCAACTCCCCCAGCTTGCGGAACAATTCCCGGGGCGGCTCCACCTTCTCGCGCACCCAGCCCAGGATCCGGCTGCGGGGCAACTCCTTCTCGACAAAACGGCGGGCGGTTTCCCGGATCGCCTGATGCTCTTCGGAAAGTTCGAAATCCATGGAATGACTCCTCGTAAGAATGATTAAAAAATTTTCTGCCGCCAGCCTCCGCTCACTCTTCGGCAGGGGAAGCCCCGCGAAGGGCGAGCGGTTTGGACGATGATCGCAGGGCGGTCAGCGTAGCTCCTGCAACGCAGCACGATACGCTTTCAGCACTTCGCTGCCGGGCTTGCCGCGTTTATCCAGGGTTTCCGCCCATTCGGCCGCCACCAAGGAAAAATTGGCGTCGATTTCCTTGCGTTCGGTTTGCGGTAGGCGGGCTATGATCACGCCTTGCTGGCGGATTTTCTCCTTGTCGATCTCCATTTGCTTATCCGTAAAGCTACACAGGTTGCGCGTCGCCGCCTCGCTGGCCTCGTTCATGGCCTTCTGGACGTTCTGGGGCAGTTTTTGCCAATGCGCTTCGCTGATGGCATAGGTAATCAACCCGCTGCCGAAATTCTCCCCCTCGGTTCCATACTTAACCAATGCGGTCAGCTTATTGGAAATAAGGCTGGCGTAGGGAAAGGTGAGTCCGTCGATGGTCCCACGCGACAGCGATTCGTGCAGTTCCGGCACGGCAATACGCACCGATACGCCCTTGAACGTGCGTACGGTGGTGTCGGACGCGCCCCCGGCGGTACGCAGCTTCATCCCTTCGATGGTTTTGATGCCATCGATCTTTCGTTTCGCCGTGAATAACTGGTACGGGGAGGTGGCAAAAGCGATCAACACCCTGACCCCATTGGGCTCGAACTCGCGCTTGGCGAGAATCCCGTCCCCCCTTGCCAGTTTCCAATACGCCAGGGTGCCCGTGCAAGAATTCGGGAAATTCCCGGGCAATTCCACGACGGCGGACAATGGCATTTTGTCGGAAGCGTAGGCGGGCGGTACATACCCGATGTCGACCACCCCGGATTGGGTCAGGGCGAGCAGATCCTTGACCTTGCCCAGTTGTTCCGACGGGTAGTATTCGAACTCGACGGCCCCGTTGGTCAGGCGGGTCACTTCCCGCATCCAGTATTTGGCGCCCTGCTCGGCAATATAACTCCCCACCGGCAGAGAATCCGCCACCCGCAGTTTCATCTGCTGCGCGGCAACCTCACCAATGAAAAACGACAACGCCACAATGGCTGCGCTCAAGAAAGCACAAATCCTTATTCCCGCTCTCATCGCTATCTCCTCTAGTGTCTACCCGAAACCAAAGTCGGTTTCCCTGCCTCCGCCCCAACATCGCCGAATCGCATAACTCGAATTCGCTTTTCTCCACCTCCTGCGTCAAATCATTGCGTCATGTCAATAAGCCGAAACAGGAGCGCTTTTTTCGTCCACCACCCGCAGGGTCTTGTAGCCGACATACGGGAGCCGTTCGTGAAAGCCGGACGGCACCAGGGAGAATGATGGCCTTGCGATAGGCCATGCGCTTGCTGCCGTAGATGGCGGCGGCATGCTGGGTCATGGCCCGCAGCGTGGCCACTCCCGCCTGCAGGAAGGTCGGTCGCAGGGAATGGGCCACGTCCACATAGCGCGGCTTTCCGCCGCGGCGTCCACAGGGCCGTGGAGCCGCCTGGCTCACGGCGTCATACCAGGCGGAAGGTCGGCAGCGGCACTTCCCGGTCGGGGAAGTTCACCTGCACCCGCTTGTCCACCGCCATGTCCTCCGGTTTGCCTTCGATCTCGGCGAACAGGAAATAATCCTCGTCGAGTCGGACCAGGCCGATAGTGTAGGGCGCGTGGCTCTTCCATATCGCAGAAGGCGGCCGGTGCACCACCGAAAAGCTGTAGATGCTGCCCGCGCCCTTGGATTGTTCCCATGCCGGCTTGGCGCCGGCATCGCACATCGGACAGATGGAGCGCGGCGGGAAAATGGCGCCGCTACAGGCCGGGCAGCGCTGGAACAGCAGTTTTTTGTTACGGACCGCTTCCCAATAAGGCAGCGCATCCTGGGTGACCCGGGGTTGGGGATAGCTTTCCTTGAAATTCGCGAATTCACCTTGTTCCAGCATGGTCGTCCTCCTTACGATTTTTCCGTGCCCAGGATCACGGCGCTGTGGCAGGCGAGCATGCCGCCGGCGGAATAGGCCATCGCCACCTTGGGATTGTTGCCGGCCTTGAGCCCCAGGGGATTGCCCCGCAGTTGGCGGATGGTTTCCACCAGGGAATCTGCAGCCACTGAAATGCCCGGTTGGCCGAAACCCATCCAGCCGCCGTTGGTATCCACCGGGAAATCGCCCCCTGGACGCATGCGGCCGCTTCTCATCAATTCCATGGCCTTGCCCTTAGGAGCGAAGCCCAAGTCCTCCAGTTGCACCAGCACGGTGTGGGAAAAATTACCGGCGAGGGCCGCCAGTTGCATGTCTTGGGGTTGCATGTCCGCCATCTCGTAGGCTTCCTTGGCGGCGTAGGCGGCGCCGGTGGTGGTGAGGGCGGGCAGCGGCCCCAGCGGAATGCGGCTCTTGCGCAGGTTGATGCGCTCGCACAGATATTCATGCGTGGTGCAGGTGCCGAAACCGTGAATGTAGATGGGATTCTTGGCACGCGCCGCCCGCTCCACGCTGGTAACGATGAAAGCCCCGGCGGTGCCCCCCGGCCCCCAGACGGCGCACATCCAGCGCCGTAGCGGCGAAGAAATGTAGGGAGATTTCATCACGTCTTCCACGGTGATGAGACCGTGCTTGCGCTTGGCCGCCTTGGGGTGATGCACCGCCCACTCTTGGCGCTGCACCGCCACCTCGGCGAAGTCCTCTTCGGTGACGCCGAATTCGTGCATATAACGGCAGGCCAACTGAGCGTAGATGGTGGGAATGGTGGGCCCGTAAGGAAACTCGAACTGGGGGCAGGCGTCGGTGGCGGCGCCCACCGCGGTGGCGTCGATGAACAACTGCACGGCGTCCGCCTGCACGCACAGTACGTAATCGGCCACGCCCACGGCAACGGCCAAGGCCGCCTGGCCGATCATGGCGTTGACCCCGGCGCCGTGGAAAGTCAGCTCGGTGGTCATGCGCACCGGGAGTTGCAGGTAGGAGGCGAAGATATTATTCCACTGGGGCCGGCGGTCGGCCCAAGGGGCGCGGCCGGTAAGCAAAATATCGATGTCGTCCTTCTTGATGCCGGCATCCCTGATCGCTCCCCAGGTGGCTTCGTTGGCCAGTTGCAGCGGATCCTTGACGTTCTGTTCGTCCGCGTAGGCATCCCCCATGCCGACGATGGCCGCGACCCGGCCCAGGGATCGATCTGGTTTTTTCATCTCATTCCTCCTTAATCACACGGCAATCCAAGCTGTTTCGCGATAACCCGCAGTTGAATCTCGTAAGCCCCCACCGTCACCGGCGCCACCAGGGCGTCCAGCGCCATGCGCATCACCGGCAGTTCCTCGGTGATGCCCCAGCCGCCGCCGATGTGCAGCGCCGCCTGGGTCACCCGATACACCGCTTGCGTGACGAACAGCTTGGCCGAGGAGACCTCGAGAATGATGTCCTGGATGGGCGCGCCGCTGTCCCAGCGGCTCGCGGCATGATAAGTGTAAAGCCGCGAGGCTTCCACGTCGACGTGGGATTGGGCCAACTGGAAAGCGATACTCTGGTTGGCGCCGATGGGCTTGCCGAACTGCCGGCGCACTTTGGCGTAGTCCAGCGCCCAGGCCAGCGCCGTTTGCATGTGGCCCAGCCAGCGGGCGCAGACCATCACCCGCTCCCGGTTGAAGCCTGCCATGATGGCCCCGAAACCGGCTTCCAGCCGGCGGCTTTCCGAAACCCGGGCGCCGTTGAAACTGACCCGGCAGGTCGGCATGGGCCGGTTGGCATAGGTCTTGAGCTGGGAAGTCTGCACGCCCGGGGTCCGGCGATCCACCGCGAAGAAATGCATGCCGTGACGCGCCTTGGTGGGGTCGGTGCGGGCCAGCACCATCAGCACGTCGCAATCGCCCGCCAGGGTAATGAAGGATTTGATGCCGTCCAGCACCCACTCGTCGCCCTCGCGCTTGGCCGTAGTCTTGATGTTCTGCAAATCGCTCCCGGCTTCCGGTTCAGTGACGGCTATGGCCAACAGGCATTCGCCGGCATTGTTGGCCCGGGCCAATTGATGATGCCCCTCGTTGCCGAAATCCCAGAGCAAGCCCCCGGCCACCCCTTGAATCACCGGCATGATAGCCAAGTTGGGGTTGATCTTGGCGTACTCTTCCACCGCGATCACTTCCTCGGTAACGCCCAAATCGGCCCCGCCCAAGAACTCGGGGGCATGTAATCCGATCAACCCCGCCTTGGCGGCGGCATGGTAAAACTCCATGGGAAACTTGGAGTCCTTGTCCGCCTGCTGCCAGCGGGGGCCGATTTCCTTTTGTGCGAATTTGCGGCACATGTCGCGAAAAACTTCGCGATCGACGCTGTTCTTGGCGCTCCGCCTTGCTACTGGTTCCATGCAGTACCTCTCCCGTGCGATGAATTGCGGGTCAATCCACCGGTAGTTGCAACTGTTTTGCGATAACCCGCAGTTGAATCTCGTAAGCCCCCACCGTCACCGGCGCCACCAGGGCGTCCAGCGCCATGCGCATCACCGGCAGTTCCTCGGTGATGCCCCAGCCGCCGCCGATGTGCAGCGCCGCCTGGGTCACCCGATACACCGCTTGGGTGACGAACAGCTTGGCCGAGGAGACCTCGAGAATGATGTCTTGGATGGGCGCGCCGCTGTCCCAGCGGCTCGCGGCGTGATAAGTATAAAGGCGCGAGGCTTCCACGTCGACGTGGGATTGGGCCAACTGGAAAGCGATGCTCTGGTTGGCGCCGATGGGCTTGCCGAACTGTTGGCGGACCTTGGCGTAATCCAATGCCCAGGCCAGCGCCGTTTGCATGTGGCCCAGCCAGCGGGCGCAGACCATCACCCGCTCCCGGTTGAAGCCTGCCATGATGGCCCCGAAACCGGCCCCCAAGCGGCGCGATTCGGGCACCCTGGCGTTATTGAACATCACCCGGTAAGTGGGGAGCGGCCGGTTGGCATAGGTTTTGATCTGGGAAGTCTGCACGCCGGGCGTCCTGCGATCCACAGCGAAGAAATGCATGCCGTGACGTCCTTTGGCCGGATCGGTGCGGGCCAGCACCATGAGCACGTCGCACTCGCCCGCCAAGGTAATGAAGGACTTGATGCCGTCCAGCACCCACTCGTCGCCCTCGCGCTTGGCCGTGGTCTTGATGCTTTGCACATCGCTGCCCGCTTCCGGCTCCGTCACCGCCAGGGCCAACAGACATTCACCGGCGTTGTTTGCCTTGGCGATCTGATGGTGGCCGTCATTGCCGTGCTCCCACAACAGCGAACCGGCCACTCCTTGGACCAGCGCCATGACGGCAAGATTGGGGTTGACCTTGGCCTGCTCTTCGATCGAAATGGCCTCCTCGGTGACGCCCAAGCCGGCCCCGCCCAGGGATTCGGGAGCATGCAGGCCGATCAATCCCGCCTTGCAAGCCGCGTGATAAAACTCCATCGGAAACTTGGACTCCTTATCCGCCTGCTGCCAGCGGGGACCAATCTCCTTTTGCGAGAATTTACGGCACATGTCGCGAAAAGCCTCGCGATCGACGTTGTTCTGGGGAACCGATCTTGCGGTGTTCTGGCTCATGTTGGGTTGCTCTCTTGGATAATAAGAATGGGATGCTTCTCTGGGATACTTCTCGGATGTACGGAACAAGACGTCAGGCTTTCGGCCTCCGTCTCAGCAGCACGCTGGCCGTGCCGCGCTGGGCCAGGCCGCCGTCTTCCGCCATAACGCGGATTTCCAGGCGCACGGCGCCGGAAGAAGCGCCCTTGGGAGCGTTCATATCCACCACGAAACACTCCAGCCGAACTTTAGCGCCGACGAACACCGGGCCATAGAAACGCCAATCGCCCACATCTAGCAACACCTGGAGGGCCTCGCCGAAAACTTCCCCCAGCATCCCCAGGGACTTGGCAATGATCAGGGGCCCATGGGCGATGAGCCGGCCGAAGCGGGTTTGTTTCGCATACTCCGGGTCCACATGGATGGGGTGCTTGGCATCCAGCAACTCAGCGTAACCGGCCACCAATTCGGCGGTGCAGTCAAAATTCGGGAGCGGCAAGCGCATGCCGGGCTTCACCTGTTCCAGCCACAGCGGCTCTATCTTGCCGTGGCTCGAGGCAGATTGTTTCGCGTTCATGTCAGTTCCATCCATTACGCCGCGTGTGGGCTCGTGTCAATTCTGGTGGGGGTTTTGCAAGAGGCTTCCTTGAGCAAAGCTTTCAGGCGATCCTTGATCACTCGCCCGGTGACGGTGCGGGGCAAGGCATTCAGCAACGCGAAGCGGGCCGGACGTTTGTAGGGAGGCAGCCGGTTGCCGCAATGGTCTTGCAGTGCCGCCTCGGTACAGCCGGGCCTGGGTACCACGACGGCCCACAGGATTTGGACTTGGGGCAGATGCAAAAAACCAGGGAATTGCCGGGCGGTCGAGGCAGGTAGATCGCCGTCCAAACAGTCGTTCATGCGGAAGCTTTTGCTTTCTTTCTTGTTTTCATTTTATTGGCGGGGGCAGAAGCTTGAGAAGGTGGTGGCGCGCCTTCCAATCCATAGCGAACAAACTTCATGTATGTCTTGGCGACCCATTCCGGCAAAGTGGTTTTCTGCTCCGTGCCATCAACATAGCGTAAAGCGAGGTAGCTTCTTGCCGCCAGCAATATGAACACGACTACTTCGAGTTCGTCTTCGCTGTAGTTTGGAAATTCACCTTCGAGCTTCGAACGATGAAACAAATGCAGGTATTTTCTTGAAACATTCTCGAAATGCCGCTTATGGCCAACAGGCGCGAAACTCTCTGCTTCATTCAGGATGCGGGAAAAATGCGGAGCCTTTTCCAGAAAGGAAAAAAAACCGCGGAATATGCGTTCTTCGATTTCCGTATAATTTGCGCCCCCGCTCGCACATTGCTTTATATGGGCAAGCATTTTTTCGCCCAAAGTGGGAAGCAGTTTGTCGAGAATATCCTGGCGAGAATCGAAATAATTGTAAAATGTGCCCTGTGCCACGCCAACTTTTGCCGTAATCAGCGCGATCGAGGCATTCGCGTAGCCAACTTCGCCGACCACCGACGCGGCAGCTTGAAGCAATGCATCGCGAAGCAATTCGGATTTCTCCAAACGGCTGCCGCGTCGCCAGCTTTTCACTTTCGGCCCGCTTCGATTGGCCTTGCGCGCGGGCCGATCAATCGTGCCCGGCATGCCCTTTTTGTGCGATGTCATCAGCCGCCGACTTTCATGGAAGGATGTTGTATTAACAGCGGGTTCTGGCGCTACCGGGAAAGGATCAGCAACGCAACGGCGAGTGCTGACCCACCATTCACTTTTGTAATTTGGTCTTCTGCAATCGCTTTGTCAAGCGCTGCATTTTGGCTGCCTTTGGCAGGGGCAGGGTTACGCTTGACATGCGCATTGAAATAAATTATCGTAATTCATGAATTGTGAATCACTCCTCACTACTATTTTTTTGCGCCGCAAGACACTCAAGCGTTAAGCCGGCGTTAAGCGTTAGGGCCGGGAATTTTGCTATGCTCACATTTCCGATCGCCTCGCGCCGCGAGGGTTTCACGAGTCTCGCAAAAATCGACAAGCGGCGGGCGGCTTGATGTCGGTGAGCGAGATGCAGGCGCAAGTGTAACGACGACATGAGAAATCGATGCACATGGAATTGAACCAACAGGACCTGCTCTCGCTCTACGAGACCATGGTGCTGATCCGGCGCTCGGAGGAGCGCCTGTCGCGGCTATTTGCCGACGGCGAAGTGCCCGGTTTTTTGCATCTGTCCATCGGGCAGGAAGCGGTTCCGGTCGGAATCTGCGCCGCGCTGCAGGCGGCCGATACTGTGGCCTCGACCCACCGCGGTCACGGCCACGCCCTCGCCAAAGGTGTCGATTTGGGCGGGTTTTTCGCCGAGATCCTGGGCCGGGAGGAAGGGCTTTGCCGCGGACGCGGCGGCTCGATCCATGTCGCCGACCTACGGGTCGGAATGCTCGGTGCGAACGGCATCGTCGGCGGTGGTCTGCCGCTCGCGCTGGGCAGCGCGCTGGCGCATCAGGTGCGCCGCACCGGCGGCGTAGCGGTGGCTTTCTTCGGCGACGGCGCCATGGCCGAAGGCGTGCTGCATGAATGCCTCAACCTCGCCTCCTTGTGGAAACTGCCGCTCATCTTCGCGTGCGAGAACAACGGCTGGTCCGAGTTCTCGCCATTGGAGCGGCAGTTCGCGGCGCAACTCGGCGCGCTCGGGAATGCATTCGGAATTCCGGCGGTGCAGGTCGATGGCAGCGACGTCGAGGCGGTACGGGCCGCGGCAAATCCTATCGTCGCGCTGGCGCGCGGGGGCGGCGGTCCGCAGATCCTCGAATGCCTGACCCACCGCTGGCGCGGCCACTACGAGGGCGACCCGCAGAAATATCGCGACGCCGGCGATCTTGCCGATGCGCGCAGCCGCGATCCTTTGGTGATGAGCGAAGCAAGAATCGTAGCGATGGGAATTCCCGCTGACCGTATACGCACGCTCGAACGCGCGGTCGAGGCGAGGATAGAGGCGGCGGTGGAGGCTGCGCGCCTGGGCCGGGAGCCGGACTATGCGGCCGCAGCCGCCGATGTATATACCCAGGCCGTGGCAGGCGACCATGGCTGAGAC
>Ga0209514_10008000_pt1 | contig 12249 bp, 11 predicted proteins | sample Subgrocontami58m_FD_187452 | JGI IMG/M metagenome (GOLD analysis project Ga0209514, IMG submission 187452) | Subsurface groundwater microbial communities from S. Glens Falls, New York, USA - GMW37 contaminated, 5.8 m (SPAdes) (version 3) | ecosystem: Environmental > Aquatic > Deep subsurface >...
GCTTGGCTGGTATACGTTGCTAGCTGTAGTGACGTTCTTGGCAGCATATGGCGCATACTCGATGCCGCCACTGCGACTTAAGCGTGTGCCTGTGCTTGCCACCTTCCTCATTTCGTTAGCCTGCCTAGCTGCAGCGGTGGCTGGCTTATCCATTGTGCACCATGGTAATCCGCTGGCGACATTCCCGCACTCTTTAGCGCTACTCATCGTGCTGGGGTTTACGCTGGGGGCCAATTTTAAGGATATAAAGGATGTGGCCGGTGATGCGCGTGGCGGTATTCCTACGCTACTTACTTTGTTAGGCGAAAAACGTGGCAAACAAGTCGTGGGCTTGCTTGTGGCCGCGAGCATGTGCCTTGCACCTGTGATACTTAGCGCGCCACGCTTGTGGTTTACAAGTCTACCAGCCGCGCTAATTGTTTATTACGTGATAAATCATCGACCGTACCGCGAGATTTATGTTTTTCTTACCTACTTTACATACCTTATAGCTTCGGTCTTAGTGTGGGTGTTTAGATAGTGAGTAAAAAAATAATTTCAAAAAATGAATAATCACCTGGTACGAGTTAAATTTTGTAGCGCAAGTTGAAAGGGTACTGTGATTTGCAGTACCCTTAGTTTGTTTTATTGAGCGGCCATGTTGGCGACGACGGCATCTAGTACTGCCGAGATGAGGTGGAGCACTTTAAGTGCTACCTCGATCATCGCCGCGGCGAGCTCGGGGAGGAACCAATGCAGCACCAGTAGCGCAAGTGCTAGGGCGAGGGCTCCCGTGAATGCACGGTACATAGGGTACTGGCATTACGAATAAAACGGAAGTTTCGCCCGGGCGACTAACTCCGGTGCTGCCGCGCAACGTTGTGCGTGGCCCTTCCAGCGTAGAGCGGCGATTCAATCACCGCGCAGCGCTGGAAGGTTTGGTCCTCGTTTCGTAAAGTGCACTATTGCTCCTGTCGCTAAGTAGACTGTATTGATGGCCGCCTGTTACTGCACAGGCCTGAATGCCCACCCAGGCGGGGGATGGGTTTACAAACGTTTTGTCCGACAAAAATCTACAGCTAAACAGTCTTTGCCTGTGAGCGATTGATTTGCTACCATGGGCACCATGAAGCGATTATGGTTGTTAATTGGTAGCTTGGCACTTGTAGGTGCCAGTTGCATACCCCCGCCCTCGCCGCCTGGCCGCGTGGAGCCTGAACTAGCAAAACAGGAACCCCAGGCAGTGTTGCCGATTGCGGGGTATGCTTCACGGCGCACTTACAAACAATTCGGCGAGTATATTGCCGATAGGTTTCGTGGCTATCACGTGGCCGACGATATTGAGTATGACGAGGTGAAGGAAGAGGTGCCGGTGGTCGCCATTGCAGCTGGAACGGTGCGCAAGTTTGGCAGAGTATCGGGCTACGGTGGGGTAGCGGTAATAAGCCACGTAATCGGGGACGAAACAGTGAACGCTATCTACGGCCACCTTGACCTTGGTAGCGATACCTGGCAGGAGGGAGCGAAGGTCGAGCGCGGGCAGTTTATCGCCAACTTAGGTGATAGCAAGAGCGCGGCCACCGACGGCGAGCGCAAGCACCTGCACTTTGGGCTGTACCGTGGCGACGAACTTAGATTACAAGGTTACGAAACCAAGGCGGAAGCGGTAGGCGTGTGGCTGAACCCGACTGATTTTTTTGCCAGCCACGGTGTTGCGATCGAAGATTATTCTCGGGCTTACAATCCGGCACGTGACCTTGGCGGTAGTACGTACAAAGTACGTTTTGCCATTCCAGGCGGTATGGAGGTGGAGTACGTGCACGAGCTGCAGGCGCTTAACATTTTTACTCTTAAGGGTGCCGGCACGGCGCGCGAGCGGTCGCAGATTTTCATCCGCTATTTTGATGCTGCAAGTTTTTTGACACTGCCGACAGTTACGATACACAGCACCGAAGATGTTTTGGTGGGGCAACGAAAGTATAAGGCGCGGCGCTACGATATCGAGAAGAAGTCTGGGGTGCCAAATTTTCCCTACCAACCCACCTGGCGTAACGCTCGTCATACGGTAACTGACTTTACTAATGCGAGCGGGTTTGGTCGTTATTATGTAGTGGCCAAGAATCCAACACTTTCTGATGCCATCTATCAGGCGGTGCTCATGAGTTTGCAAGTGGTGGATTAGGGTTAATATCCGTAGACAAAACCACGAGCCCTAATGGGCTCGTGGTAATTTTAAAGTTGGCGCTGAATAAACTAGGCTACCTCGTGCTCGACCGTGTTAGCTTCAAACTCTTTTCGCTCCAATTTTAGCGCCTCGAGCCTATCCTTAATTTCTTCAGTCGGTAAGTCCCTTTCTTCTGCCTCAACTAACTCGGCTTCGGTGTTAATAATGCGCTGCTGCAACAGGTCAATGTGTGCGTCGTGTGAGCCGAAAGCCTCGTTGAATTCAAGTGGTGATGCCATAGGTTTCAAATAATAATTAAGTCTTGTGCTATCAAGGTAGGGCGCCAGCCGATGGTCGTCAAGTGTGAATTATCGCCGACCGCGGTAACTGCTGCGGCCGCTGTATGGGCGTCGCGAATCTGGGCGTCGATCTTGATAGCTGGAACCGGCAATTGGTGCTCGGTCTGGCGGCAGTTCCGGCAGTTTAGTCGTTGGCAAATGGATACGCACCAACTTTTCGATATTGCGAACGTCGCTGCCTTGGTCAGGCGTAGCGAACGAAATGGCGTGGCCTTGCTGGCCGGCGCGACCCGTGCGACCAACGCGGTGTACATAGTCATCGGGATTTTCCGGCAGGTCGTAATTAATGACAAGTTCAATACCAACAACATCAATGCCGCGAGCAGCGATGTCGGTCGCGACCAACACCCGGTAACGTCCGGTCTTAAAACCATCGAGTGCTTCGCGCCGTTGCACCAAAGAACGGTTGGCGTGGATTTCAGCCGCTGACGCGCCCATAGCTTTTACGGCGCGCGTGATTCGCTTGGCGCCGAATTTGGTGCGCGAGAATACAAGTATGCTGCCGCGGTACTCCTGGAGTATTTTATCAAGCAGTCTTAATTTAGCATTCTGCTGAACCACGAACAGTTCGTGGCTGACAAGTTCGGCGGCAGTGCCTTGGGGCGCAACTTCGACGCGCACCGGCAACGCCATGTGGTGGCTCGCTATGCGGACGATCTCGTTCGGCATGGTGGCCGAGAACAACATGGTTTGCCGTTCACGCACCGGCGGTACCGCACGCAGAATGCGGTTAAGCTGTGGCGCAAAACCCATGTCGAGCATGCGGTCGGCTTCGTCTAGTACCAGAATTTTGATGTCATTAAGTTTGATAGTGCCTTGCTCCAAGTGGTCGAGCAGGCGGCCGGGGGTAACTACTATGATGTGTGGCTTACGGGCCAGCGCTTGGTGCTGGCGGCCTATATTCTCACCGCCGATAAGCACGGCGGTGCGCAGACCAAGGTGCGTACCAACTTGCCGTATCGCTTCATCAACCTGTTGCGCTAGTTCGCGCGTCGGTACAATTATAAGTCCTCGACCCTTCACCTGGGCCAGGCGTTGCAACATAGGCAACCCAAAGGCGAGCGTTTTGCCAGTACCGGTTTGAGCAATGCCAATTACATCCTTACCCTCGAGCGCAATCGGGATAGATTGCCGCTGGATGGGGGTAGGTTCATGGAACTTAAGACGTTCGATAGCCTCGAGCAGCTTGGGTGCTAGACCCAGGCCGTAAAACCCCGAAGCGGGGTTTGAGTGTGGTGTCATGTGCGTATACGAAATTACGTGACCCGATTCCCGAGGGTCACGTAAAGCACAGCATGACACTTTGACAGGTTCGAGTCGGTTCCGCAGACCTTCCTTAATTTATGCGGAACCTAGAGATTAACATGGTGTAGTCTAGCAGGTCGTGGAGATCTTGTCAATGCTGGCGGGCGCGTGGCATGGTTTATGTGCTAACATAACGGTATGGACCTGCAGGAGATTATTGTTGCCGCCGGTTACGCCGGACTTGGTGCCATCATTTTTTCCGAGTCAGGGCTTTTATTCGGCGTGTTTTTTCCGGGTGACAGTTTGTTATTCACCGCCGGCTTTTTGGCCTCGCAGGGAATTTTTCACATTGTGCCTCTTGTCACAGTATGTTTTGTGGCGGCGGTGCTCGGTGATAGCGCTGGCTATGCCTTTGGCCGGCGCGTCGGGAAGCGATTTTTTACTCGTGACGATTCCGTGTTCTTCAATCGCGAGAATGTGGAACGAGCGCGTGCTTTTTATGACGAGCACGGCGGAAAAACTATCGTACTGGCGCGATTTATTCCTGGTATCCGAACCCTGGCGCCCATTATCGCTGGTGTCGGGGACATGCAGTACCGAGCTTTTTTGGCCTACAACGTGGTTGGTGGATTTGCTTGGGCGGTTGGCATAACATTGCTGGGTTACTTCCTGGGCGCCTCTATTCCCGGCATCGATCGCTACCTGGTACCAATTATCGGCGTCATTATTGTAGCTTCGCTCATACCGGCGGCCTGGCAAATCATGCGCAGCCGCGAGCGTCGGCGTAAGTTCACTTCACAACTCACCCGCACACTGCGTCGGTTATGGCATCGACCTTAGCCTTGCTTGTTTAAATGCGCCTGTTACAATAGCCGCGTACTATGAGTTCACCAAAGCTCAAAAAAGGTTCGTGCCCGGAATGCGGCCCTACCCCCATGCCGCACGCCATGGCGTGGTGGTCAAGCGTGATCGATTGGGTAATCGGTCCGTATACGCGCGCGATTGACCGCGTGTGGCGTTGGCTTAAGCCGAAAGTTTCTCGACTACCCTGGGATGGCATCGCCTTCCGCACCATGCATTGGGCGCAGCGCCTAGGGTTGGGCCGCGTGGTGACCGAGCTCAAGGATGACCACAGTTTAAGGACACGTGCGCTGTGGGAAGAGGCCAAGCGTCGCGGGATTGAGATTTTCGAATTTCGTCCGTTCGGCCGCTCGGTTGAATTGATGGTGGCACGACATCGCGGCAAGCTATTCGCCTTTGACGGGCTACCACGCCCGCGCGGCCAGGACAGCCCAGGACTCGAGTGGATGGATGATAAAGCGGTCATGCGTGAACGCATGGCTGCAGCTGGGGTGCCGGTGGCACGCGGTGGAGTGGCGATGTTGGTAAAGCGCGCTTTGGAACTGTACGACGAGGTGGGCCCGCCGCTTATTGCTAAGCCGCGCCTGGGTTCGCGTTCGCGGCACACAGCCATGCATATTACAACCCGCGACCAAATGGTGAAGGCTTTTTATTCGGCGCAAAAATTGTGTCCGTGGGTGGTGATTGAGGAGGAGCTGCGCGGCCCAGTGTTTCGTGCCACGGTGATCGCGGGCAAGCTTGTTGGCGTCGCACGGCGTGATGTGCCGAACGTGGTGGGCGACGGGCATTCGACTGTCGGCGAGCTGGTGGCCTTGGCCAATGCCCAGCCTGGGCGTCAGGGTAATGATATTTATACAGTTCTGCCGACCGAGGAGGTAGCTCAAGAAGAGCTCACACGGCAGGGCTACGCCTGGTCAAGCGTGCCGCGGCTCGGGCAACAGGTTTTTTTGGCGCAAAAAGTTAATCGCGGTCTCGGTGGAGTAACCCACGAAGTGACGGACGAAACTCACATTGACAACCGCCAGCTGTTTGAAAAAATAGCCCAGGTGGTCGGGGATCCGATTATTGGTATAGATTTTATCGTCAGTTCGGTAGCAGAACCCTGGCACACTCAGGCCGCTTGCGGACTAATTGAGTGCAACAGCCTGCCTTTTATTGATCTTCACCATTACCCGATAGCTGGGCGGCCCCAGAACGCCGCTGGCGCGGTGTGGGATTTGGTATCGTACCATTGGGGGAGTGCGGCGAGTTCTGGCTAAGTACAGGCGCTAGCAGGGGCTCAAGGTAACTCGCCCCATCCTCCAAACCAACGTCGTGCAGGTGCTTAAAAGGATGGCTTTCGGTAGTATATTCGTAGTGGGCACGTACCTCACCGTCCTGGAATAGTCGCACGTGGTATTGGTAAATGGTGTTAACGATGCGGCGCATGTTTAGCACCTCACCTGGGTCGATCCAGCCCAGGTAATCGCTGCTAAAGCCGGCTTTGGCGAGCAGCGCGCGCAGACTGCGCTCGCTGGCGCCATCCTTCAGCCAACCGTACGGGTACGGTTGGCGCTCGTTGTGTTTAATAAAACCAAGGAATACCAACGTATCACGAATCGTGGGGAATAAAGGTTCGAACAGTTTCCACAGGAAGGTTTTAATGCGCTCAAGGAGTGCGATGGGCATGTAATAGTTGGTTGGCAGCAAGCGCCCATCAGGATACCGTGCCTGGCGAACATTGACAACCATTGCATTATGGGATATCTTTTTATGAAACACTAATTAACATAACCACCAACAATCAAAAAGTGAGGTACGCATGCCCCCAACATTCCCCGATGAACCAACGTACATTACAACACCCGACTACTACACCCCGTCAACCTGCGACCGGCTGGAAAATACATTTTTTGGCAGAGGTACCATACTGGCGGTGCAGCCGACTGATGATGATATCAAGGTGACTGTGAAGTTCGATAGCCGAAAATTCGGTACCAAAGACTTTTCGTGGTCTGTTGCCAAAGTCAACACCAGGGTACGAGATAGCGACGCCGTGATGCAGGCACCAAAATTATCCCAGTCTGTTCGTGGGAGTGGTGGCCGGCCTGCTATCCGGCAGATCAGCGATGCAGATAAGCTCAATGCCCTAGTAGAGTGGGGAGAGAATTTGGTCAATGAAAAAAACAATGGTGTCACGGTTGATGGCTTTAAAGATATGGTAGCAGAGCTTAAGGCTCGGCACGGCAAAGAGTTTACTGATTTCCGGCACCGCCTGGAGTTCCTAGTGCAGCAAAGCACAAGCTTACCTCTAAACAAATTGAATGATTTTTTCTTGAATGCCGTAAGGCTCATTGAGGCACATCCTGATTTGTGCAGATTCAAATCCTCAGTGCTTGCACTGTCGAATAATCTCCGACCCCATGTAGTCCGTTAAGTAACAAAAAAACAATCTCTCGTAGGCCCCTAGCGATATTTGCTAGGGGCTCTTTTTTGCCAAACGCAGCCAAAAATGGTATTGTACGCTTACTATGTTGTCGACATTCACGAACCAACTAAAAGACCATTTGGGTGAGGAAGTTACACTTAAAGGTTGGGTAGCTAACCTGCGTTCGTCAGGTAAAATTTGGTTTTTGGAGCTTAGGGATGGGCAAGGTTTTGTTCAAGTGGTAGTGGATGCGGCCACGGCCGAGCCTGCCACCACTGAAGTTTGTGCCAAGCTAACCACCGAGTCGTCGGTCGAAGTTACTGGTACAGCTGGCAAACACCCCAAGCGGGACGAGTACGAGGTCAAGGCTAACAAGGTCAGCCTGATAGCCAAAGCGGACGAGTACCCCATTGGCAAGAAGGAACATGGGCCTGATTTTTTGCTGAATAATCGGCACTTATGGCTACGCTCGCAGCGACAGTGGGCTATTCAGCGAGTTCGGAACACCGTTATCAATGCGATCTACGGTTACCTCAATAGTAATGGTTACATAAAAATAGATTCGCCAATTTTGACACCCACCTCATGCGAGGGCACCACCAACCTGTTCGAAATTGATTACTTTGGTGAGTCGGCTTACCTGTCCCAATCAGGTCAACTGTATCTTGAGGCGGCTGTCGCAGCCTGGGGTAGGGTATTTGATTTTGGCCCCGTGTTCCGTGCGGAAAAATCGAAAACACGGCGGCACCTTACCGAGTTTTGGATGATGGATGCCGAGGCCGCGTTCGTAGACCACGAAGAGAATTTAAAAATTCAGGAGGAGCTTGTCTCCCACATCGTGGCCCGCGTGCTCGAGCTGAATCAGGCCGAGCTCAAAATATTGGAACGAGAACTTACTATCTTGGGGCGCGTTAAGCCGCCGTTCTACAGGCTGTCGCATGAAGAAGCGGTAAAAAAACTCAAGGAGCGGGGGAGTGACATTGGCGAGCGCGACGACCTGGGCGCCGACGACGAAACTCTGTTGACGCAACTTTATGACCGGCCGGTGTTCATTGAAAAATATCCGAGCGAGGTAAAACCCTTCTATATGAAGCGCGATGCCAAAGACGCGACGCGCGTATTGAATGCCGACTTATTGGCACCCGAGGGCTATGGCGAGATAATCGGCGGTTCACAGCGCGAGGATAGCTACGACGAGCTGGTTGCACGTATGCGCGAGCACAAGCTGCCGCTGGAGCCGTTCCAGTGGTATCTGGATACGCGTAAGTACGGCAGTGTGCCGCACTCGGGTTTTGGCGTAGGGCTGGAGCGAATGGTGGGCTGGATTTGCGGGTTGGAGCATGTGCGCGAGGCTATTCCGTTCCCCAGGCTGTTGAATCGCCTAACACCTTAGTACAAGTTTATGCAGCGGGAATATCTACATCTTGGCGACAGCGAAGTTAATAACGGCAACTATTTACTGGCGTTGTTCAAAATTGTTCCAGCCAAGGGCATGTCGTTGGAAGAAGCGGCTAGCGAAGTAGCAGCCGAGTCTTCTACCGGCAGCAATGTTAAGGTCGGCTCCGCCACGCCGTTCTCCACTCACCTTAACGCTCGCGTTTACCAGATTGACGAGGCACAAAATCTAGTTTGGATCGCCTACCCCTGGGAGATATTCGACAGCGACGGTAACGTGCAGAATATTCTCACCTTTATCGCCGGTAACATTTTCGGCGTCGGCCAAGTGGAGGGGTGCAAGCTCCTTGATGTTTACTTTCCGCCGCAAATGCTAGTGCAGTACGACGGGCCAAGTTACACGATTGACGACGCACGCCGCTACTTAGAGCTATACGACAGCCCACTTTTGGGCACTATTATCAAGCCTAAAATCGGGCTTACCTCGTCCGAGTACGCCGAGCTGTGTTACGACTTTTGGGTGGGGGGCGGCCACTTTGTAAAGAACGACGAGCCGCAAGCCAACCAGCATTTTTGCCCCTACGACAAAATGGTGCAGGGTATTCGCTACGCCATGGATAGGGCCGAGCAGGAAACTGGTCACACCAAACTGCACTCCTTTAACGTGTCGTCAGCTGACTTCGATATCATGTTGCGTAGGGCCGATTACGTGGCGCGAACCATGAAGCCGGGTAGCTACGTGTTTTTGGTCGATGGTATTACTGCCGGTTGGATGGCGGTGCAAACCATGCGGCGCCACTACCCCAACGTTTTCCTGCATTTCCACCGCGCCGGGCACGGTGCCATGACGCGCAGTCAAAACCCCATCGGTTACAGCGTGCCCGTGCTCACTAAGTTCGCGCGCCTGGCAGGCGCTTCGGGTATCCATACTGGCACGGCAGGGGTAGGGAAGATGGAAGGCAGCCCGGAAGTTGATGCCACGGCAGCGCAACTCGCGCTGCGCCTGAAGGCCAAAGGCCCGCACTTCACGCAGGCCTGGAGCCGTGTTGACGAGTCGGATGCCGATGTGCAAAAGCTTATTGTGCGCGAGGAGCAGCAGTGGAATATGCCATTGCGCGAGCTGGTAAAACAACGCACGGCCGGCCGTGAACTTACCACTACTGAACCTAGGGATTACCGCGTGGTACCAAGGATGTGCCCCATTATTTCAGGCGGACTGAATCCTGTGTTGCTACCAGAGTTTCTTGATGTTATCGGCACAATCGATTTCATTGTTACTATGGGTGGTGGAATACACTCACACCCCGGACGAACGCAGGCTGGCGCCCGAGCCGTGGTTCAATCGTACGAAGCCTGGAAATTGGGCGTGCCTGTCGAGGAGTACGCCAAAGATAATGAGGAACTCAAGGTCGCCATCGAGTACTTTAATAAGCACGGCACGCAGGCCCAGCGCCTGCCGCACGGGATTGAGGAGGCATAGTATGCAGCAGCGAGGTTACATTTACATTTCCGCCGTAACGACCATTGCGACAATTGCCATGCTGCTTCTTTTTGTAGAGGTAGTGGCGGTAGCGCGTATTAAGCAACTAGCGGCAGTGCCACCCCAAGTAACAACTTCACCAACGGCGACCAATGAATGGAAAACATACCAGAATGATCAATATGGGTTTGAGTTTAGTTACCCAACTTATTGGGGAGATGTGAAAATTGAAAAAGCTGACCGTTTGAGTATTACGTCTGATGATTGTGATGTGGGGTGGCCAGGTGTACCAATCTTTGGACAATTGGCCTTTACTACTTATGACCAGTCGATATCCTTTTCTAGTGCGCCTATTGAAGCAACTTTTACAATTTCAGAAGTAGATAAAAAAAGTCCATTTCGGTCGGTCTGTGATAAGGATGTTAACCTTTTTGAATTAGCTCAAAAAAATAATAATAAATTGCCGGTACTTTCTTTAGATGACGTGTATGGAGATTTTTATGGTTCAGGAGTTGCATGGAATGCGGAATTTTATGGAAGCTCTAAAAACGAAGGTGGAGCCTTAGTAGTTGGTGCTTTTGCCTACAGAGGTATTTATGAAAGTGCGGAAACAACGGAGTTATCTAAGTACGAATGCACCGGAGGCACTGATCGATATTGTGGTCCGAAAGCGTGGTTTAAGAAAGGTGACACCTCTGCAAAATTTAGAGAGGATTTTACCACATTCGCTAAAATCCTCCCTACCTTCAAATTTATTGAGCCCAAAAAAATTTCGGGCGATGGTAATAGCTGTACTATCGATTCTGATTGTGTGGTATGGACATGCGCCGGGGCAATGCTCAAGCAAAGATCCGATACATTAACTGCGCAGGGAGTAGCTGATTTGCCGTGTAGAAACTTTGAAAATTTTGTGCCGAAGTGCTCGAGTAACAAATGTATAGCTGTACCACCTCCGCCTGTTGAACGCGCGCCCGCATACTAAGTTATTATTATACCTATGCAGCGTATTTTCATTACCGAAGCAGTTGGCAAAGTCGGCGAGCAGGTTTTGCTCAAAGGCTGGGTGCATGTGCGCCGTAATATGGGTAAAATGGTGTTCATTGATCTCAGGGACCGCACCGGCTTGATGCAGGTCGTTATTGCTCCTGCGAACGTAGAGGAGGCATCGGTGGCGGCAGCCAAGGCCATGCGGCCGGAGTTTGTGGTTGCCGTTACAGGCACCGTACAAAGGCGAAAAAGCGGCAGCGAGAATCCCAAACTCGCCACCGGGACCGTGGAGGTGCTGGCGAGTAAGGTGGAGATTATCAGCGAAGCCAAAACGCCGCCGTTCGAAATTGATAATGAGGAAAGGCAGGCTGCTGAAGAGCTGCGCCTGAAATACCGCTACCTTGATTTGCGACACGAGCGGCTGCAAAAGAACCTTACGCTGCGGCATGAAGTTATTCTTTTCATGCGTAAGTACTTAGCCGAGCGGGGATTCCGCGAAATCGAGACGCCTATTTTGAGTAAATCCACACCCGAAGGTGCGCGCGACTATCTGGTACCCAGCCGCCTGTACCACGGCAAGTTCTATGCCCTGCCGCAAAGTCCGCAACAGTACAAGCAGCTCTTGATGGTGGCGGGCATCGAGCGTTACTTTCAAATTGCACGCTGCTTCCGCGACGAGGATACGCGGGGCGATAGGCAACCCGAGTTCACCCAGCTTGACCTCGAGATGTCGTTCGTGGAGCGCGAGGACGTAATGGCTTTGAATGAAGAGCTGCTCGTTTCGATTGTGAAAACGCTCGCGCCCGAAAAACGTATCCAGCAGGTGCCGTTCCCACGACTTTCATACAAAGAGGCAATGGAGAAATACGGCACCGACCGGCCAGACCTTCGGGAAGATAAGAATGATCCTAACCTACTCGCTTTTGTCTGGATTATAGATTTTCCGTTCTTCGAGAAAACAGACGACCCTTCGACCATTCGACAAGCTCATGGTGGTGATCAAGGTCGAACCACAGGCTCAGGGTGGACGTTTACCCATAACCCATTCTCGGCCCCCAAGCCCGAGTTTGTGGAAGATTTACTGGCGCGGCAGAATATCGGCGGTATCCTTACCTCGCAGTACGACGTGGTGCTGAACGGGTGGGAGATCGGCGGGGGCAGCATTCGCAATCATCGGGCTGATGCGCTGCAGGCGGTGTTTGAAATTATGGGCCATAAGCTCGAGGATATTAAGCACAATTTTGGTCACATGCTCGAGGCATTCTCGTACGGCGTACCGCCTCATGGCGGCATCGCCTGGGGTATGGATAGGCTTTTCATGGTATTAGCAGGCGAGCCGAACATTCGCGAAGTGATTGCTTTTCCTAAGACG
>Ga0209514_10008005_pt1 | contig 12243 bp, 10 predicted proteins | sample Subgrocontami58m_FD_187452 | JGI IMG/M metagenome (GOLD analysis project Ga0209514, IMG submission 187452) | Subsurface groundwater microbial communities from S. Glens Falls, New York, USA - GMW37 contaminated, 5.8 m (SPAdes) (version 3) | ecosystem: Environmental > Aquatic > Deep subsurface >...
ATGAGCGACCTCAAAGTGCGCGCCGATAGACTCGCGGCGCAACTCAAAGATGATCCTGATGTGGTTGAGTTCGCGCAGTTGGTAAACAAAGCCGCGACGATCAACAAAGGGTGGTAGTCGCCAAAAGACTTCCGAAGTTTTCGAAACTTCGGAAGTCTTGGGTAGCAATCATCAAAGACCTTGAAGGTTTAGCAAACCTTCAAGGTCTTTTTGATTCAATCTTCGTAATCATCATGCTTTACAGAAAACCTTCACGCAAATTAGTTGTTAATATATAATTCGATAATGTGGGGTTGAAAAGAAAAATTTACAGGAGATAACCGTATGAAAACTATCCGCTTGTTTTATATCTTTGTAGTAGTTGCACTTCTGGTTGCCTGTGGCGCGGGCGGACGAAGCGATGACCGCCCCACCCGCAAACCAACTACCGAAGGTCCAACGACGGCACCCACTCCCGCACCGACCCCCGCGCCAAATGAATACAGAACACCCAACACATACTCGGTAAAAGTGTTTGACAACTACACTGTGAGCGATGCGAAACGCAATCGCAAGTTCTCGATTCTGATTCGCTATCCTGTCGATGCGCCAAGCCCTCTACCACTCGTCGTCTGGTCGCATGGCGGTGGATCCAATGACGACGGGCATCATAGCTATGATGAATGGGGCATAGCCATAGCGCGCGCCGGGTATGCCGTCATTCACATCGCCCACGCCGATGATAAATATGAGGCTCATTGCGCGCCGTTGAAAATCCCAGCCAACGAATGTGAAACATCGGATTTCAAAAAACAAGTTTCAGAGGGCGGCACGTTATTTGTCGCCTGGTATAACCGTCCGCGCGATGCCAGTGCCACACTCGACGATTTAGACAATATCGAACGCGCGGCGAATCTGAAATTTGATCGCAATCGCATTGGCCTCGCCGGGCATTCCGGTGGGGCGAGTACAGCGATGAGCCTTGCCGGCGCGCTCCTAGATGTATCGCCCAGCGTGCATAATCTCGCTTCGGCAGATCCGCGTTTCAAAGCATTTCTGGCGAATTCACCTCAAGGCATTGGACGCTTGGGCTGGACGGCAAATTCGTGGGACAAAATCAATATCCCCGTAATGATTGCTACAGGCGCGTCGGATGGTGGCGAGGACCCGCCGAAAAGTCGTCTGGATCCGTTCAAGTATATGCCACCGGGAGATAAATATCTGTTCTATGTAGATTCAAAGGAAGCAACCCATGAGACGTTTGGCTTTGGCTCGGATGGATTGAGCGCTCCAAACACTGGACCGGTCTCTAATGAGACGCGCCAAATACAGCGATATATCGAAGCCAACGGCATCGCATTTTTGGATTCCTACGTACGCGGATTGCCCGAGGCAAAAGCCTGGCTTAACTCGGATAACATGAAACTGTGGAGCAAAGGCATCGCCACGATAACAACCAAATAAAATTAGCCGCACCCAAACACCGAGTGTTTCGTAAACACTCGGTGTTTTTGATTCAAGCTCTATAATCATCGCATGAGCAAAATCCAAATTGTTCAGGGCAACATCAGTGACTTTGAGATTTATCAACGTGAGCTGACAAGATGACACGATGACCGGGTGACAAGATGATCTTTAGCAAACAATCACCTTGTCACCTTTTCACCCCTTCACCTTGTCACAACCATCATGGCTAAAAAACTTTTCGTCGGCGTAGACCTTGGCGGCACCAGTATGCGCGCCGGAGTCGTGACTAAAGATGGCGAAGTGCTGGCGTTAGAGAAACGCAAAACCAAACCCGAACTCGGCGCAAAAGAAGTTGTGGAACGACTCGCCGAAACGATCAAACGGGCAGTGAAGGCGAGCGATCTTAAAATGAAAGACATCGCCGGCATCGGCGTGGGCGTGCCGGGTCCGATTGACGCCAAGAAGGGCGTGATCCGAGTCGCGGTGAATCTTGGAAAAGATTGGACGAACTTGCCGCTTGCCAAGATGCTTGAAAAAGAAACGGGCGTGCCGGTTTATTTGGATAACGATGTGCGCGTCGGCGCGATTGGCGAGTTCACGCATGGCGCGGGGCGCGATGTGGATGATATGGTGGCGGTGTTCGTCGGCACGGGAATCGGTGGCGGCATCATCTTGGATGGCAAGCTGCGCGGCGGCTTCCGCGGCGGCGCGGGCGAAGTCGGTCACACCTTCATCGTCGGCGATGGCTTCATCAGTGGCAATAAAAAATCTTTAGCGCGTGACGCCGAATGGGTGGCGAGCCGCACCGGAATGCAGAGAGCGATTGACGCGGCGGTGAAAGCAAAACGCAAAACCGTTGTGCCTGAATTGATCAAGAGCGTTGGTGGTGGACGTTTAACCAGCAGTGTGATTTACGAAGCGTTGAAGCAAAAAGATAAAGTAATGATGGAAGTAATCGAAACGGGTCAGCGTGCGCTCGGTTTGCTCGCGGCAAACATTGTCAACACGATTGACCCACAGATGATCGTCTTCGGCGGCGGCGTCACCGAGCGGTTGGGTGAAAAATACATCGCGCCGATTCGCAAAATCGCTTACGCCCATTTTATCAACAAACAAAATGTAACGTCGGTGAAGATCGTTCCGGCGGCGTTGAAAGATGCGTCAGGCGTGGTGGGCGCGGCGGTGATGGCGAGGGAGAAACTTTAACCGTTCCCTAACGAATGAATTCGCCTCAACCAAAACACGAAGCCCGCCTGCGCGGGCTACCTTTTATCGAAAGTTATTTTGCCTCACCGAAGCCGACGAAGGTCGGCTTTGTGTTTATGTTGGTGCAGTTTCAACTGCAAAACCTTTGTGGTATTCTCTACCACCATGAAACTCAAGATATTCCGCGCAACCCTCATCGCGCTCACGATCATCATCAGCGCGATGGCATTGCCGCGCATTTATACCAACGCCACCTACAACCCCAAAATTTTTTCCGTAAAAGATTCTCCATCGGCGCCCGTCGCCATCGTCTTCGGCGCGGGGTTGAATCGTAACGGCACCGCCACACTTGTATTACGCGATAGAGTGGATACGGCGATTCAACTTTACCGCGACGGCAAAACGCAAAAGCTTTTATTCAGCGGCGATAACACATCAGTCAATTACAACGAGCCAAAGGCGATGCGCGATTACGCGCTGAGCAAAGGCTTACCAACCGAAGTCATTACGTTGGATTACGCTGGACGGCGCACTTACGACACCTGCTTGCGCGCCAAAGAAATTTTCGGCGTGAGCAAAGCGATCTTGGTAACGCAAAATTATCATCTGGATCGCGCCCTGCTCACTTGCGACGGACTCGGGCTTGCCGTTCACGGTGTCGCCGCCGATTTGAACCCCTACCCGCAAACGGCGTTACGCTTGTGGTGGCTGCGCGAATTTCCGGCAACGACGCAAGCGATATGGGATTTGTATGTGAAAGCACCTGATGATGTAGTGCTGGGCAAAAAAGAAAGCATTTTTCAATAAGGATGAAGGATGAATTATGAAGGATGAACCTGTCTCTTCATCCTTCATAATTTCTAATTCATAATTTTCAAAGATGAATCGTGAACAAGGTTGGAATCTCGTTAATGAACACGTCAAAGATCGCGGATTGATTCGCCACATGCTGTCCGTTGAGGCGGCGATGCGCTTTTATGCCAAGAAGTTGAATCAAGATGAAGAGCATTGGGGAGTTATCGGACTCATCCATGATTTTGATTGGGAGATTCACCCTGATCTGAATCAACATCCAATGAAGGGCGCAGAGATTTTGCGTGCGCGCGGCGTGGACGAAGAAATCATCCGCGTCATCCTTTCGCACTACACCGAAGGCAGTGGCGTGGAACGCACCAAGCCGATTGACTTTGCGTTGTTAGCCTGTGATGAGATCACCGGATTAATTATCGCAACCGCACTTGTGCGCCCGAACAAAGATTTGCGCGAAGTGGAGTTGAATTCGGTCAAAAAGAAATGGAAGACGACGCAGTTCGCGGCGGGCGTTAAACGCGATCACGTTGAAGAAGTGACCAAAGATTTCAGCCGGGTTTGCTTTGAAGACAAATTAGAGTTGTGGGATCACGTTAGCAATGTTTTGGAAGCGATGAAAGGCAACGCGGGGGAGTTGGATTTGGATGGAAGATTAGTAAATGACAAATGACAAATGGCAAATAGTGGAGAGGGTTCGTGTTAGGTAAAAAGGTAAACAGACAAATGGCGATAACACTTTCGATCATTGGCATCATTATCATTGGACTGGCGCTTTGGTTCTTCCGCGACACGATCAGTTATTACATCAAACTGTATAACGCTAAACAGATCGGCGACAAGTATTACGCCGAATACAAATTCATCAACAAGAATATTAAGTATGGCGCGAGTGAAGCGAAGCTCGATGTGTATCGCCCCGAAAACGGTGACGGTTACCCCGTGTTGATCTTTGTTCACGGCGGCAGTTGGAACAGCGGCGAAAAAGAATTGTATGCGCCTGTCGCTCAAAAATTTGTGCCGCTCGGAATGGTGGTGGTGATCCCCGATTACACGCTGCATCCTAAAGTCACGTATCGCGCGCAAACAGAAGAAATGGCGGCGGCGATTGCCTGGACGATTGAAAATATCTCGCAGTTCGGCGGCGACCCAAAACGGATCGTGGTCAGCGGACATTCGGCGGGCGCGCAGCTGACGGCGTTAGCCATACTCGACCCGCAATTTCTCAACGCGCACGATCATTCGGCGGGCACGCTATGCGGTTACATCGGCGTGAGTGGACCGTACGACATCAACGCGCAGATGGCGTTTGAGAGATCGAAAGGCAACGAGAGCAAATTGTTGCCCGCCGTATTTGAAGGCGAAAAGAATTTTGCCAGCGCTTCGGCGACAACGCATTTACAATCCAACTTTCCCCCTGCCCTGATCCTTCACGGCGACAGCGACACCACCGTGCCATTCAGCATCTCGCAAACTTTCAACGATAAACTCATTTCAATTGGCGGACGATCCGAATTTCGTGTATACGAAAAGACAACGCATGTAGGAATTTTATTTGACGCGCTGACGCAAAACCCGTCGCGATTGGTGACGGATATGAGCGGGTTCGTGAAGAACTGCAAATAAATTCGGACGGTTTAGACCTCGAAGGTTTCTGTAATCTTCGAGGTCTTTTTTATTTTCTCCACAAAAAATCCACACACTTCTCACCCTCCCAAAGGTTTTAGAACCTTCGGGAGAGTCAGAGAAACCCGTTTTCTCGGAGAAAACGGGTTTCTGCCATCGCGGGTTAATCAAACACTAAAAGTAAATTCACATCATCTTGAAGAAAATTGTTTATAACTTTGATATTGCTTTTAGGCAAAAGGAGAATTTACAAATGACTGAGAATCGTTTTTCAATGTTGAAAATTGTTGGGGGTATTGCGCTTGTGTCCGTTGTCGTGATCGCCTTAGTGGCAGGAGTCGGATATGGCGGCTACCGGTTGGGGTTGGCGAATGGCGCCGTGCAAGCTCAAACCATGCAAGCGCAATTCGACTCGCGCGGCAACAACGCAACGCCCAACCCCAATGCGCCCGCGCTTCCCTTTGGGCGTGTGACGACCCGACCTTACTTGGGCGTGCAGTTTGAGATCGTCACATCCGACTTGGCAAAGACGGAAAAGTTGAACGTGGAATCCGGCGCGATCATCCGCGACGTGATTGCAAGCAGCCCCGCCGAAAAAGCCGGCCTCAAAACGGGCGATGTGATCGGCAAAGTGAATGACATCACGCTAGATAAAAATCATTCGCTCGCCGACTTGGTGACGAGTTACAAAGTAGGCGACGAAATCACCCTCACCGTGCTGCGCGGCAGTGAGACGTTGACTCTCAAAGCGACGTTGAGTTCGCAATCTGCGCCGCAAAGAAACTTTAACACGCCGCGCCCACGAAACCCCGGCTCGAGTGGATGATGGAGCAGTTTCCAGATTGGCGGTTTCAAACACCGAGTGTCTCAAAGACACTCGGTGTTTTAAGAATGCAATGCGGAACAAAGACCTCGAAGAAAATTCTTCGAGGTCTTTTTATTTAGCGATACAATTCTTTGGCTATGACCACACTCGTTCAAATCGAAAACTTAACCAAACATTTTATAGAAGGTGATCGGACGCGCGCCATATTAGAGGATGCAAGCGCAACGTTTGATGAAGGAGAATTTATTGCGATTCGCGGACGCAGTGGCTGTGGGAAAAGTACGCTGTTGAACTTGATCGGCGCAATTGACTCACCCACGCGCGGCGACATCTTCATCAACGGGGTTGCCGTCACCCGTTTAAATGCCGGGGGACGCACCTTGTTCCGTCGCGATAATATCGGCTTCGTTTTCCAATTCTTCAACTTGATTCCCACGTTGAACGTTTTAGAAAACGTGTCGCTCCCCGCCGAACTCGCCGGACAAAATGGAAAAGAATTAACAAACCGTGCCATGACCTTATTAGATCATGTGAGTCTTTCTGATCGCGCCAGCGTCTTCCCCGACAAACTCTCCGGCGGCGAACAACAACGAGTCGCCATCGCCCGTGCCTTGATTCAAAACCCGCGCCTTGTCCTCGCCGATGAACCAACCGGCAACCTTGATGATGCAACGGGCAACGCCGTGATGAAGTTGCTTGATGAGATGACGCGCCAAGTGGGGAAAACATTGATTATGGTGACACATAGCTATCGCATCGCCGCATTAGCCGATCATGTTTTGACGATAGAGAACGGAAAAATAATTCCGATGAAGGAAATGATCAAAGAGAAAATTGAGGCGGCGGATTAACACGCACGCGCGATATGTCATTCCGAGCGGTGTTGTTCCGCGAGGAATCTCTGGGGTAGTCAAAGAGATTCCTCGTCGCAGAGAACGCTCCTCGGAATGACATTTATCGGAAAATCTCTGCAACTAAAAAATTAAATGCTGACTAAGACTCTTTTAAAAACCGGTCTCCGCGACCTGACCCGCCGCCCATTGCAAACTGCCTTGATGATCCTCGGCGTGGCGTTGGGCGTGGCAGTGGTCATCGCTATTGATCTCGCCAACACTGCGGCACGAACAGCGTTTGATTTAAGCACGCAGGCAATCACGGGCAAAACTACACATCAGATCATCGGCGGGGCAAATGGCATTGACGAAAACTTGTATCGCACGATCCGAGTCGATCTTGGCTATCGTTTAAGTGCGCCTGTCGTCGAAGGTAATGGCATCGCGCTCGATCTCGACGCACAACCACTCCACATCTTGGGCGTAGATTTTTTCGCCGAAGCACCGTTTCGCAATTTCCTTTCCAATTCAAATTCCACCAGTCCAATTGATCTCACCCGCTTCTACACACAAGGGCGCACCGCGCTCATCGGTGTGGGAATGGCAGAGCGATACAACATCAAGCAAGGCGATTCGGTGCGGGTGCAGATCAACGATCAAATTATCGAGATCGTCATCGCCGGAGTGTTAACTCCCAGTGAGGCAAACAGCCGCCGCGCCCTCGACGGCTTGATGATTATGGATATTGCCGCCGCGCAAGAATCGTTGGGAATGATCGGCAAGTTGTCGCGCATTGATCTGATCACCACTGATGATCAAGTGAAGCAATTGCAAAGCGCCCTACCCAGCAACGCACGGATCGTCAACGCCAGCGAGCAGAGCAACACGGTGGCGCAACTCACATCTGCCTTTCAACTTAATCTCACTGCATTAAGTTTGCTCGCCCTCATCGTCGGTATGTTTTTGATCTACAACACCATGATGTTCAGCGTGGTGCAGCGTCGCGCGGTGTTGGGCATCATGCGAGCATTAGGAGTCACAGGAACGCAGCTCTTCACGCTCATCATTGCTGAGGCGGCTATCGCTTCGTTCATTGGCGCAATCATCGGACTTGGTTTGGGTTGGGTATTAGGTCAAGGCGCGGTGCGGCTCGTCACGCAAACGATCAACGATCTTTATTTTTCGCTGACCGTGAGCGAAGCGCCATTGACATTGTTCACAGCGATCAAAGGGTTAGTTTTAGGAATCGGCGCAGGGGTGTTAGCGGCGGCAGCACCTGCGGCAGAGGCGGCGGGCGTGGAGCCGATCACCGCGATGCGATCCAGCTCGTTTGAGGATCGAGTCAAAACGTGGATTCCGATCATCGCTTGGATCGGCGTGGCATTAATCGGAGTCGGCGCCACCTTATTAATCTTTCAATCATTAATCTTCAGTTTCGCCGCGCTGTTCGCCATCGTGATCGGTTTGGCGATGATCGTCCCCATCGCCACAATTTTTTTTATGCGCGTTGTGACGATGCTGCCCTGCGGTTTATTGAGTCGGCTCGCGGCGCGCACGGTGACGAAAGCCATCAGCCGCACCAGTGTGGCGATTGCCTCGTTGATGGTGGCGGTCAGCGTGACGATTGGCGTGAGTTTGATGATTGATAGTTTTCGCGCCACGGTGATCAATTGGCTCGACCTGACTCTGCGCGCCGATGTGTATGTGTCGGCGGGGGCGCGCGTGGCTTCGTTGACGAGCGATCTACCGGGACGCATCGCCAATGTTGAAGGCGTGGATCATGTTGAGACGTTTCGCGCGACGCGAGTCGAGAGCGAGTTCGGTGCGATTGCTCTTTCGGTGATTGATGCGCGGCGGCAGCGCGATGCCAAGTTGTATCGCTTCGCCGATGGATCGCCGCAACAGATTTGGGATCAAGTGATCAACGGCGCGGTGATTGTCAGTGAACCGTTCGCGCACAAAAATAATTTACCGACTCGCGGCGCGACGATCACCCTGCAAACCGACAAGGGGCTGCGGACGTTTCCAGTGGTGGCGATCTATTACGACTACTCATCGGATCGCGGCGCGGTGATGATGAGTCAAAATGTGTATCAGCAGTGGTGGGATGATCGCGGCATCACCTCGGTGGCAGCTTATGTGAAGAACGGTTACGCGCCCGAAGCGGTTGCCGATTCGATGCGGACAATGTTGCGCGGCACGGCGCTGCAAGTGCAAGTGAACCGCGCCCTGCGTGAGCAAGCGTTGACGATCTTTGATCGCACGTTCGCCATTACGAATGCCTTACGCATTCTCGCCGTCGTCGTTGCCTTCATCGGAGTGTTGAGCGCGTTGATGGCGTTGCAAATTGAGCGCACGCGCGAACTGGCGACGATGCAAGCTGTGGGACTCACCGACGATCAACTGTGGCGTTTAACATTTTTGGAAACGGGCTTGATGGGCGCAACGGCGGGCTTGCTCTCCATGCCCACCGGATTTATTTTGGCGTTGGTGTTGATCTACGTCATCAACCTGCGCTCGTTTGGTTGGACGATCCAGATGGAGATGGATGCTTCAATTTTTGTGCAGGCGATGATCGTCAGCGTGATGGCGGCGTTACTCGCGGCGATCTATCCATTGATGCGATTGAGAGGGATGGAGATTGCGGTGGGGTTGAGGAGGGAGTAAAAAAGACCTCGCGGGTTTTGGAAACCCGCGAGGTCTTCTGTTTTACGCGATACAATCTCATCATGCTCAAACAATTCTCTCTTTTAAAAACCCGAAGGGTCTTGGAGACCCTTCGGGTTTTAATTGTCATCATCCTCACCTCTTGCGCGCCCTCACCCATCCCACAACAGCCACTCAACTTTAGCGCGCCAAACGACACTACAGGTTTCGCGCGAGCGATTGAACCACGCCAGTTTAAATTCCCGGAAGATCATGGCGCACATTTCGAGTATCAAACCGAATGGTGGTATTACACCGGCAATCTGCAAACGGATAAGGGCGAACACATCGGCTATCAATTAACTTTTTTCCGGCGCGGGTTAACTACGGGGAGGCCGACTCGTGAATCGGCGTTTGCGGCGAACCAAGTTTATTTCGCGCACTTCGCCATCACGGATGTGAGCGGCGACAAACATTCTTTCGCCGAGCGATTCAGTCGCGGCGCGGCAGGGCTGGCGGGCGCAACGGGTTCGCCGTACAGCGTGTGGTTAGAAGATTGGAGAGTGGAGTCGTTAAACGCCGATGGATCGAATGTGAGATTGAAAGCGAAGAACGGCGATGTGGAGATCGATCTCACATTGAAATCTGCTAAACCAATTGTGGCACATGGTGATCGCGGTTTGAGTCCGAAGAGCGAAGAGGCAGGTAACGCTTCATATTATTTGAGCTACACGCGGATGATCACCGATGGCAGCGTGACTCTGCGGGGGCAGACGTTGAAGGTGAAAGGCGAGAGTTGGTTTGATCACGAGTTTAGCACAAGCGCGTTGGGCAAAAATGGGATCGGTTGGGATTGGTTTAGTTTGCAGTTGAGCGATGGGCGCGAGTTGATGCTGTTTCAAATTCGCACAAAGGATGGCGGCATCGAAACGGTATCAGGCGGCACGTTAGTTGAAAAAGATGGGAGCGTAAAGCGGTTGACGGCATCGGATGTTAAGATTGAGGTGTTGGAGAAGTGGACGAGTCGGCAGACGAAGGGTGAGTATCCGAGTAAATGGCGAATCTCCATTCCCCAATCTCAAATCACTTTAGACGTTGCACCTTATATTAAATCCCAAGAGATGCGCCTGAGCTTTGTTTATTGGGAAGGCGCGGTGAAGATGAGCGGGACGAGCAACGGCGCGAGCGTGACGGGGAACGGGTATATTGAGATGACAGGTTATGCGGGGAGTATGCAGGGTGTGTTTTAGTTAGGTGGTTAGGTGGTTGCACATCACTTATCACGCAATACGCCATCAGCCATTTGCAATTTGCGATACGCTATACTCTACGACATGACACTCTTCACCGATCAAAAACATCTGAAGGAAAATCAGTATAAGGATTCGAAAAATCTTTCGGCGCGGATCACCATTCATCAGCGCTTCAGCACCAATGGGTTGAACTGGCAAAGGTGGGTGTGGGATCAACTACCAATAGAGATTGGAGATTGGATATTAGAGATTGGATGTGGACCGGGACATTTTTGGATGGAGAATAAGGAACGCCTACCGAATACGAAGAGGGTCATCGGCGATTATTCGGTTGGGATGGTGAGGGAAGCCCGCGCGGGAATCGGCGGCGACAGTTTTGTTAATTTGGACGCGCAGGCGATCCCGTTGCCATCGAATCAATTTGACTTGGTGATCGCTAACCACATGCTGTATCACTTGCCGCATCTGGCACAAGGGTTGAGCGAGATTGCGCGGGTGTTGAAACCGCATGGGTTATTATGTGCGGCGACCAACGGCACGGGACATTTAAAAGAGATGTTTGACTTAGCCCATGAGTTTGATCCACGATTTGAAGAGGTTCGCCAACATTTTAATTTGACGAGTGGGTGGTTTAATTTGGGCAATGCAACAGAATTGTTGAGAAAAGATTTTGCGAAAGTTGAAATTAAACCTTTTGAGACTGCCTTGTGGGTGACGGAGGCGAAACCGATTGTAGATTTTTTGATGTCGGGGGTTAAAGATCAAGAGTCGGTGTCCCCTGATCAGGCGGCGGCGATCACTCATCACTTTCAACGCATCATCAATTCGAAAGGCGGCGTTCACATTACCAAAGAGACGGGATTAGTGTTGGCATGGAAATCATCTTAGATTGCGCCGCTTTGATCTCCCCGCTATAATCCTCTTACCCATGACTAATTTCAACACGCGGAAAATCACAACGAATCTCCCCGCCACTGCCGGACTCAAAGCCGGTTCGACATTGCAAAGCCGTTATTTAATTGTCGGGGTGCTGGGCGTCGGCGGCATGGGCGCGGTCTACGAAGCCCGCGATTTGCACTTCCCGAATGTGACCAAGATGGTGGCGCTCAAAGAGATGATCAACATGGCGCCCGATCCGCAACTGCGCCAGATTATTATCAAAACGTTTGAGCGCGAGGCGAACCTGCTTGCCACACTGAACCATCCGGCTATCCCCAAAATATACGATCTGTTCAACGAAACAGACCGCTCGTATTTAGTGATGGAGCGCATTAATGGCAAAGACCTCGAGACTATTTTAAATGAAACAAAAGGTTTTTTGAACGAAGACACGGTGATTGATTGGTCCATTCAGTTGTGCGACGTGTTGACCTATTTACATTCGCACAAGCCCGAGCCGGTTGTCTTCCGCGACATGAAACCCTCTAACGTGATGTTAGACAGCCACGGCATTCGTTTGATTGATTTTGGTATTGCCAAAGGTTTTCAAGCCGGGCAAAAGGGAACGATGATCGGCACCGAAGGGTATTCGCCGCCCGAACAATATCGCGGTGAGGCAAGTCCGCCGGGCGATATTTATGCCCTCGGCGCGACACTGCAT
>Ga0209514_10008011_pt1 | contig 12238 bp, 9 predicted proteins | sample Subgrocontami58m_FD_187452 | JGI IMG/M metagenome (GOLD analysis project Ga0209514, IMG submission 187452) | Subsurface groundwater microbial communities from S. Glens Falls, New York, USA - GMW37 contaminated, 5.8 m (SPAdes) (version 3) | ecosystem: Environmental > Aquatic > Deep subsurface >...
ACTCAAAATTAAAAATGAAATAGATAATATTTGTCCGGTCTCATCAGAAGTTGAAGGATTTAATTTCTGCTCAACATAACCGATCATATAAACAAACATCGTTTGCACACCAATCCATGAAAATGAATGTGCGGCTAAAATCTTTTTATATGGAATTATTCCAGACTTATCATTTTTATCATCTTCTTTTTTAACAACTGTTTTTAATACAAAGAATAAAGAAACTAGTAGTAGCCAAATAATAATATACTGATTAACATCAGGTGATAACTTTACAAATGAAGAAATAATAAAATGAATCGCTAACAAAATAAAACCATATAATGGTTCTAAGATTGATATGAATTCTTCGAATGAATACATAGACTTTTGGGAATCATTTTCAACATCTGAAATCAATTCTCGTGGCTCTTCAATAAAAAACATTGGAATTAAAGAAAAAGCTAAAACAAGAAATACTCCGAAGAAGATCAAAAAATAATTTCCAAAAATTGCACCGAGCGCATAAGCAAGAACTCCAAATGAACCGGATATTGTCTGCATCCAGGTGTAACCTTTTGTCCTTGGTACACCTTCGGGAGTAACATCGGCAATAATAGCTCTTGTTGGATTAAAGGAAATATTGATTGCAAGATCTAAAGTGAGAGCAACAAAAACAGCGACTACGATAATATTACTCACACCAAAAAATCCGCTGATCTTATCTATGTTGGGAAGTGCAAATAACATTAATGCCGCTATTGTTCCTCCTATTAAAATAAAAGGTCTTCTTCTTCCCTTCCAGAACCAAACTTTATCACTTATTAATCCAACAATCGGCTGACCGATAATTCCCGCAAGCGGACCGGCAGCCCATACAAATCCTATTTCATGAAGATCTAAATTATATTTAGTTCTCATCAACCAGCTGAGAGCAGCTATCTGGATTGATAGAGCAAAACCCATTGCTGTAGAAGGTAAACTAAGAATTGAATAAAAAGAATTGGAAAGCTTTTTCTGCATTTGTAACATGATTGCCTCGGACTATTTCAATTTTTATGTAAAGATATTGATTGCATAATTAATTAAAAAGGTTTTTTCTGTAACAAAGTTTCGCATCCGAAAGAAATATACTCTTTTAATATTGGGATCTTTGGGAGTTTGATCGTTGGTAATCCAAAACGCAAAGCGTATATAGGTCTAAACAGAAAAAACTCTTTTTTGATCGGTATGAAATTTTGCAGTAGACACTGAAATTCAAATTCGTGAATTGTACACCCTGTGCCGTAATGCAACTTGATTTCATCAATATATTCTACATCCTCACCTAATAATTTTGCAGCTGGTCTTAAAATAGACTTTGGAAGAATGTGTAAATAAGGAATTGCCTTTAAGAAACTTTTTCCAATTTGTTGATGACCGGCAAATGGTGATCGTTTTGGAGGAAAGCTTATAAACAGAAATCCATAATCATTAAGTAATCTACCAAGATTATCGAATGCAGCTTTTTTATCCGGCACATGTTCTATCACTTCACGGATAATAATTACATCAAACGTTTCTGATAATTGTTCCGGAAGTTTTGTATCAGTAATATCACCAACTAAAATTTTAAGATTAGAATTTTTCTTAACAGCAGTTTCAGCACGTACGGCACTAAGTTCAACTCCAACTACATGCATTCCGATCTCTTGCAGAGCTTCTAGCAAACCGCCTTCTGCACATCCTACTTCTAAAACTTTCTTTTTATGAAAGTCGGGAATCAGTTTTTGGAAATAAGGAAGTAAATATTCTTTTGTATACTGTTTTTGTTCGTAGAAATGTTTTTCAGCCATAGTATTCTTTTAGAAGGTGTATGAAAATTTAACTAAAGTTCATGTATGTGCAAAGTGTTGATCGAAATGGCTCTACAAACGAATTCTAAATTTTCCTAATACATAAATCATCAAATAGTAAAATAAAATCATAATTACGACTGAAATAAGCAGCACTGGATAGAACGTCATCCCCTATCATTAATTAAATAGAAAAGGGAACCAAATAAAAAAAGTTTATTGAATTTTAGAGATTAACAATTTATCAATTCTATTGCCGTCCATATCAACGACTTCGTAATTGTAATTGCCAATTGTAAACTTTTCGCCGGTGATTGGAATTTTATTAATCGTATGAACTATAAATCCGGCAAGAGTAAGATAGTTTTCATCACCCTCCGGAATTTCAAGTGTGATCGTTTCAACAAGGTCATCGAGCTGTGTATCGCCGTCAACAAGAAAACTGCCATCTGCTCTTTTGACGATGGGATGTTCTTCAACTTCGCCTTTTTGCGGTATATCGCCAATAATATTTTCAACAATATCCCGAAGAGTGATTATACCTTGGAATACGCCATACTCATCAATTACAATTGCATTATAATTCTTCCGCTCTTTGAAAAATTCCAGCAGTCGGTAAGTGGACAAAGAATCAGTCACATAAAGCGGCTCTCTTATCAAAGTTTTTATTTCAGTAAGATTATTTAAATTTTTGTAAAATTCTTTGACTGTTAAAATTCCGATTACATTATCTAAAGAATCATCGCAAACGGGGTAGATTGAATAATCGTTTTCAACAACAGTCTTTTTAATTTCTTCAATAGGGTCATTTATATCAATCCAGGCAACATCATTTCTTTGAGTCATGATAGCATTGGCTTTCCTATCGCCGAACTTGAAAATCCTTTTAAGAAGCTCGCTTTCTTTTTTCTCGATTGAACCAAAAGTAGCGCCTTGATCTATGAGCATTTTTAATTCTTCTTCGGTAACGGGTGGATTTACATTTTCTTTAATACCGAAAATTTTGATAAATATTTTTGTGGAAACCGAAAGTAGTTGAACAACCGGATAAGCAATTTTTGTCAAAATATTAAGTGCCGGCGCAAAAAGGATTGCAATATTTTCCGCATTGTTAAGAGCGATTGTTTTGGGAACAAGCTCGCCAATTACAAGAGAGAAATAAGTTATCAGTCCAACAATAATAAAGTAAGCTGTTTCTTGAGCGATTGGTTTTAATAAAGATATTTGTTCAACATAAGGAACAAGATCTTCCGTTAAAGCAACACCGCCGTAAACACCGGAAACAATTCCTATAAGCGTAATTCCAACTTGAATAGCCGATAGGAATTTTTCCGGTTCCAAACTTAATTGAAGAGCAAGCTTTGCATTTTTACTTCCGCGTTTTGCCTTTTCTTCGAGTCGTGCTTTACGTGATGAGACAATAGCAGTCTCAGTCATTGCCAAAAGACCGTTAAGAAATATAAGAGCGATAATAACCGCTACTTCCATTATTTACCTACTCAATGTTTTTACCAAACTTAAAATACAAACTTGGCACAACAATCATATTCAATGCAGTTGATGTAATCAACCCGCCGAGAATTACAATAGCCATCGGCGCTTCGATTTCTTTGCCGGGCTGGCCACTGCCGAGAGCGAGAGGAACTAATGCAAGTCCGGCGGTTATGGCAGTCATTAAAATAGGGCTCAATCTTTCCAACGAACCTTGAATAATTGCTTCTGTAAATTCTTTTCCTTCTTTCATAAGATGTTGAAAGTGTGAAATCATTAAAATTCCATTTCTTGTAGCAATTCCAAAAAGAGTAATGAAACCAACAAGAGAAGCAACGCTAATAATTCCATCCGAAAGAAATACAGACCAAACGCCGCCAATAAGAGCAAGCGGAAGATTTATTAAAATGAAAAGTGCAGGTTTGATTTTTCCGAACTGGAAAAAGAGAATCAAGAATATGATGCAAAGAGAAACTAAACTTAGCATTGTGATAATTTTTGTGGCTTCTTGCTCACTTTCAAACTGTCCGCCGAACTCAACATAATATCCTTGCGAAAATTTGATGTTCTTTTCAATGTTGCTTCTCATTTCATCCACCACGCTGCGTAAATCTCTCCCGGATACATTTGCTTGAACAACAATTTTGCGTTGAACATTTTCACGGCTGATACGGTTAGGACCTTTTTCATTGACAACTTCGGCAAGCTGAATCAGCGGAACCTTTGCGCCGGAAGGAGTATCGAAAAGCGCATTCTGTATTTTATGAATATTGCCCCGGTTGTTTTCGTCGAAGCGGACAATCAAATCAAAAGTATTTTGTCCTTCTCGAATTTCAGTAGCTGCTTCTCCGTTGAAACCAATATCAATCGCTTCAGCCAAGTCGCCAACGGTAATGCCATAACGTGCCATAGCAATGCGGTTGAATTTGATTTTTGTTTGAGGCACTTCAACTTCTTGATCAACGGCAACATCCACAGCGCCTTGAACTTTTTGCATTTCAGCTTTCACCATTTGGGAATAGGTCCGCAACTGCTGCAAATCTTTACCGAATATTTTAACGGCAATATTTGCGCGTGTTCCGGAGAGCATGTGATCGATACGGTGACCGATTGGCTGACCGATTGTAACGTTTGTTCCGGGAAGAGCAGAAAGAGATTTTCGAAGAGCCGTAATAAATTCTTCTTTGCTTTTTCCGTTCAGCTCGAACCGGACATCGAGCTCGGCGGCGTTTACACCTTGAGCATGTTCATCAAGTTCCGCTCTTCCGGTTCTGCGTGCGGATGATTTAACTTCCGGATGAGAAAGAATAATTTCTTCTGCAAGATTTCCGATCTTATTCGATTCTTCGAGAGATGTTCCGGGAAGAGTAACAAGACTCAATGTTAAAGATCCCTCATTAAATTCCGGCAAAAATGATCTTCCAAGAAAAGGAACAACAGCGATTGTAACAAGAAAAGCCGCGAGAGAAGAAATCAGAATTGCCTTTGGGTGCTTAAGAGTGAAGTTCAGCGTTCTCTTGTAAAGTGTTTTCAGTTTTTCAACAAGCCAGGTGTCTCCTTCCTTCTTCATGAAATTTGCTTTCGGCAACAGGTAGTAAGAAAGAACCGGCGTTACAGTTAATGCAACAAGGAGAGAAGCAAAAATTGAAGTAACATAAGCATAGCCCATTGGACGCAGCAATCTTCCTTCAACGCCGCTTAAGAAAAACAGCGGTAAGAAAACAATTACAATAATAATGGTTGCGTTAACCATCGGCGCACGGATTTCTTTTGATGCTTCATAAATAACTTGCAATGCATTTTTCTTTTGTGAATCGTTTCTGGAATTGTTTTCTTTCAATCTCCGGAAAACATTTTCCACATCAATGATCGCGTCATCCACCAGTGCGCCGATTGCAATTGCAATTCCGCCAAGAGACATTGTGTTGATCATAATATCGAAAAATTTGAAGATGATAATCGTGATGATGATTGAAAGAGGAATTGCAAGCACCGAAATGAAAGTGGTTCTGAAATTCCATAAGAACAAAAAGATTACGATTACAACAAGGATAGCGCCGTCCCGCAACGCTCTTAGAACGTTTTCGATTGATACTTTAATAAAATCCGACTGCTTAAAAATATTAGAGTCAATCTCAATTCCCGGTGGAAGTGTTTTCCGAATTTCACTAAGAGTTGACTCAATCTTTCTTGTGAGTTCGATTGTATTAGTTTGCGGTTGTTTTTGAACGGTTAAAATCACAGCCGGTTTTGCATTTTTGGAACCGTCTCCGATTTTTGTTGAAGGACCGATTTTAATATCCGCAATATCTTTCATCAGAACCGGGACACCACTGCGCACAGCAACAACGCTGCTTTGAATATCTTCTATATTTTGGACGCGCCCGATTCCACGTATCAAATATTCGCTTCCGGAATCCATGTATGAACCGCCGGAGGAATTTTCGTTCGATTGTTCAGCGGCTTTCATCACTTCGTTGAGAGAAATTTTATATGATGAAAGTTTTTCCGGTGAAATTAAAATTTGATACTGCTTTACGGCGCCGCCGATTGGAATAACTTGAGATACGCCGCTTATGGAAAGCAAACGTCTGCGGAGATCAAAATCGGCAATTGTGCGCAAATCCATCTCGTTCAGATTCTGCGGATTATTTTTTTCATCGATACTTAAACTGATGAGCATTATCTCTCCCATAATCGAGGAGATAGGCGCAAGCATCGGATTATCAACACCTTTGGGCAATGTAGCGGCGGCAGTTTGAATTTTCTCGTTAACAATTTGCCGCGCGAGAAAAATATCGGTTCCCCAATCGAACTCAACCCAAACGATTGAGATTCCGGCGGCACTGCTAGAGCGGACACGCCTTACGTCGGTTGCACCATTTACGGCAGTTTCAACCGGGAATGTTACAAGAGTTTCAACTTCTTCAGATGCCATTCCGTGCGCTTCGGTAATTATCGTAACAGTTGGGGCTGTCAGATCGGGAAAGACATCCACGGGCATATCTATTGCGATGAATGTTCCAACGATGAGCAGTACTATTGCTGCTGCCAGAACAATCAATCTTTTCTGTAGTGAAAATTGAATTAATTTATCAAACATTTTATCCTCAAGACTTTTTTAGTGAGCGTGACCTTGACCGATTGCAGATTCCGGAGAGAGAGCCGCAAGCCGCACTTGATATGCGCCTTTAGTAACAACGCGTTCTCCTTCTTTCAAACCTTCAAGAACTTGAATGTAACCGCCTTCGGAGATGCCGGTTTTCAAAATTCTTTTTTCGAAAGCTTCTCCTTCAACTTCAACATAAACAGTGTGCATGCCGTCTTCATCAATTAATGCGCTTTCCGGAACGGAGATGCATTGTTGCTTATCGCCAAGCTTGATGAATACTTCCGCATACATACCAACTTTAATTTTATTTTGAGGATTACCGAATTCGAAATAAACCGGAACAGTTCTGTTTTCTGTGTTCAAGCTTGATGATACTGAAATTTTTCTTCCGTTAAGCGTGCTTATCTGTAATTCTTTTTCATAACCTTCTATTTTGAATGAGGCATCTTTGGAATTGTTCGCATCCTCGAATTTGCTTGCGGGAACATTAGCTTTTAGGATTAGCCGTGCGGGATTAATAATTGTAACAAGTTCTTGTCCGCTGCTTATTTGGCTGCCCAGGTTTACAGAGATGTTCTCGACATAACCATCGATATGGGCAACAATAGCATAACCGTTCTCGGTAAATTTAATTTGATCAATCAGCGAATTGTAGCTTGCTTGTTTGGATTCGAAATCGAACTTAGCTTCATCCAATCGTTTTTGTGCTGCAGTTTTTCTATCAAACAAGTTTTGCACTCTTTCGTATTCGGATTTAGCAAGCAAGTAATCGCTTTTTATTTTTTGAATATTAGAACTTGCGTCCGCCGAGGGAGAGATATTTAGAAGAACCGTTCCCTTATTAACAAACGTTCCGAGTTTAGGGAAATTGGAATTGTTTTTCGGAAGAAGAATACCGGCAGCCGGGGAAACTACTTTTGAATAAAACTCCGGTTTAGAAATAATTTCACCCGTTGCCGGAACGGATGATTGAAGCTCTCTTTTAGAGACGGGCTCAGTTGCAAAATCAATTTTCCACTGTTGTTCTTTTAAGAATGAGATGAGAGAAGATTTTTCCTCTTCACTTTTAGGAGCTTCAGCAGAAGATGAATAAACTATTACATCCTTCACGATAATTTTATCCGATACTTGAGCGCCGTTCAAAGTCATTGTCATAATGTAATTACCGGGCGCATCAAATTTAATCACCGGCGTATAAATGCCGGCACGAGCCGGTTTATCTTCGTTTACGGTAATTATATTTCCGGATTGATTAACAAACTCAACTGCTAATATTCCTTGTGTAACCGCTTTGAAATCTTTTAAATCGGTTAGGTGGATCAGAAACTTGGCTTCAGCTCCTACAATTAGCTGAGGATATTCCATAAACAATTCTGTTGAGCTGTTGAATTGTGTAACTGAATTACTGCTTGTTGAGTGTTCTTTGTTCTCTACGTTATTGTTAGAACAACCGAAGATAGATAGAGCGAGGAGAATCAGAAATACTTTATAAGAATTAATAATCATTTTAATCACCTTTATTTGTTTTCGTTGATCAAGAAGAGTGCTGCTACATTTTCCAATTCAAATATGCTTTGATGAAACTTTATTTCAAGTTCCTTATTGAGTTTCGTTCCTTCCTTAAAAGCGTTCAGTCCGTCAATAAACTCCACAATTGAAATATCTCCTTGTTCGTAAGAATAAGCGGCGGATGTAAAAACATTTTGAAGCTGAAGATCATTTTTATTTGCAATCAGCGATTCATATTGCTTAAACTTTGCAAACGACGCATGGACTTCAGTGCCGATTTGTTTTATTAGATATTCTTTTTGTTGTTCAAGAAAATTGAGATCCGCTTCCGATTGCTCAATTTCAAACTGATTCCTTTTGAATAAAGGAATTTCAAAATTTAACTGGAACACCGAACCGGCATAATCACTAAACTGCTTCTTGTAACCGGCAGTCAAATTTATATTAGGAATAATTTTCAGTTTGTTGTGGGAAAGAAAAGCCGATTCACTTTCGATAAGTTGTTCGACCGCTTTCAAATCTTTCCGGTTTTGAAGCGCCGTTTTTAACAGCTCTTTGTTTGTTTGCGTAATGCTTTGTAATAACTCTAAAGGAATTGTTTGAAGTTCTTTATCAGCATCATAACCAATCAATAATTTTAACTGGTTTAGAAAATTATTTCGCTGCAGTTCAATTTCTTTGACTTCGGTTCTGAGTTTATTCACCTCGATAAGAATTCGTTGCAGCTCATATTCAGATATATCCCCTTCCAGCAATCGCTGTTTGGCAGTGAAAGCGATTTCATCAATCTTAACAAGTGCATCACTTAAATCTATCGAGAGCTGATTGTAGTAATGATATTTGGCATAAGCGTCTTGCACTTGGAAAATGATGCTGCGCTTTGAGTTATCTAATAGTAATCGTTGCGCTTCAAGTGATTTTTCTTTTGAATCAATGTTACTCCAGCGGTCCCACAAAAAGTTTAACGGCAGTGAACCGCTCGCTATCCATTCCCAAGTTTTTGCATTATTCAGTTTCAAATCTTCTCTTGAATAATTGAATACAGGGTTAGGAATGCGCGATGATTCACTAAGGTGTGATTCCGATTTCTTTATTAAAGAATACTGCTTTTGCAGTTCGATGTTTTTATCTAACGCTTGACGAATTGCTTCATCAAGCGATATAGAATTTTGTGCTTGTAATTGAATTATACAAAGCATGGATATAGCAATAACGAGACGGAATAGTCTCACGTTACCTCCGTGATGAATTTTATTATTAAATAATTTTTAGAAGTATTAAGCGGCTATAACGAAAGGGGGTGAAACGTTACTTGCGGAATGGACACACTTCTCCTTAAGAATTTTTCCAAAGTGAAAATCTCCGGCATATTTTGTTTCACTGGATTCATTTTGGAATTCAAGGCGAATAATAATGGTAGATATAAGTGTGCTATGCGGAGTATCAACAAAACGTGGAGGAAGATTTGTGACTACAGCATTAATTACTATTGGATGGTTATGTTCATCATTTTGGTCTAAGGTGTGATGACATTCCGTTGCATTCTTCTTCTGTGCTATTTCATTCAATAAATGAGAATGGTAGTCTTCTTTTTCGTAACCCCGAATCAACTCTTCATGATAATGGAAAAAGGGGGATACTAAATAGAAACTAAGATAAAAAACTGATATTACTGAATAAACAAATCTATTTTTTTGATACAATGTAAGCATACTTATAATTTATTTGTGCTAAATATATATCTTAGCAGAGTAAGATTCCATTATTTCGAAATAGAATTAAAAAATGTTCATCTAAAAATATTTTTGTCGGGAGAACTGCATAAAGAATTCTACTTTGTTAATTGAAATTATATTAATCCTTGCAATTAACTTACAATAAAAATAAATTTTGCCATCAATTTTAGAATTATGACTGAGAGTTCAACAGAGAAGAACATAACCGTTAATCGAAAAGCAAAGCATGATTATTTCATTCTTCAGACTTATGAAGCTGGTATTGTTTTGGTGGGAACGGAAGTCAAAGCATTAAGACAGAACAAAGCTAATCTTGTTGATAGTTATGCAACACTAACAAACGGCGAAGTTTGGTTACATAATGCAAACATATCCATCTATGAACAAGGAAGTATAAACAACCACGATCCGGTTAGAAAAAGAAAATTACTTCTAAATAAAAGTGAAATTAGAAAATTGAACAAAGCTGTTACGGAAAAAGGGAATACATTAATTCCTTTACGGCTTTATTTCAAAAATGGTTTAGTAAAAGTAGAATTGGCAACAGCAACCGGCAAAAGACAGTATGATAAACGCGAAGATATTGCCAAGCGAGATTTAATTAGAGAAATGCAAAGAAAATTTAAGTAGCTTTTTCAGGAGACAATATTGAATAAAAAAATTCTCTTCCCACCTCTCAAAGAACAAATGGACTTGATCAAAAGAGGCGCTTTCGAAATTATCCCCGAAGAGGAATTAGTTCAGAAATTAGAAAAATCAATAAAAGAAAGTAAACCGCTCAACATCAAACTTGGCTGCGATCCTACACGTCCCGATCTTCATCTCGGTCATTCGGTTGTATTACGCAAGTTAGCTCAGTTCCAACAGCTCGGACATACAGCAATTTTAATCATTGGCGATTTTACCGGAATGATCGGCGATCCATCCGGCAGAAACAGTTCACGCCCTCCCCTTTCTTTTTCAGAGTCGCGTGAGAATGGAAAAAGTTATTTTGAACAAGCATCAAAAATTTTAGATCGGGGAAAAACAAAAATAGTTTACAATTCTGAATGGCTTGGAAAGATGACTTTCGAGGATGTGATTAATCTTGCTTCGAAATATACTGTTGCAAGAATGCTGGAACGTGATGACTTCACAAAAAGATATAAAGGCGGCATACCGATCAGCATGCATGAAGTACTTTATCCGTTAGCTCAAGCGATGGATTCTGTAGCAATTCAAAGCGATGTTGAGTTAGGCGGTACAGATCAAAAATTTAATTTACTTGTCGGACGCGATATTCAACGTGAGTTTGGAATGCAGCCGCAAGTGATTCTTACTTTACCACTACTCATTGGTACTGATGGCGTCGAGAAGATGAGTAAATCACTCGACAACTATATTGGAATTAATGAATCTCCAAAAGATATTTACGGTAAAACACTTTCAATCTCTGACGATCTGATCTATACTTATTTCGAATTAACAACTGATTTTTCAAATGATGAATTATTAACAATCAAACAAAATCTTTCCGATAAAAAAATCAACCCAAGAGATATTAAGAGATATCTTGCAAGAAAGTTAGTTGAAATGTATCATTCTGCTGAAGCAGCTTTAGAGGCAGAAACTGAGTTCGATAATATTTTTGTTAAGAAAGGATTACCCGATGAAGTTGATGAGTATAAAGTAGATCCCAACAAGAAGGAAATGGAAATAATTGATTTAATAGTTGAAGTAGGATTTGCACCATCTAAAGGAGAAGCAAGAAGGTTAGTGCAGCAAGGCGGGGTTACCATTGACGGAGAAAAAATTAGTAATATTAAAGAAGTAGTACGATTAGATAAAACAATGATCCTTAAGGTTGGAAAAAGAAATTTTATTAAAATAATAGGCAATTAAAATGGAGGATATTAACTTGTACGTTCCAACAAAAATCTTTTTTACGAAAGGTGTCGGCAAACATAAAGAGTATCTTGCATCATTCGAGCTTGCTCTTCGCGGTGCCGGCATTGAAATCTGTAATCTAGTATCGGTCAGCAGTATCTTTCCTATCGGCTGCAAAAGACTGAGCAAAGAACAAGGTTTGAAATTACTCCAGCCCGGGCTAATTACACATTGTGTAATGGCAAGGAACGCTACCTGCGAACCAAACAGATTAATTGCATCCTCTATTGGTGTAGCAATTCCTGCTGATAAGCTAATGTATGGTTATCTATCAGAACATCATCCTTACGGCGAGACCGAAAAAGTTGCCGGCGATTATGCCGAAGATCTTGCCGCTACAATGCTTGCAACTACTTTAGGAATAGATTTCGATACTGATAAAGCATGGAACGAGCGAGAGCAGGTTTATAAAATGTCGGGAAAAATTGTTAACACCTTTAATATTACTCAATCGGCACAAGGTGATAAAAAAGGACTTTGGACAACAGTGATTGCTGTTGGAATTCTTCTTCCTTAAGAGAGCTATATGCATAATCATTTTATATTCTGGGTTATATTTTCAGTTATCATTATAGTGATGTTTTATATTGATTTGTACGTAACCGATCATCGCAAAGGAAAGATTGGAATAAAATCTAGTTTGATGTGGA
>Ga0209514_10008012_pt1 | contig 12238 bp, 11 predicted proteins | sample Subgrocontami58m_FD_187452 | JGI IMG/M metagenome (GOLD analysis project Ga0209514, IMG submission 187452) | Subsurface groundwater microbial communities from S. Glens Falls, New York, USA - GMW37 contaminated, 5.8 m (SPAdes) (version 3) | ecosystem: Environmental > Aquatic > Deep subsurface >...
CCCAGCCACTCCAGCGCGGCCGCCAAGCCAAGCTCGTCCAGGATGCGTGGTCGCAGGTCCTCTGTCAACTGGCGCAGGCCTGCCAGGGTCTGGAGGACGACGGTCCGCACACCTCCAAGGTACTCTCGCGCGTCTGAGGAGAGGTGCCCATCAGGGTCAGAAGCCAAGGTGTCCAAACGTTGTGAGATAAGTAGCAGCGACTGCCGCGTGTCGTCGTGCAGCTCACGGGCGATCCTCTTGCGCTCTTCCTCCTGCGCGGTCAGTACCTGGCGTATGTAGTAGTCCAAGCTCTCCCGCATCTTTCTGCGTTCGGTGATATCTCGGGCGATGTGCTGGAAGCCGGTGGGTTGGCCCTTCTCCAGAATGAGCCTGGTGCTCAGAGAGAGCACCTTCTGCGTACCGTCCCGCTGGACCAAGGGGCACTCATAGGGCTCAACGAGGGACTCACCATCTAGGAGCCTTCGCTCTGTGCTGGCCAGGGCGTTGCCGGAGTGAGTGGGGAAGAAGGCGTTCACGTTGGTCCCCAGTAGCTCAGCCACCGAATAGCCGATGAGGCTGGCGCTGGCCTTATTGGCGGCGGTGATTACGCCCTCGAGGTCATGGACGAGGATGGCCATGGTGGCGTTCTCAAACAGGTCGCGGTACTTCTCTTCGGAGGCGTGCACCTCCTGGTAGAGGCGGCCATTCTCGATGGCGATGCCAAGCTGCTCACCGATGGCCGTGACCAAGTTCACCTCATCAGATGTGAAAGCACGCAACGAGCGGACCGCCAAACACAGGGTGCCAATGGCCCTGCCCTTGTGGCTGAGGGGAACGATCAGCTCAGAGCGGATGCCCTCTTCACGCACGGAGGCACGGGTCAGCCGAGGGTCGGCGGAGGCGTCATCCACCATTAGAGGTCTTCCCGACTGGGCCACTCGGCCGTTCAGGCCTTCGCCAAGCCGAAGGGAGGCCACCGCTCGGGCGAAGTCGCTGGACACTCCCCGGTATGCGGCCAGAGTCAGCCCACTATTCTGGCTGTCAAGCAGGAACACCATCCCGGCGTCAACGCCCACCACCTCCACCACGCGGTCCAACACTTGGTGCAGCGTCGGACTGAGATCGGGGGCTTGAGTCAGCAGCGAACAGACGTCCTGAATGGTCCGCAGCCGTTTCTCGTTGGCCTTGATGGTCTCCACGTGGCTAGCCAGCTCCAGGCGCGCGTTCTCCAGCCGGGCAACCGCTTCCTGGCGCCGCTCCTTTTCTTTCTGCTGTGCCTCGAACCAGGCCATGGTCAGCAGGCCGACCAGGGCGACGCTCCCCACCTCCACCAGGTCGTTGGCCGGTCTGGGTGAGCGCAACGCCTCGGGGACCATCAGCAGGACGGCTACGGCCAGGCTGGCAGACCCTCCCCTGGGGCCAAAGATGAACGCTCCGTAGATAACTGGCAACAGGAACAGGACTCGAAGCATTGAGTGCGAAGGCAGAGGAACACCTTCGTTGGTGAGTGACGGAGTGAGGAACTCCGCGTAGTGCAGGACCCCGCCCAGGGCGAGCATCCCTAGCAGGAGCCAGAGGTGGGGGTTGCGCAGGGAGCCTGCGGACGTCATTCGGGGCGCCCGTGGGCCTCGGAGTGCGACCCACCACCCAGGCCGGCTAAGTCGCTTCCATACGTTGTCCATCACACCCCGCACCCCCGCCGGCCCGCCTGACCCGTATCCGTGCCACCTAGGACGCGGCTGGCGCGCCCAGGCTAAGGGTAGGCATGGCTCTAGTGCTCCTTGGCGCCGGGCCAAGCGTCGCCCGGCCTCTCCTCCAGCGGGAAAAGGCCTTTTCTCATCGCCCACAGCACTGCCTCTGTCCGGGAGCCCACGGCCAATTTGTTGAAGACGTTGGCCAGGTGGGCCTTGACCGTGGGCAGGCTCAAAGCAAGCTCCTGGGAGATCTCCTTGTTGCTCAGGCCGCGAGCCGCCAAGCGTAATACGTCCAACTCTCGCTCTGTGAGGGGAGAGGTGGCTGGGGCCGCTGGCGGCTCCCGGGGGGAGCGCAGCGCTCGGGCCAGCAGCCGAGTGGTGGCTGAGGGATGCAACACGGACTCCCCGGCGCGCACTGCCCGGATCGCCCCGACGATCTCTCGTCCGCTGGAGCTCTTCAGCAGATACCCCGCGGCGCCGGCCTCCAGCAGCCCTACCACATACCGTTCGTCGTCGTAGGCGGTCAGTGGGAGCACGGCGGTCCCCGGGCAGATCTTCTTGATCCTCTTGGTAGCCTCAATGCCGTTGAGTCGCGGCATGACGATATCCATGATCACCACATCGGGGGCCAATTCCTCTGCCAGCCGCACTGCCTCAGCCCCGTCAGCGGCCAAGCCTACGACCTCTATGTCCAGCTCCTTGGCCAGAAGCTGGCGCATCCCCTCGCGGAGGACCGCATGGTCGTCGGCGATGAGTACGCGGACCTTCACTATGCCCGTCCCCAGACCTTCCTCGTCCACTCCTTGAGCATAGCACTTTGTGAAGAAAAGCGCAAGCAGTCAGAGGTATGAGCCGCGTCATCCAAAGGACTAGGCCGCCCGGCCCCACACGTCGAAACCAACAGCGGGGCGGCCTACTCCTCTGAGACGATGCTGCCAGGCTACCGGCAGTGAAGAATGGAATTGCCACAAGGGAGGAAGCGAAAGCGTGATGGGGGGTGGTGAAGATGGTGGATTGGATAGGGGTAGTGGGTGTCTGGGCAGTAGCCGTCGGAGTCAAGACGGGCCTCCCTGTGGCGCTCCTATTCCTCCTCGGCTACGCGCTCCACCGGCGCCAACGGGCGCTGGCAGTGAGTCCACTGGCAAGGGCTGATGCCGGCATGTTGCCTCGGGCGCCACGACGGAGGCAGATATCGTGCTGGGAGGTCCGCGGGTGTCCGCCCCAAGCCAGGGACAGATGCCCGGCATTCTTGCAGCCAGATATGCCCTGCTGGCGGGCCGTCAAACAGGCGTCGGGCGGGCACATCGAGGGCAGATGTTTCGAGTGCAGTCTATTGCTGTCCCGGTAGTGTGGCGAGGTTGCTCTGGGTAGGTGGACCACACCGGGAGACAGCGGAAGGAGGAGACCATGGGACTGGCAGCGCTGTTTGTTGGGGGACTGATAGCTCTGGCTATCGTGGTAGCCATCGTGTACGGGGTCTTCGTGGGGCTGGTGCGCCTCGGCAGCTTCCTGTGGCGGGTCCTGGTGGGACCCGAGGAGCAGTTGGCCGCAGTCTCCGAAGGTGAGGTGGGGTCAGGGCGGTGCTGGGAGGAGAGGGACTGCCCAGAGGTGGCCAGGGAGTCCTGCCCGGCCTATCTCCAAAAGGACGGCCTGCCCTGTTGGCTGGCCAACCTTCGGGCGGAGGGCCGTCTGCGGGTGGACTGCCTGACCTGCCGTCGTTTCAACCTCGCCGAGCTGCTGGCGGCCTAGAGTGGACCAGCCGCAGGCGAGCATAGGGAGGTGCAGTGATGGCCCCAGGACATTTGGGTACTCCGTGGCAGAGGGGAGAGCAACCTGCTCGGCCAGGCTTCTACATCAAGCTCGCCAATGGGGAGCTGGTCCGGCATGCCGGCGGCGCTCTGCCTGGCAGTCGCAGGGACCGGTATCTCAGGCTCCACACCATCGTAGTCATGGCGCTGGGGCCCATCGCCGGGCTGGTTTACATACTGCTCCTGCCGTTCCTGGGTCTGGCGATGCTGGCCTACGCTCTGGGCCAGCGGACACTACGGGGGCTACGGACGGCTGGCCTGGCCCTGCTGGCCGCGGTGGCCTTCCCCGCCTGGTTGCCCGGGCGCAGCTACCTGGTCCGGCACCAGCCGCGGCGTCAGGGGGGTGTCCGGCGTGCCACAAAAGTGGAGCGCGACCTTGCGGACGCGACTAGGGCGTTCAAGGAGAAGCGCGGAAGGAGGGGTTGACATGGCCCGCATTCGTCATCTGTCAGCCCCCAGCATCACCAGGCGCCGTTTTCTTCAGGCAGCCGGCGCGCTGTCGGTAGCCCTGGCCGCTCAGTCGGTGCCACGGCCAGTCCGGGCCGAGATTGCCACAGTGGAGTCTCCGCCGCGCATGGGGTTGCTCACTGACCTGACCCTGTGCGTTGGCTGCCGGGTCTGCGAGGTGGCCTGCAATAAGGCGAACAAGCTGCCCCGGCCCGAGGTGCCTTTCTCCGACTCCACGGTATTCGAGAAAGAAAGGCGGCCCAGCGCGGGTGTTTTCACGGTGGTCAACCGCTACCCCTCGCCGGACGGTGGCAGGCCGGTCTTTCGGAAGGTCCAGTGTATGCACTGCAACGAGCCGGCCTGTGTCTCGGCCTGCCCGGTGGCCGCGATGGTCAAGACCCCAGAGGGGCCCGTCATCTGGGACGAGCGGGTGTGCATCGGCTGCCGCTACTGCATGATGGCCTGCCCCTTCTCCATCCCGGCCTACGAGTATTCCAGCGCCTTCAGCCCCCGGGTGCGCAAGTGCACTATGTGCTACGAGCGCGTGTTCAAGCAGGGCGGCATTCCGGCCTGCGCCGAGGCCTGCCCCACCAAGGCCATCGTCTATGGACAGCGTGCCGAGCTGCTACGCCTGGCCCGACGACGGATAATCGAGACCCCGGAGAAGTATGTGGACCACATCTTTGGGGAGAAAGAGGTAGGGGGCACTAGCTGGCTGTACCTCTCGGCGGTCCCCTTTGAGAATCTGGGCTTCCCCCAGACACTGGATGTCGCCTACGGGGAGCTCACCTGGGACTTCCTCACCGCCGTGCCTGTGGTGCTCATCCTGTGGCCAGCTTTGATGATTGGGCTCCACCGGTTCGGCCTGCGGCGGGAGCAACTGGCCGCAGAGGAGGCTCTCAAGAGGGCGGCACAAGAGCGGAAGGAGGAACGGCGATGAAGGCTGAATCCACACAGGCCCGGGCCAGCTTCCAGGCTTTGCTCAGAGAGTACCTCTTCATGGGCCAGAGCCTGGGACAGTACTTGCGTTCTCTGGTTACCCCCTGGAACGCCCTAGCTGCGGTCATCCTGGGCATAGGTATCCCGGTGGCTGTGTTGCGCTTCACTCAGGGCCTGGCGGCCACCACCAACCTCTCCGATGACAACCCATGGGGGCTGTGGATCGGCGTGGACGTCCTGGCTGGTGTAGCCCTGGCTGCCGGCGGGTACACCATGGCAGGGGCGTTCCATGTTCTGGGGATGAAAGAGTACAAGCCATTGGTTCGCCCCGCCATCCTCACCGGGTTTCTGGGCTATTTGTTCGTCGTAGTGGGCCTGCTCTTTGACCTGGGCCGCCCCTGGCGGCTGCCCTACCCCATGTTTGTCTCCATGGGGCTCACCTCGGTGATGTTCCTTGTGGCCTGGCACGTAGCCCTCTACCTTAGCTGCCAGTTCGTGGAGTTCTGTCCGGCGATATTCGAGTGGCTCAACTTGCGTCGCCTGCGGCAATGGGCGGAGAAGTTGGCCGTGGGAGCGACTATTGCCGGGGTGACCATGTCCACCTTACATCAATCTGCTCTGGGCGCTGTATTCCTCATCGCTCCGGGCAAGCTCCACCCCTTGTGGTACTCGCCCCTAATACCGCTGTTGTTCTTCATCTCTAGCATTGCGGCAGGGATCTCCATGGTGATTGTGGAAAGCACCCTCAGCCACCGGGCCTTCGCACGGCAGATTGGTCGCGGGCACGCGGCCCGGTTGGACGACCTGTACCTGGGACTGGGAAAAGCAGCCTCAGTTGTGCTCTTTGCCTACTTCTGGCTGAAGATAACAGGCGTAGCCGCCGAGAACGCCTGGAGCTATCTTGACACGGGTCCCGGCTACTGGTTCATGGTGGAAATTGGCCTCTTCGTGCTGCTCCCCTGCTGTCTCTACCTCCTAGCGGCCCGGCAGCGTAGCATCCGGCTGGTCCGGCTGACCGCCCTCCTTACCGTCGTGGGCGTTGTAGTAAACCGGCTCAACGTCTCCATCATTGCCTTCAACTGGCAGAACCACACCTATGTTCCCCGCTGGACGGAGGTGGTCATCACCATCACCATTGTCACCTTGGGTATCCTGACCTTCCGCTGGATGGTCAACCGGATGCCTGTCCTTAGAGAGCATCCCGCCTACCAGGCGGAGGACTGAGGGGAGGATGGAACATGTTCTACACAGTCCAGGAGCTGATGGCACAGATCAAGGGCTGGGAGTATATCATCGCCATAGTCAGTTTGGCCCTTTTCCTGGCCTTCTGGAAGCTGCTCAGCCGGGGGCCGAGGCGACTCCCAGCGGTGGGTCAGAGACCCCGGCAGGCCGCCCGGGGTGAATCCACGGCTCTGGCGGCGAGCAAGCCCCAAATCACTATGGGTGCCCAAGGGTTGCCTTGCTGGGTGACGCGGGAATGCCCTCCACAGGTACGCGAGGGCTGTGCGGCATATCGCCTGGACCCGCTGCCGTGCTGGGTGGCCCGCTCTGTGGTAGACAAGCAAGCCCGGGGGCAGTGCGATACCTGCCCGGTCTATGCCCGGTGGATGGAGCGCCTGGTGGCGAGGGCCAGGCCCGACTTGGCGGGGCCGGCGCGCACCTCGCCCCAACCTCCAGGGACATAGGCGTGCCGGTGGCCAATATCCGGTGGGAAGGGGGTGGCGCCATGGTGCGATGGCTTGTTCTCTTGGGCTGCGCTGTGCTCTTGGCTGGTGGGGCCTGGTCCTGCGCCCGCGTATTCCCTCCGGCGGGGCCGCCGGAGGGTCCTCGACCTGCCTCTGAGGTGCAGCCTCCCTCGGCGGTCCACGGACTGGCTGCCCTGCATGGCGACTGCCTGTCGTGCCACGGCAAGGATGACAGGTTCCTGGTGTCTCTGCGTACAGTGCATCCCGTGCCGGCGCCGCCGGGGTTTGTGGGCAGCGTCCAGCAGGCATGCCAGTTGTGTCACCAGATGGAGCCGGAGCACGGTCTGGCGCGGACGATGCCCCATCCGGTAGCAGGTTGGGAGGCTTGCCGTGCCTGCCATACCAGCGGCATGCCTGGCATCAAACAGATGCCGCCCAACCACGGGAGCTACAGCGTGGCGCGGTGCACCGAGTGCCACGAGCTCGGGGGGAACGCCGATATCGGCCTCCTGGCGCTGCCTCAGATAGGACGGTGACAGGTGCGGCGGAGCGAGTCCGTAGCTAGCCCCGCTCAGCCGGAAACAGCAGACGCCCCTCGGGCCTTCCGGTGGAGACGGGGGAACTCTGCCTATCGGCAGCTTGCTGAAGCTCCTAGCAAACCGAAATGCGCTTGCCGCTTCTTGTGGCAGGAGGTGAGATGGGTGGCTCCTGCTCCCGCCCGCCCCAAAACGCTTGCGGAGGTTGGCGTGCTGCGGAAAGCAGACTACGCGGGACAAAGAGATGACCTGCTAAACTGGGATGATGAGTGTTGGCCTAGCTGTGGTACTCGTTCCACTCCCAGCTTGGCTTGCCGAGTACCTGGCAAAGGTCAAAGAGGAGGAGGACGACCATGCAGGCAATCAAAAGCCCTGCCAAGGAGCTCGTGATCACCCGCATCTTCGACGCGCCGCGGGAGTTGGCGTGGAAGGCGTGGACGGACCCTGAGCGCGTTAAGATGTGGTGGGGGCCCAAAAGCTTCACGGCGCCTGCTTGCAAGATAGACCTGCGCGTGGGCGGCGCTTATCTCTACTGCATGCGGTCGCCTGAGGGCCGGGACTATTGGTCCACCGGCGTCTATCGAGAGATCATTCCACTGGAGCGGATTGTCGCCACCGACAGCTTTGCGGACGAGAAAGGGAATGCGGTCCCGGCTTCACACTACGGCATGCCTGGAGACTGGCCGTCAGAGCTACTGGTGACGGTGACGTTCGAAGAGGTTAATGGCAAGACGAAGATGACCCTGCGGCATGCCGGCATCCCGGCGGGCGAGATGAGCGATATGGCAGGGGAGGGCTGGAACGGGTCCTTCGACAAGCTCGCCGAGCACCTGGCCAAGGCCCAGACAGCTATGACGTTAACGCTGCCGTCAGACCGGGATATCGTCTTGAGGCGCGTCTTCAATGCTCCGCGTGAACTGGTGTGGAAGGCGTACACGGACCCAAAGCTTATCCCGCAATGGTGGGGGCGGAGAAACCACACGACGACTGTTGACAAGATGGACGTGAGGCCAGGCGGCGTCTGGCGATACGTCGAGCGCACGTCAGACGGCAGTGAGTACGCCTTCAACGGCGTGTATCGAGAGGTCACGCCACCCCAGCGGATTGTCTCCACCTTTGAATACGAAGGTATGCCGGGCCATGTAGCGCTTGAAACGGCAACGTTCGAAGAGCACGACGGCAAGACTGAGCTTACGGCCACCGATCTCTTCCAGACGGTTGAGGACCGTGACGCCACGCTCCAATCGGGAATGGAGGCAGGGGCAGCCGAAACCTGGGACCGTCTCGCGGAGCTGCTGGCGACGCTTGAGAGGGGGAAAGTCCGGGCCCACAAGAAATAGTCTTAGGGTGGAGCTCGCCTGACCGGGAGGTCGTCGTTCACGTTCAGCGCGGGCGAGCTTTTTGCCCAGATAGGGTTATGCCAATGACCCGAAGCGCTGCCCTACGTGCCGCCAGAAACGGCGTGACGAGTCTTACAGCAGCGGCATGAGCACCAGCGGATATGGTAGACCACAGCGGCAAATGTACCCCGCCGTCTGCGCCCAGTGTGGCAAGCAGACGCAGGTCCCATTCCTGCCAAGTGGCAGCCGCCCGGTCTACTGCAGCGACTGTTTCAGTCGCCAGCCCGCCAGCAACAGACGCTAAAGTAAAGCGCAAAAGGGGGTAGCCCACTGCAAAGTCGGGCTACCCCTTTACTTTGGCTGCGCCAAAGGACCCGGCATCGCCGGGTCCGTATCAGGGTAAGGATTTCAAATAAGTGCGGAGGGAGGAGGTGAAGAGGTGGCGTTGCCAGCGACGGATGCCAGCGGAGGCGAGCTCGCCCTCAAGACTGTCAGGCGCCCTGGCGAGGCGTTCGAGACTGGCCATGGGCCAAAGGATAGTGGGATCAAGGGAAAGGGCGGTGCCAAGTGATAGGCGCCAGTCCTTGAGGCGGCTCAGACGCTCGATCTGTTCCTGGCTGGCGAGTTCGGCGTTGATGGGAGGCAGTCTATGGACCGGCGGCGCCGCCAGGCCGTCGCGAATGGCCTGCTGGAGGCCACGCCCAAATCGCTGCAACCCATTGTGACCAATACCGGAGACTTCCGAGAGGTCCGCAGCGGGACAGGTGGCGATGGACATGAGGGCAGTGTCAGGTATCACGAAAAAGGGTGGCCGGTGCCGGCGCCGGGCCTCCCCTTCTCGAAATAGGAAAAGGCTGCGGAGGACCGCGAGGCCGCGCTCATCCAGGCCCCAGGCCCCTTTGATAGAGAGGTATGCGGTCTCCAGGTCCGGTGCGGCATATCGCACATCTTCAAGCCTGGCACACTCTTCGGCTACCCATGACGTGCGCCCCTGGGCCTGGAGCCGCTGGTCCAGTGTCTCTCGCAGGTCGAGGAGATAGCGCACGTCGGCGCTGGCGTAGTCGCGGGCCTCGGCGGAGAGCGGACGCCGCCCCCAGTCTGCTCGCTGAAGTCGCTTGCACTTGTCAATGGTCACGCCCAACAGGTCTTTGATGAGGGCTGCCAGGCCGACCTGGGTCATGCCTGCAAAGCGGGCAGCAATATTGGTGTCGTACAGGTTGCGGATACGAAATCCGCAATGCCGGTCGAGACTACGGATGTCGTAGTCCGCGCCATGAATGACCTTCACGGTAGAATCATCTGCCAGAACGTCTTTGAGAGAAGCGATATCCCTCAGGACGATCGTATCAATGATGTAGATCTTGTGCCGTGTGGCAATCTGAATGAGGCAAAGCTGCTCGGGGTAGTGGTGGAAGCTGTTGGACTCGGTGTCGAGAGCGATAGCCTGCTCTCGGGCCATCGCCTGCACAGCGACATCGAGATGAGCGGACTCGCTGACGATTTCGACGGGAAGCGGTAGCGGGACAGCCATGGGGCTAATTGCTTCGATCACATTCCACTCTGTATAGGCCATTGTTTAACTCGTATCTGTGACAAGTATATCAGAAGAGGAGTCGAAGTACGGGCTTGTGCGCGTTGTCCCACAAAGAACAACAGGCACAGCCTCGACATGTCGGAGCTGGCACTGTGTAACTGTTTGGTGGAGACGGGGGGGCAATGAACTCCATGATAGCAACCCCTCCGTGATAGCTGAGAAGCAATGGGGGGCAATGCCGGTTGGCTGTTGAGTTGTAGCCAACGATGCAGCGGCACCGATCAGCCTGTGGTGGTAAGAAACCAGGGTCAGGGGTGGGCACATTGCCTGCGTGGGGGCCTCCGTAGTAGCCGCAAGGGCAACCGTGCAGCCGCAATCCACAATCACGGGGTAGATACGTTTGTGAAACCGCTTGTTCTGTCATTCAGCGCATCCCGCCATCCGGCGGCCACGTTCGGGCAGACGCTCAGAAAGGCCAGGCTCGATCGGTTGCTATGGTGGAGACGGGGGGGAGTCGAACCCCCCGTCCAGGGACGAGCACCCAGGCTGCCTACAAGCTTATCCGACCGTTAGCTCTCGCCCTGCTTGTGGCCGTCGGCCGCCCCCGGCAGGACCAGTCGGTTATTTTTCTTTGACGGGCCAGACCGACATAGGGCCCATCGCACCCCTTCTGTTCGGCGCCTTGACCAGGCCCGAAGGGTGAAGCCTGGGAGGCGTAGTCGCTGTTTAGGCGGCTAGGGCGAAATCGTTTGCGCCAGTTATGTTTTGCCCCGTTTTTACGAGCGAGGGCGCCTCGGCTTGCCAACCTGGGACGCCACAGCCCTGTCGAAACCACGCGTCCCCATGTGCCACTTACATTATACACGCCATGGGGCCGCGGTCAAAGATACGTAGCGGCCCCACGAATAGCGATTCAGCTTTGTCCCGACCTGTCGGGACGGGTGAAAAGGCGTGGGTCTCCTGTCATTCTGAGCCCTTCCGCAGAAGGGCGAATCCCGATGCATCGGGACTTCGCTTAGTATGCCGGTTCATAAATTCGGCAACGTATTACGCTACGCGGCGGGACGCAGGGATGCAGGGGCGGCGAGCTTTTCCATGAGGTGGTCGAGATCGGCGCGCGTGAACTTCCACTCGAAAGGCTTGGCAATGCTCTGGTAGTAGTCCTGGAAGCGAAGCAGCCGGTTCTCGACATCGCCCAGGGACGAGAAGTCGTTAGGAGTGAGGACCTTGCGCTGGACGATGGAGAAATAGATTTCGATTTGGTTGAGCCAACTTGCGTGAACTGGGCTGTGAACGGGAACGATGTTGGGAAAAGCCGCTTGAAGACGTTGGACGGAGGCATCGCCCCGATGAGAGGAGCCGTTGTCTATGATCCAAAACACGCGGCGGGCATCGTGGTAGGGCGCCTCGGCCATGACCTGTGCTACAAGGCGATTGAAGGGATCGATTCCGGTCGTCTCCTGGCAACAGCCGAACACCTTTGCCTGATGAACATTGAGCGCAGCCATGTAGGCCCAGGAACCCCCGCGGGCGTACTCGTGTTCGACCCTGGCGGCGCAACCCGAACGCGGAGGTAAGGAGGGGTGCTTGCGGATGCGGGCCTGGATGCTGGTCTTCTCATCGGCGCTGATCACGAATTCGTCGGATTGTAAAGGCATACCCTGCCACTCCCGGGCATACAGGTCCAAGATGCGGCCGGCCTTGGCGGCAAAGTCCGGATCGCGCGGGAAGATCCAGTTGCGGTGTTGCCAGGGGCGGATAGCGTCTTCATTGAGCCAGCGCCACACGGTCTTGTCGCTGATGGTGGCTACGATGCCCAAGCGCTGCGCCTCGCGCACGAGGTCGGTGGAACTGAGGCGTGAGAGGGGTAAGCCGAGAGTGGCCGGTAACTCACAGGCGAGAGCTTTTATTTGCGCCACCACCCCTGGGGGGAAAAACCGGGGGTCGGCCCGGGCGGGGGCGCTCTTCCAACCCGTCCAGGCGTTCATAGAAGAACCGTTTGCGCCAGAGACTTACCACGTCGCGTCCCACCGAGAGCGAGGCGCCGATCTCATCGTTGGGTCGGCCCTCGGCGGCAAGAAGGATCATTCTGGCTCGAAGCACCTTAAAATACGGCAATGTATATCTGTGGGCACGACTCTCCAGAACCTGTCTTTCTTGCGGCGACAGCTTGATCTCGAATGGGCTTGCTCTCGGCATAGCGAACCATCCTCCTCCAAGAAGGATGGTAACTGACGGGCGCCGTTTCTACAAGTCATATACGTCGCCATATTTAG
>Ga0209514_10008018_pt1 | contig 12229 bp, 8 predicted proteins | sample Subgrocontami58m_FD_187452 | JGI IMG/M metagenome (GOLD analysis project Ga0209514, IMG submission 187452) | Subsurface groundwater microbial communities from S. Glens Falls, New York, USA - GMW37 contaminated, 5.8 m (SPAdes) (version 3) | ecosystem: Environmental > Aquatic > Deep subsurface >...
CGGGAATCGTCATTGTGGATGCCATTTTTCAAACTCACCTGATGGATACGCGAACCGCAACCTTTGCGGAACAGAAGCCAACTGTTCGTGCCAAAAACGATTAATAAGGGTTTTGAACGGGAAGTATTGACTGCCATTTCGACCGTTCATTGGCCATTTTAGCTAAAGTCTTCCTTGCAATATTGCTTTCCTTTTTCATCAGAAATTTTTTCGCATAGCAAGACGTTTTTTGTCTCGGTTGCAATGATGGAATAACATAAGTCGCGGTACGTTTTTGCCTTTTCACATAATGCCTCATTTTGAGTTTCTTCGGCTACAGTTGACATGCAAAAATCGAAACCCGTGGGGGCATCCGGGTAACCGATTAGATAATCACAGTTGGATTCGTTTTTCGTTGTAATGGATACGCTCGTGACGCAGTCCAGAAACGGGGGTACGTCGCCTGTTTTCAATTTGTCTTGGTTTTTCAAACATACGCTTACGTCCATTGCCAATGCGGCATTTTTCGTAATGATTTTTGCAAGGCATGACTCTTGGTAGTATGTTTCGTTGATTTGGTTGCATATGCTTTCATTTCGATTCAAAAATGCGATATCACTTATGCATATTCCTTTGAAAGTATCGGCTTTCTCGCACAAAGCCACGTCGTTTTTTGCAAATGCCACTTCCCGAAAACATCCCTCGGTACTTGATCTGAAGGTTTCCTGCTTTTCACAAAATGTTTCATCTTTTTCAACGACTGCGTAGGTGGTGTCGCATTTTTCTCGCGTATCCAAATCACTGGTTGGAGATAATCGTGCGCATCCTCCAAATTTAGAAAACACTTGGTACTCTTTCTTTTCACTGCACTGCCAATCATAATCTAGTTTTGTATAACTGTCCAGTGGATTGCCAAAACATGTGATCGCTGCGTCCAACAAATCCATCTTCAAATCGAGTATTTCCGATTCATTCAAGTATCGGCTTCCTACTTTTGATGTTGGCACTGTTGCCGATTGAGATTTTTGTGCAGTATTCTGCGGTTCTACTCCTGGCGTGGTATTTTGGGATTGTCCGGCCGGTTTGTCGGAAGGGGCCGAACTGGTGCAGCCGATTATGAGTACCGCAAAAACAATGAACATTAAGAAAAGCAGGCGGGTTTTCATGTTGGTACCTTTTGGTTTACGCTTCATTTTCCGTTCCGTATTTGATTCGGTATCATACTAACGTCATGTCAGCTTTAAATCGCACTGTATCCATTGCTTTTCCCATGTCCACCCAATTCAAGATTGACTCCGAAGAATGGTTGCACATCGTTGTTTCCGTCGTCACCATTTCCTTGGCGTTTTCTTTGTTTCGCGAGGACGCCTTTTCGCCCGACTACTTCTGGCTCGTATTCTTGACCGTGGGTCTGGGTTTCGTCCTGCATGAGTTGGCGCATAAATGGGTGGCCATCCAGTACGGTGCCTCCGCGTATTACCGCGCGTCCACGTTGGGCCTTTTCGGTTCCCTTGCTTTGGCGTTTTTGACGTCGGGGGCGTTGGTGTTCGCCGCTCCCGGCGCCGTGTACTTCCACGGCTCACATTTGAGCCGCAGGCAAGTCGGCAAAATCAGCTTGGCCGGTCCTTTGATGAACCTGGCATTGGCCATTGCTTTTGGCGTCTTGGCGTTTACCGTTCCAGGGTTGCGCGAACTTGGGTTGATGGGTGTGTGGGTCAACGCGTTATTGGGCGCGTTCAACCTGATTCCTTTAGGCATGCTGGACGGCGCGAAAGTCTGGGCGTGGGACAAGACGGTGTGGCTTGCGTCCTTCGTTTCCATGCTCGTCGTGCTGTTCGTGATGGCTTCATAACTGCGGTCGACGGGTTTTTTACTTGGGATTTGATTCATGAAAAAAATCGTCATCTTGGGCGCTGGGTTTGCCGGCTTGACTTTGGCTTCCGAGTTGGACGAGTTGGCCGGTTCCGGCAAGGCCGACGTCGTGCTGATCGACTCGCGCCCGTCTTTTTCCATGGGTTTTTCCATGCAGTGGGCCCTGGCCGGCCGGCGGGCTTTTGGTGATGGCGTGAAAGCCTATTCGGACCGCAAGGCACAACACGTGCGTTTTGTCCAGGACGCAGCCGTCCAGATCGACACGGCCGGAAAATATGTCCGCACGGCCACAGCCACGTTTGAATACGATGTTCTGGTCATCGCCTTGGGCGCAGCTTTTGCTCCCGAACGCGTGCCTGGCTTGACTTCGGCGGCTTTCAATCTGTGCGATGCGGATTCCGTCCGTCTATTGAAAGAAAAACTCGACATCCTGCAACGCGGCACCGTGCTGATCGCCATTTCTTCGTTGCCTTTCAAGTGCCCGCCGGCTCCCTATGAATACGCTTTCCTAATCGATGATTTGTTGCGGAAGCAAGGCGTGCGTGACGCGGTGCGTCTGGTGGTAAGCACGCCGGAGCCGCAGCCCATGCCCGTCGCAGGTCCGGCGGTGGGCGCGCAAGTGGTGGCGTGGTTGAAACAAAAAAACATCGAGTATTGGCCGGGCCACAAGCCGATTGAAGTGGATGCCGCTACCCAAACGATTCGTTACGAAAACGGCGTAGTGCTTGCGTTTGACCTGATGGCGGCCATGTACCCTCATCGCGCTCCCGACGTGGTGCAACAAGCGGGGTTGAGCGATGCATCCGGTTTCGTGCCCGTCGAACCCGGTTCTTTCCAGAGCTCGGTTTCGGATGTGTATGCCGTAGGCGACGTCGCATCCATCCTGCTGCCGAACGGCAAGCCGCATCCCAAAGCCGGCATATTTGCCGAAGCGCAGGCCAAAGCCGTCGCGTCTCAAATCAAGGCCAAGATTTTGGGCACGCCGGTTGAGCCTTATTCCGGCACTGGCGCGTGCTTCATCGACGTAGGCGGCGACTTGGCGGTGGCAGCTGATGCGGACATGCTGGCGGAAGGCGGTCCGCGCTTTGTGCTTTCGGCCCCTTCTGCGGATGGTTTGGACGGCAAGCGGCGGTTTGAGCAAGACCGCTTTGTGGTGTGGTTTCAATCCGGCCTTGACGATTGATATCCGCCGCGCTTGATTGGTTTTTGGCGGTGGCCACCGTTTCGCAACAAGCAGTTTAATAGGTTTTTTCTCCCCTAGGTAAAGCCGTATGATCCGTTTTTTCAACACGCTCGCCCGCCGCAAGGAAGAATTCGTTCCGTTGCAGAAAGGCTTCGTACGGATCTACTCGTGCGGACCAACCGTCTACAATTTCCCCCACATCGGCAACTACCGTGCGTATTGTTTTGCGGATGTGATGCGCCGTTACCTGGAATGGAAAGGGTTCAAGGCGCTGCACGTGATGAACATCACCGACGTGGACGACAAGACCATCCGCGATTCGCAAAAAGAAGGCGTGTCGTTGAAGGCATTCTGCCACCGGTACGAAAAGGCCTTCCACGAGGACTTAGCGGTGTTGAACGTGCTGCCGGCGCATTACTACCCGCGCGCCACCGACCACATCAACGACATGCTGACTATTATCCAAGAGCTTATCGCGCACAACAAGGCGTACAAAAGCGAGGACGGCTCCGTTTATTACAAAATAGATTCGTTCAAGGACTACGGCAAGCTTTCGGGCCTCAAGAAGGAAAACTTGCAAGCCGGCGCCTCCGGACGCGTGAAAAAAGACGAGTACACGAAAGAAAGCGCGTCGGACTTCGTGCTGTGGAAAGCGTATGATGAAGCCGACGGCGAAGTGTTCTGGGAGACGCGGGTGGGCAAAGGGCGGCCCGGTTGGCACATCGAGTGTTCCGGCATGAGCACGCGGTATCTGGGCTATTCGTTCGACATCCACACCGGCGGCGTCGATTTGATTTTTCCGCACCACGAGAATGAGATTGCCCAATCCGAAGGCGCGTCCAAGAAGAAATTCGTCAACTATTGGCTTCACAACGAGCACTTGCTGGTCGACGGCAAGAAGATGTCCAAATCCTTGGGTAACTTCTACACGTTGCGCGACTTGTTGGACAAAGGATTCAACCCGTTGGCCGTGCGCTACTCTCTGGTTTCGACGCATTACCGTAGCCAACTCAACTTCACGTTTGATTCAGTGCACGCCGCGGAAAAGACCTTGGCGGGGCTGCAGGACTTTTTGGTGAGGTTGGAAGAAGACGCCGTGGAAAAAGGAAAAATCGACGTGGAAAAAACGTTGACCTCCCAATTGGAAAAAACCAAAACCGCTTTTACGGCCGCACTGGATGACGACTTGGACGTCGCTACTGCATTGGCCACCGTGTTCGAATTGCAGCACGCGGGGAACAAGGCGTTGGACCACAATGGTGTGTCCAAGAAACTGGCGGAAAAGATTGCCGTTTTCTATTGGACTGATTTTAATGCCGTTTTCGGGGTGCTCAAAAAGCCTTCTGATGGCGACGTTCCAAGCGATATATTGGCCCTCGTAGAAGAGCGCGAAGCGGCACGCAAGGCGAAAGACTTCAAGAAATCGGACGCCTTGCGTGACAAAATCAAAGCGTTAGGCTTTGCTGTGGATGATACGGGCAAAGGGGCGCGAATCAAGCGGGTCTAGGCTTCACTTGGAACACTCCTTATGCGCACATGGTCGGTCCCCCGACCCTTTCAGCCAGAATTAGGCGCTCGCGGAATTCAAGCGAACCGTTTTTAGCGACGAACATGTTTTTTTGTATTATTTGCTCGTCGCAATCTCCCGGAAACGTGTCAAAAAGATTTACGATATACCCTCCAGGAACCGTTTCGGCGTGCGTTCCGTTGACCAAGGACACGAGCCATCGATAACCGGTACTTCCCGTAACGAATTTGGCTTCGGAATCGGCAAAATCATTACCTGAACCAATCAGGACTGCAAACGCTACCGCTTCGGCGGGTGATTCTACCGGACTGAAAATCTCTTGGAACTGGCTAACGTTGTAAATCATTCGCGGTTGTCCGTTATGCAACGTCACGAATCGGTAGTAAATGTATGGGCCGCCCAATGGCCCTCCGTATACGAAGATGACTCCTTGTTCCTCGATTTTTTTTTCGTTGGCTTCTTTTATTTCGTCATTTTTCGTTTCACATTCCCTCTTTGCAATTTCCTTCGGATCGCCATCATTTATCGAATCGCAGTCAAGATTACCCCATTCGGCATGTCCTGTGCATCGAGCCAAGGGAAGTTGGGGTTTTAGCCCCCCTGTATCCAAATCGTAAAAGACTTCATCGCATTGAAATAGACTTTGCCAATCTATTTTTTTCATTTTGCTTGAGTCTGTCAATTTGTCCGGATTTTTATCGTATGATTTGACGAATGGTTGTGTAATGTATGCGCCGTTTTGTACTGTTCCCCAGGTAGTTGGAGTCGGTTTTTCCGGTTCCGATTTGACGGTCGGTTCTGGTGCATTAGTGGATGGATTCACCGTCGCTTGAATGGCCGAAGTTGTTGCCATTGCTCCGGTTGGGTCTGGAGTTCCTTGTTGGGTCTGGTTGGTCTTGGCTGTTGGTTGCGTCGTGGTGCTCAGACAGCCAAGCAGCAAGAGCGCCATGAATAGGACTGCCAATTTCATATTGGTATCATTAATTCGAGGTTAAATTAGTTTTCTACGCCTTCTTGCCCCGTGCAAACCGCTTCGTCCCGCCACCCTTCGCTCCCGCCGCTTGCAACAGTTGTTTGGCGTCCTGCAAAGAGGCTTCGGTGGTGGCGGCGACGTAGAGGCCGGATTCGGTCCAAAGCACGCAGTCCATTTGTTGGCTGACGTGGGTGGCGACGGCTTCCAATAGTTTCATGTTGGTATAAGGGACTTCTTTGTTGATTTGGACCGCGGTGCTGCCTCCATGGGCTTTTCGGAGCTGGGCTTCTTCGACAAGTTTTTGGGCGAAGTTTTCGGCCAGGATTTCCTGCGCTTTTTCCGCGTCTTTTTTGGCGGCCTTCCATTCCTCGAACAGGCGTTTGACTGCGGAAGTCAGTTGGTCGGGTGAGACCGACAGCGCGGCGCAGGCGTCCTGCAAGAGCTGTTCTTGGCGTTGGATGTGTTCCAGTGCTTTGGGTCCGGCTTTATAGCGCAACCGGATGACGCTGTCCTGGATTTGTTCGACTCCGGTAATCTTGAGCAGGCCGATTTGGTTGGTGCGGGTGCGGTGGATGCCGCCGCAGGCTTCGGCGTCGTAATCGTCGATGATGACGACGCGGATGGTCTTTCCGATGGCCCCTCCGCCTTGGTAGAGCCGGAATCCGTATTTTTGTTCGGCCAAGCCTCGGTCCATCTGTTGCACGGTGACGGAACGCGCTTCTTGGATGATTGAGTTTGCCTTCCGTTCCAATTCCGCGATTGTAGCCGAATCCGGTTTTTCGTAATGGGTGATGTCGACGTGGGCCTCGTCTTCGTCTTTGTGTGAGCCGTGCTGCCAGGCGTGTCCGCCGAAGACTTGGCGGGCGGTGGCAATCATGACGTGCGTGGCGGTGTGGTGGCGGGATATGCTTTCTCGGCGTTCCCAGTCCAACTGAAGTAAGACTTTTTGGCCGGTTTGGAACGTGGAGGCATCCGAGACGACGTGCAGCACGATGCCGCCTTGTTTCTGCACGTCGGGCACGTCAATGCCTTCCATCATGCCGTGGTCGGCGCATTGGCCGCCGCCTTCGGGGTAAAAAATGGTCTGGTCGGTTATGACTGTGTTATGGGTGCGGTCGACGTGGAGGACGGTGGCATGCGCCGCTTTGAGTTGGGCGTCGTCGTAGTAGAGCAGCTTCGTGGCCGGCAAGTCGTTGGGCAGTTCTATTTTTTTCTTGGCCGTTTCGACTTGCGAGTCTTCGGCCGAGGTCGATTTTCCCATGACGTGCCGTTCGGTCAACTTTTGGTAGAAATCTGTCGGGATTTCCAAGGCTTGGTGGGAGGCTTTTTCCAATAGTTCGGGGGTGATGCCGTGGCTCTCGTAGAGCATCATAAGCTTTTGAGTGGTGATGGGTTTTTGTTCGGCCACCACTTGGCCTGCAAGCGCCGTGGCTTTTACCATGGATTGCGCATATTTGCGTTTTTCGACGGCCACGACTTCGAAGACGTCTGCCAAGTTTTCACTCAGTTCCGGAAAGATGGGTTTGAGGTCTTCCGCGTGCAATTGCATCAGTTGTTCCAATTCGACGTTGAAGTGGTATTCCTTCAAAAAGCCCAAGGCCCGGCGCAGCAGGACCCGTAAATTGTAGCCGCCAGCGGCGTTGGACGGCAGCGCCCCGTCGGATAACGCGAACAACAAGGAGCGGGAGTGGTCGGCCACCGCGTACATGGCCTGCATGGGCGCGATGGTCTTTTCAAGTTGTGCCATCGTCAAGCCCAGTTGGGCTGCGATTTTTTGTTTTTCTTGTTTGAGGTTAACTACGCTTTCGACGTCAAGGCCGGAGGAGATTTTGGCGTAGCGGTCCAACAGTTCCTGGTCGACGTGGAGGCCGGATTGGCGCTTCAAAAACGCCAGGGGTTTGGCAAAGACGGCGTCGTACGCCGTGGGCGTGCCGTTGTAGTACCACAGCAGCCGCTCGAATCCCCAGCCGACGTCGATGACTTTGGTGTCCAGTTCTTCAAAGCCGCCGGATGCGTTGGCGCGGTATTGCATGAAGACGCTGTTGACTAATTCCAGTCCGTGGGCGAAGCTTTCGATGGAAGGCCCAAAAGCCGAAAAGTCCGGCATGTTCCACAAGTCTTCGCCGTAAATCAAGTCGGCTTTCGGCACGCCCAGCACGCCGGTCAAAAAGTCGTAGTTGTATTGCAGGCATTCGTCCTTCCAGTACCCGGTTTTCGGTGCGCCGAAGGCGTGTTGCCCTGCCATCATGAAGCACGAAAAGTGGCGGCCGGTCACGCCGATGTTGGCGATGTCGGGAAAACGCAGGCACATCTGCGGCACTAACAGGGGATTCGCCGGGTATTCGAACACGACTTTGCCTTGCTCGAGGCGTTGGAAATCGACGATGGAGGCAATCGTGAACGGCAAATCATCACGCCAGCGGGATACGACAGGGTAGCGGGGCACGATGCTATGCCCATTTTTCTTCCAGAAGTCTTCGAATTTTTTCCAAAAGCCGGCGTACGTTTCGGTCCGCGGCGTCTTCCGGAAGAAAGCGTAGGGCCGGTGGGCCGAGTCGCCGCAATCTGGCTGCTCCGTCAGCGACCAGAAGCCTTTGCCGCAGAGTTTGCAGACGTGCCGGGTGAAGCCTTCGTTGACGAAGAGGGGGACTTGGTAGTAGGTCTTGTATTCGGAGGCGAATTGCTGCTGGAGGCTCTTCTTGGAAAGCATGAGACCGCAGGTTTTTGGGGTTTTGGAATATTTAATCCGGATGTAGGCGATTAAAAACGTTGGAATCCATAGCGTGTGGTAAACGGTGTGATTATGGCGAGCGCGGATTATCCATCGGTTGAGGAAATAATCGAGGCCAACAAAACCGTCCTGGCCGAAATCAAGGTCAAGAAAAAAGACAAGCATGAGGTTTTGAGCTTTGAAAAGATCGGTTCGGTCATCATTGGTTGCAAGAAAAACGATGGTGACATTTACGACCAAGCCGCTTGTCTTATCCGCGGGCTCACGAAGGCCCATGCATTCGGTAGCGGAAATCGGCGGACGGCCTATCTGGTCGGAGAAATGTTCCTGGTAAAAAACGGGGAAAAACTCAAGGACCGTAATCCCCAAGAAGTGATTTCCATGCTCAAAAAAGTAAGGGAAGGCAGGATTCGTGACGCCGATTTTAAAATATGGCTTGAGGGGGTGGAACGAAATGTCAAAAAATGATTCTTGGGCTTCATTGATGAACCAAATCATCAAAAAACACCGCGAAATCCTCATTGCCATCGGCAAAGGCTGATGAGTCAATTGCACTCCACCGTTTGCCATTCCCGGCGTTTCGGGTATGCCGATTTCTCCGCACTTTCCGTCTAACTTCGCGCCCGCAAATCGGAAGGATGTTCAGGGTTTTTTTTTTTATTTACGCGGACTGTCTGAGCAAGACCAGCGTAAGACTGCCGCTGTACCCTATTCCGACCTGGCTTTCATAGCCGTCTTTCGACACGAATACGGAAATGGGGCCGTAGGTGTTGTCATCCAACTGCGCTTGTCCATTGGCATCCGTGGAGACAGTCGTGCGGGTGCCGGACGCCGTGTATGTGCTTGTCTCAGAAGATATGTACGTGCCGGCTCCAGATGATGTGTAGAACGTCACATCGGCGCCGGCGATGGGTTGGCGTTGCGCGTCAATGACGTGTACGGTGTACTTGGTCGAATCTGAGGTGTACGGTGTACTATAGCCGAACGGGTCAAACGGCTCCCCTGCATAGACGATTATTTCGTATTGCGTGCCGGAAATGCCATACGGCTCAATCTGGCCCAACGCAGGTCCAGGCACGTCGCCGGGCGGCTTTTCATAGATGGAGTAATAGGTGTTGCGTGGGACCGATATTCCGGCGTGTCCTTGCGCGTCCGTTACCGCTTGCCGTACCTGCGGCCGCTGACCGTTGCCCCAAGCGGATTCCATGAAGTACAGCGTGGCGCCGGCAATGGGCTGATCCGTCGTCGCGTTGAGGTACGTTACGGTCACGTCGATGGGTTGCGTGCCCTGCCAGGCTTTGTACCCGGCGAACGCCAACACCAGGATGGCCAACAGGATGAGGACGGCGTTGAGGGCCTTGTTGGGCTTTTTGTTGGTTTTCTTGTAACCGGCATAGTCTTCCTGGGCTTGCAGCAATGCGTACGCACCGAACACCAACGCGCCGAGAACCAAGAATACTTGTAATGCCAGTGTCTGCGGATCTGAGCTTGCGTTGGTCGTGCTGGAATAGGTCCACAAAAGCCCGCCGCCGATGGCCCCTGTGCCCAATACGGCCAGCAGCAAGGCGCGGAAGAACAGTTTCATAAAGGTCTGACGGAACCGGATTATTTAAAGGCGATTTTTCAAGCGGCGTTGTCGGAAGTCAAGTGGAAATAAAAAAGGCGGTTGGCGGCAAAACAAAAAAAGGAAAACAATTGCAAGGGCAGCACAAACCGGTTTCGTTTTTTTTTCTTCGATTTTTTTGCTTTCGTCCATGGCGTTTCTTTGTTTTTCTTTCCGTGGTTTTCGACGATGCCGTTCCGCGGTCTGGCCACTTTCTGGACTTTGGCATAGGCCTTTTAATCCAGGATTCCGTTACCGCTGCGTATGGATTTGCGCTTCAAAGTCATCGTGTACGACATCGAGCAAGGGCAGAACGAAGTCGTGTTGAACGAATCACAGGCCCAGGAATTGGACTTTGCCTTGCACGACCGCCTCCTTCTGCAGCACAAAAGCAAAAAAGCCGTCGCCATCGTGGATTACAGCCATAAAGCCGTGCCTAAAGGATTCGTGGGCGTGTTTTGGGAAGTCGCGTTGGCTTTGGGCGTAAAGTCGGGCGATTGGATTACGATGCAATCCTGCCCGCGTCCGGCCTCTTTGGAAGCGGTGCGCAAGAAGCTGGACGGCAAAGCATTGGAGCCGGCCGAGATCAGGTCCATCATCGCCGACTTGATGGCGCAACGGCTGTCCACCGCTGAATTGGCTGCGTTCATTGTCGGCGTCCACACGCGGGGTCTCAACGTGGAAGAGACCATCGCGTTGACCGATGCCATCATCGCCTCGGGTGAGCGGCTCAAATTTTCAAAAGACGGCCCGGTGATTTCCGAGCACAGCATCGGTGGCGTGGCGGCGGACCGCACGTCCATGTTGTTCGTTCCCATCATGGCGTCCATGGGATTCCGCGTGCCTAAGACGTGCAGCCGCGCTATCTCTTCGGCCGCCGGCACGGCTGACGTCATGGAATTGTTTTGCGAAGTCGCTTTTCCGTCTAAAAAAATGAAAGCCATCGTGGACAAAGTCGGCGGCTGCTTGGTGTGGGGCGGCGCGGTGAACATGGCCGCGGCCGATGACAAATTAATCCAAATCCGCCACCCGCTGCACTTGGACCCAAAACCGTTATTGTTGTCCAGCATCTTGGCCAAGAAAAAAGCCGAAGGGGCCAAGTTCGTGTTGTTGGATATTCCGACCGGACAAGGCGCAAAAGTTGCCGACCTCGAAGAGGCGCGGTCGTTGGCCAAAGACTTCACGAACTTAGGGGCGCATCTGGGTTTGACCGTGGATGTCGGCATCACCGATGGAAGTGAGCCTTTGATGAACGTCGTCGGTCCCGTATTGGAGGCCCGCGCCGTGTTGGAAACGCTGCAAGGCCGAGGTTCAAGCGCATTGGCGGAAAAAGCCTGCCGTTTGTCCGGCATCTCTTTGTCAATGGTCCGCAAAGTAAGCTTTGATGAAGGCTACCGTTTGGCCAAGCAACGGCTTGACGGGGGCCATGCGTTGAAGAAATTCCTGGAAATCGTGGAGGCGCAAGGCGGCAATCCGAAAATCAAGACGGATGACTTGCAGCCGGGCGAGCACCATTACACGATGGAGGCGAAAGAAGGCGGCCGCATCCGACACGTGGACAACAAGCGCCTCTCCCATGTCGTCCGGGCCTTGGGTGCGCCGGAAGACCATTTCGCCGGCTTGAAATTGTTCGCCATGAAAGGCGAGCACGTCGAAAAAGGCCATTCCTTGATTGAACTTTACGCCACCAGCAAACAAAAACTGGCCTATGGCATCGAGCAGCTCAAAAGCCACAATCCGGTTGAAATCGAGAAAATCGTGCTGGACGTGGTGTGAGGCTTTAAGCTATAGCCAGTGAGATAACTAATTAGACAACGCGGCGTCACTTGTTATCCAGTAAGCGACATTGATTGTTCAAAAACTAGTGTCGCTTACCGTATTTCACTCATTGATTCATTTCCCGATTCTTGTTTGAATTATTAAAGGCCCTGCGCGTTTGATTATTTCTTGCTTCATATTTCGGGATTAAACCTTGGCTATTTTTTACGTCCAATCTGGCACCCTGGTTAATTAACAAACTCACAAGTCTCGGCGATCCATTTTTTGCGGCATAATGCAGTGGAGTATCATAATATTGATCCTCCGAATTGACTTTCGCGCCCTTTTTTATCAGGTATTCGGCGATATCAAATCGGCTTTCTTCGAGCGCAAGGCTCAATGGAGTATTTTTATCGACTTCATCGCATACGCTTGGATTTGCTCCCCTCCTAATTAGGTATCTAATGCTCGGAAGATGCGATTCATCGGATGCCAATAAGAGGGCGGTATCGCCACCGGAAGTTGAAGAGTTAATCTCGGCTCCATGATCGCACAGTAGTTTTTCAACCGTAAGATGGCAGCCGCGCGCCGCCATCATTAAC
>Ga0209514_10008034_pt1 | contig 12212 bp, 10 predicted proteins | sample Subgrocontami58m_FD_187452 | JGI IMG/M metagenome (GOLD analysis project Ga0209514, IMG submission 187452) | Subsurface groundwater microbial communities from S. Glens Falls, New York, USA - GMW37 contaminated, 5.8 m (SPAdes) (version 3) | ecosystem: Environmental > Aquatic > Deep subsurface >...
TGTGGATGTGTAACCCGGGGGCTTATTGAGAACTATGTAAACTTTCTCCCCTTCCCCGCCCGTGACTTCCCTATTATCGATTGATATTTTGTCGCTTTGGGGATCCACTTGCGTGCCCGGTTTGGCAAGCTGACCATTGATCTTTACTCTGCCCTCCCCGATCATCACATCTACCGCCCTGCGCGATGCAATGCCAATTGATGCCAAATATTTGTTGATTCTCACAGATGAAGTATATCAAAGCTGGGTGAGGTAAAATTAAATCATGGTAGGAGATGAAGAAATCACCGTTGAGAGCCATGGCCGCCAGCAACTTAGAAAATTAGAGTTGCTGGCCGGAAAAAATTTTTCGGTTCGACCAGTTGGCGAGGTTGGATTTATAGTTCACAATTCAAACCGTCCTCCAAATAGGGATGCTGATTGGATTTTAGTAGATATTGATGACACGGTTAGTGCCTTGTCGTTGGCAAAAGAGGAGCGGGATAAAAAAATTCATGATTTAGTAAATTTGCCAGAAGATGATGAGGGTGTGCTGTTGGATTTGGCTGATGAGCTTGCCAGGTTTAAAGGCCTTGACGAGGAGAGTACAAGCTATCACATTAAAGTGCACGAATCCCTCGTCGCTCTTTTAAAAAGATGTGCTAATGAGGGGAAATCTACAAACGAGATACGTTCTCTTCTTCAGGAGCATTCGCAACAATGGGCATCCGGCGCAAACCCTTTCATTGCGGATAGAGAAGTTGAAATGATTTTTAAGGAAACAACTTTTAAGCCCAAAATCTACAGTGAGGCGGTATCAGCCTTAAAAAATTTATCTGAAGAGCAGCAGTTTTCCGTTCACTCACCTAATATTGCTTTTTTCACATATGGGGAAGCGGATTATCAGCTATATAAGGCCTTACAACTTGCAGAAGTCTGCGGGATTAATTCGATCTGGTTAACTAAGGCACCAAAGGGCGAATTTTTAAAAAAATTTTTGGCACAAGAGCCCAGTCCTTATTTTGGAATTGAGACCAAAGTGTCAGCACAAGATCTTCCAATGGTCGAGGGCGAGGAGATTTCTGATGATGTTGCAGTAACTGGTAAAAATGTGAGTGCCTATGGCATTAATTTCAAATCTTCCCCAAGAATTCTGATGTTGTTTGACGATAGCCCGGAAGAGCTTAAATCTTTGCAACAAGAATTTCCGGAGGGTTCAACAATAATTCCGGTAGGAATTAGAGTAAAACGACAGGGTACGAAAAATTATGAAAAGGATGTAGAGGTGGACGGAATCGAATTGCCTGTTGAAACTATACCTTCACCAATTATGGAAACTGCTGCTATAGAAAGATTGCCTACTTCTTTTGATATAAAAGTAGCTTATGCTACCGAGGCTGTAAGGAGATATCGAGATAAAAGAACCCCACTTGAGGAATCAAAATATAACCTATCCGCATATTTCTTGGAATCGAAGGGTTATTCTGTCGAAGAGATCTTAAACGCCTAGCTGCATTTGGACCAGCCGCAGGTGGGGTTAACGCATTTGCGGCAGCCTTCCTGGTATGTGAGCGGAGAGGAGCAGTCCGGGCAGGAGTTAAATTTGGTTTCTATCATTTTTTCTTCATGGACGACTGTCATTAGACCTTCCCCTCCCGGTGTAAAGGTTATCTGTGAAAGCGCCATTTGTTTTTCGCCCGTATCGATGTATGATTTTCCGTTACCATTGGAATACCCGTTTGTATAGCCGTTTGTGTGACCATTTGTATGACCGTTCGTGTGGCCATTACCGTTTGATGACAGGGAGTGCCCATTGCCGTTGGTAGACGTTGATGGCTTGATAAACTCTTCCTGGGTCGCCTCCGATTCTTCTGCGGCACTACGGCTTTGCTCGGTACCTACGACCGGCAGCTGCAGTTGTTTTGCTTTGGCAATTTCAAGAAGCGATTTGCCGACGGCATCGAATGCGCTAAGCACCGAATCCGGACCTAAACCATAAGGGGTCCCGCAGGATATCCCAACTAAATCGGTGGCGATTTCTTCGATAGATGCACCGTATTTGAGGGCACGGGAAGCCAGACGTCCGGTGACTTCTGCCGCCCCCGCAACATAGCCGCCGGTTTTGCCGATGTTTACAAATACCTCCACAGGCGTCCCGTCGCTGTCGCGAAACACCGACGTGTAAACTTGGCCAACATCCGCCTTTTTTCGGACTCTCATGCCCCATGCTTCGTGAGGAGTCGGCCGCTTTGTCGGAATAAGCGGAATTTCCTCGTCCGTTTCTTTGACAACACGTTTTCCCTCCTTCGCTAAAGCTTCGGAAGGGCTGCTGCCCGTCATCTGATCGTAGTAAGATTTACCTTTTTTAACCTCCAGAACCTGTTTCTGGCGTGAACCGTCGCGGTAAATAGTGATCATATTGCAGCCTAATTCGTAGCTCAGCCAGTACGCCTCGCGGACGTCTTCTACGGTTGCCTCGTTGGGGAAATTAATAGTCTTGCTGATACCGTTATCCGTAAACATCTGGAAGGCTGCAGCCATTCTGACATGGTCTTTTGGTGCAATATCTCCCGCAACCACAAATGTTTTTTTAAGGTCTTCGGGCATGTCGTCCAGGTTTTGGACAGATCCACGGTTTTCTTCGACCTTTGCCAAAAACTCGTCATTTTCCATACCTATTTCCCTTAAAGCCTCCAGGAAGTATGGATTTGTGGTGAACAGCCTTTTTCCCTCTATCGTATTTTTGGCATAAGTCAGGGCAAAATGCGGCTCGATCCCGCTGGAACAATCTGCAAGAAGAGAGATTGTGCCGGTTGGGGCAATTGTTGTCCTGGCGCCATTCCTGGGCCTAATTTCTCCCGGCTTGTTGTATCTTGATGCCGCAAATGCGGGAAAAACTCCGCGCGTCTTAGCTAAATTCACGCTTGCAATATCCGCCTCGAGCTGCACAAACTTCATAACTTCCTGCGCAAGCTCAAAACCTTCGGCAGTGTTGTAGCCGATACCCAATTTTACAAGCATGTCTGCCCATCCCATGACACCAAGACCAATACGGCGGATTTTACTCGTCATAATGTCTATTTCCTCAACGGGGTATTCGTTCATGTCCAGAACATTGTCCAGGAAGTGGACCGCGGTGTGGACGGCTTTTTTCATGTCCGTCCAGTCAATCTCTTTTTGGTCTGTGACAAATTTTGACAGGTTGATAGAACCCAGGGTGCAGGCATCGTACGGCAAAAGCGGCTGTTCTGCGCATGGGTTTGTTGCCTCTATCAGGCCAATTTCGGGGGTGGGGTTGGCACGGGAATTGTTGACACGGTCTATTAAAATCATCCCGGGATCACCATATTGCCAGGCAAGTTTGGTGATAAGGTCGAATACCTTTTTGGCATTGAGCCGGCCCGTTACTTCACCCGTTCTTGGATTAACCAGATCGTATCCCTCGCCGTCATGCGTCGCCCTGCATATTTCGTAGAGCTTGCCGACAGCCTCCTCCACTCGAACATTCTTAAGGTCCAGGTCGCGGATTGCATACGCTTCCTTTAACTCATCGATAATTTCGTCCACTCTTTGGCTCTGCTCGCGTCCTTGGGTACCGGTTTCCTCTTCGGTATACTTTTCGTCTTCCCTTACCTTTTCCATAAACTCTTCCGTCACGGTTGTTGATATGTTGAAATTGGTCAGCGAAAACTCATCGACTTTATGAACGGCAAAGCGCAGTATGTCCGGATGGTTGTAGTGCAAAATCCCCATATTGGCCCCGCGTCTGACCCCGCCTTGGCGTATTTGGGATGTCACATCGTTGTAGGCCTGCAGAAAGGCAACCGGACCGGTGGTTTTACCTTTGCTTGTACCGATTACATCGTCTTTCGGCCTTAGTCTTGAGAATGAAAAACCGGTTCCGCCGCCCATTTTATGGATCATGGCCATGTCACGCATGGTTTTTAATATCGATTCCAGATCGTCCTCGACGGGCAGGACGAAGCACGCCGAAAGCGATTGGCCTGTTTTGCCGGAATTGACCAGGGTTGGCGTGTTTGGAATAAATTTCTGGGAGGCCATGAGACTGTAAAACTCACGGGCACTTTGTGTGTGCTCCTTGGCGCTTTTATAAATCCTGTCGGCCGCACCTATGTAGTAGGCTACCCTCCAGAATAGTTCCTTTGGGCTTTCTATCGGCTCGCCCAGCTCGTTGCGAAATGCATAGCGCGTTTTGGCAATGTAGGCGGCGTTTTCGGATAAAGTCGGTTCGATAAGGTCTGCGGGCGGTTTGGGTATATGCCTTCCGGCGACCCTGGCCGCGTTTCTCTCTTTGTGCCTAAGGTTAACTTTAGTTGTGTCTTTTAACTTTTTCATTTAAATCTTTTTGACAGGTTTTTTAACTCCTTTTCAAAATCTTTAATGTCTGCAAACTGCCTATAAACCGATGCGAACCTAATATAGGCGACTTTGTCCAGTTTCTTTAGTTTTCTTGTCACAAGTTCACCTACTTCTTTACTTGATACTTCGCTTGATGTGCCCTTTCGCAGTTCCGCCTCAATTTCGTCTACTACTTTTTCAATACTGTCTGCGGATATCGGCCTTTTTTCGCAAGACTTAATGATTCCGCTTCTTAACTTGCCCCTGTCAAATATTTCCCTTTTCCCGTCTTTTTTAACTATTAAAAGATCCAGCGTTTCGACCCTTTCAAAAGTTGTAAACCTGCGGCCGCATTTGGTGCACTCCCTGCGTCTTCTAGTTTCCTTGCCACTAGTCGCTTCGCGCTTATCCAGTACCTTTGTCGTGTCATGTGCACAAAACGGACAAATCACATTAATTCCCTTACTTCTTTAAATAATTTAGCTGCCCTTTTCTTGAAAAACGTGTGCTCCCACTTGCAGACTGAATGTTTCACGGTTCTTGCGAAAGCACAATATATTGTGGTCTAACTCTAGAATGACACCACATGTTGACAGTTGTCAATACCCTAATTTTTACTGATTTAGACCTATTGTATACCGAAGAAAACCCGAAGTCAACGCTTTAGTTAACAAACCCCAGAATGTCCTTCGATTCTTCGGACATTTTGGCAGGATTCCAGGGAGGCTCAAACGTAAACTCAACGAGTACGTCGGATATTTCTTTATGGCTTTTTAATTTTGAAGTGATGTCACGGACAAAATAGGCATCCAGGGGGCATCCCGGTGTGGTTAATGTCATTTGCACGCTCACCCGTGACTGGTCTATTGCGATACTGTAGATTAGACCTAAATCTACTATATTCACGCCCAGCTCAGGATCTATGCACTGCTTCAGTTTGTCGACTACTTCTTCCTGGGAGACCATTGACTGTATATAGCGTACTACACGTTCGACTTTGAAGTCAATTAAGCCGGGGGTGTTCTTGACTTGGCTGTATTATTTGCGTAATCTTATATCCAGCGGCGTGAATACTGATAAAGTTATTGGATTTTTGGCAACCTGGGCACTGGTTAGCGTGGTCTTGCTTGTTCTTTCGGCGGTATTTGAATCGCAGGTGGTTTTTGGGAATATGTCCGTGCAGGGGACGGTTTCTGCGGTCCTCTGGTCTTTTGTTTTTACTTTGATTGGGAAAATCTCTCCGCAGCTGCTCGCGCGCTTAGAGTTAAAAGTAAAAGACGAAAGGTATTGTATGGTTGTAACGGCAATTCTTCTGGTACCCGTTATCTGGCTTGTTAAAAAATTCGCAGTATTTACCGCGGTGGGAGTGTCGAATAATATCTTTGTGCTTATTACCGCGATTATTGTCTCCCTGGTTGTTTTTTACGGGTTAAAATATTCCGACTATTATCTAAAAAAGATACAATAATTGTTCAAAGGTTATAAATTTACTCAATGTTAAGGCAGGAGCTGAGGCGAAGTCTGCTTGAGGCAAGATTGAAACTTGATGCCCGCCGTGTTAAGGCCGAAAGCAGTAAGGTAACTGTTAATTTTTTCACGCAAATCCCCATAAAAGACCACGCAAAGATACTCGTATACCTGCCAATAAAAAATGAGGTCGATACCGGCGAGTTGATTGAAAAGTTGGCAAGGTTGGGTAAAGATTTGTTTGTTCCGGCTTTTATAAATAAAAATTGGGTAATTTGCAAATTCGATCCGCAAGTAAGGCTTGAAAAAGTCTTCGGGGAAGTTTTTCAGCCGACGGACGGGCCGACCATTGACGCGGTTGAACTTGATGCGGCCATCGTGCCGGGAGTTGCTTTTTCAAAAAACGGTGCCAGGTTAGGTTTTGGCCTAGGCGTGTATGACAGGCTTCTTGCCAAAACTTCCGCCGCCAAAATAGGTATTTGCTACGATTTTCAGATAGTCGACGATTTCCCCACCCGGAGCCACGATGTTAGGATGGACTATATTGTGAGCGGGGGTGGCATATTAAAAGTTACTTGACGATTACTGCGTTTGGCAGCTGCCTTCCCGGGCCGGCTTTATAACCGCCCGAGTAGAGCGCGCTTGATCCCCCGCCGTCCAGGTTTAGGGCATCCGTTGCACCCAGTGACTTAAAAATGTTGGCGAGGTCCATCATGTTGGCACTTCTGGCGACGACCATGAACAGTTTTCCGCCGCCAAAACCGATTCCGGAGCGGGTCCCCTTGGTTACCCTTAGATTGTCGGATATTGATCCCTCGTCCAAAACGATATTCCCGCCGGCCAGAAGCGGCGGATAATTGACAATACCTCCGGTGATGTCGCCCGGTGCGCCGGAGCAGGAGGCGCAGGGGAAAAATTGGGCCGAACCTCCCCTAAAAACCATCATGCCGCGGCCGCCCCAAAAAAGCGTGTCTGCCCTCATCCATTTTTTCTTACGGTTGTTCCAAATCGGAAAATCATAGGTATTTACCTTGCCGGAGCACCATCCGTAATCCGGAGGACAAAAATATGTGCCGTTTATGCCTGCCCTGCCGCCGTTTTCACTTACGTACTGGGCAAGCGGTTTTGCGGGGCAGTTGTTAGAACAATCATCGTCGTTGGCACTGTCTGTAACCACGGTTATTGAACCGAGATCAAAGGTTGCTACCGTGTAGTTTCCGCCGGACGAAACATTCGGGTTTGCGACAGGTTTTGGCGAGGGCGAAGGAGACGGCGCGGCCACAAATGAGATTTTGGATTCAATAATAGGCTCCGGTGATGGTTCCGGGGTTGGCGAAGGCTGGGGGGTTGGCAGTTGGGCATCCTGGTTTATGGCTTCAAGGCTCGCCTCCCTGTTTTTTAAACTGGCGGCCCTTGCGACTGTCTGCAGTTGACCCGGATCCACATTTGCAACTTCTTTGCTTTTTGTTGCGATCGAAAGCACCAGATAACTTAAGAATAAAAGCGGCAGGAGGATGAGGATGGCAGCAAATCCACGCATGTGTGCTTCATCTATGATATCATCATGCCCGATATAAATGCTAAATGAGTCTTAAAGTTGAATATCCTATAGCAAATATCGTATAATTGCACCTTATGACAGGACCTGAAAGACATTGGACGCCGGAAGAACTGAAGGCTGAATACAAGCAAACATTAGAGGACGCAAGCGTTCAAATGCTTGAGGTTATCTATGATGCTTTCGGTTGTCTGACTGCGGAGCTTCCCAGTACACTCAGTCCGGACGAAAATACCAAAATACAAGATGCTATCGACCAGATGCAGGCTTTTGTAGATTCCCGTTTTGCAGTTGTTAAGCCTAAACCGAGAGTGGAAAGGACAACGGATAGGGTTAACTTTCTCCCCGGCCAACATAAGGGTGTGGCAGTGGAGTTTGTGACGGAATCGGGGGACTTGGGTTTTTTAAATATGTACGGCGGGCTTAGGGATAGTGGTGATAATATCGACATGCGAGATCAGGATGTCTTGATGAGAAGGCATCATACAAACAGGACAGATAAGATCCTTTCCCAGCCTGTTCATCTTAATATGCATCTTAAAGACCCGATGACTTTACGCCCAATAGTCGATATTTGGATTCGATACAGGCTAAACCAATCTTTTGAGTTACACAAACTCTTTGTAGGCGAGGAAAAAGTGGACTTATCCTCTAATATTCGGATTTCCCACCCATATTTTGAAGACCTAAACAAAAGGCTTTTAAAACATTCGAAAACACTTACGACATTTGTGCCCAGCGCATAAGCTTTTTCCCGCACGTTTTATTCCATACCCGATAAATGATAAAATGGTGGTCGACTTTGCGGAGTCGTCTAACGGTAGGACAACGGATTCTGGATCCGTTTATTGGGGTTCGAATCCCTGCTCCGCAGCCAACTGACTTTTAGACCTAGTAAAGACATCGTTTAGCTTGATACACTCGGCTAATTTAGGTGTTCCAGATTTTAATTCCTCGTAGGTAGGAGCCTTGTCAAATAAAACGCCAAAATAAGAGGCTTTTTCTACCGGATCTGAGCTCCGAAGTACCAATTCATCCAGGTGTTCCAGAAAATATTTTATATATTGCATAACAGTCCCCATATCAGCAGGTTTACTGTCGTTTTCATTTTGTTTTTCGGCAAGTAAATTAGCTACTTCTTGATCTGCTTTAATAATATCTGCTTCCATATACCTGATAGCAGATTCTGAAGTAAGATATTTAATCTTGTCGGCGGCCATTCTTGCCTGAAGTCCCAATTCAGAAATCCTTTGACTAATATTTACTTTATCTTTACTATCCTCATTTTGTCTCTTCTCCCACTCGCCATTAACCGCACTTACAAGATCGTTAATATATTTTGGTGACAAGTCGATATTTCTTACAAACTTTTCAAGTGTATCCTCAAAATCTTTTTTTGTAACCCTGAAGTAATGGCCCCGTTTGTTGCAATGATACGCGGGATAATATTTACCTAGTTTGCCTCTTGAGGCACTGCCGAATAGAGGTCTTTCGCAATGAGGACACATAACGAACCTTTTATATGGAAAATCAGCGTTTCTGACTCCTTTTTTGACTAAGTAATCCGGCGGTTGGCGCTTATAGATTTTAATTTGACCATCCACTTCACTGATAATTACCTTACCCCTGTTTGCCTTATTGAATACTTCTATTGATACCAAACCAGCGTATTTGGCCTTTAAGGGGGCTTGTTGCGTCCATTTTTCTGAACTGACACCAGCATAGGTAGTATTTTGGATATATGCCCAGAAACCCTTAATATTTAGAGGTTTCCCACCTTTTTCCTTAATTATTCTGGTTTTATCTTGTTGATCTCTGACAATCTCAACCCGTGATTTAAAACCCATTCGATTTATTTCAGCAACAATCTCGTGGTCACCTAATGTGCCTCGGCATCTTAGATCAAACATTTTAATAATCCACTGCGATTCGACCGGGTGAGGCTTAAGTATGCATCGCTTGCCGTTACCAGTTTCTATTTTCTCGTTAATGAATCCGAATGGTGATTTTCTTACCCAGTAACCCATTCTGGCATAACGAATTTCAGCACCAATCATTCTGGACATAATATCCCGAAGTTCATCCTTGCTTCTTTCTGCCTCAAGGATTTCTGACTTTTTCGTAGGAGAATAGACACTCCAGGGGAATTCGACGCCTAAATGTTCAAGGGTATTAACTTTTTGAGAACCTATGATTCCGTAAATATCAACGAGTTTTACACCATAATGATCAAGTTGGTTTTTTAAATCTTCGTATGAGTAAGATCCTCCTCTTGTGAATCTATCGATTGATTTAATAATAAAAAGTTTAATGCCATTTTTAGGTTTTTTACAGTAGTCGATGGCTTCCTGCATAGGTTGTTGCTCTTTTGAGGCGGATTCCATAAATACAAAGAACTTTTTTATATTTAAGTTATGACTTTGGGCAAAGCGCTCAATTTGCTCCTTTTGGGCCTCAGGGGAATCTCCATCAGTTCCTTGTTTTACAGATGATACACGAATCGCAGCAATGGCATTTTCTTCAAATTTGTTGTCCATGATTGATTTTCCTAAGTAGAACATTCCCGTTTTTCTGGTCTTCCAGGATTCTTTCAATCACGAGGTTAGCAAGCAGTTGTATTCTTTCTGTGGTGGATAAGGCAGAAGTCTGGGGTCGTTTTATTGTATTCTTATTTCGGGCACCTTTTATTCTTCCCATAGCAGTTATCTCTACAGGGATAATATACTATCCCTATAGGCATAATGTCAAGGGGAAATTTACCTAGCTTTTGCCTTGCTACTTGTGTTATATTCTAGCCGAATTTCAGCCTACTGCCTTAAATAAGCTTTATGAACATAGAGCAACTAAGAGCAGACAGCATATTTAATAATCTACTCAGATATTTATCTGGCATTAACTTTATTGCAAGAGTAAATTTTCTTGACCTCTTTCTCCTAGTCTTAGCAGTATTTGTATTATTAGCTTTTATTGTCGGAACTCGTTTACTTTTATTAATTAGGGAACAGCTCAGTGAAAAACCAGTTTTCTTGGAATTAACTCCTCCATCTAGGACTGAACAGGACGCATATACCACTGAAAAGCTTTTTTCGCTTATTCACGCGCTGACTAACAAGAGATCATTATTAGATCGTTTATTGGGAAACAAGATAAGAGTTTCTTTGGAAATTGTTTCAACCCAAAACCAGGGGATCCGTTACTTGCTAAGGACTACCAAGAGCCAGGCGAATACACTGCGACGCAGTCTATTATCATATCTTCCACAGCTTTCTGTAAAAATAGTTGAGGATTATCTTCCTGAAGACGTTGAAGAAATAAAAAATCGTAAATATGGGGTAGTTGAGTTTAAACTTTCGCACCACTTTGCGTTTCCTTTGAACAAACAAGCTGATCTTGCCAAACATGATCCAATCGCATACATAACCGGAATGATGACAAAACTTCAACCTACTGAGTTGATTTCCCTTCAACTTTTACTGGCCACTGCCAGACCGGCAGAAACTAAAAAGATTTCTAACATTATTTTCTATAACGGCGATGTACTTGAACATTTGAATTCCATGCGTGTTGCGAGTTATCTAACAATCCCAGTATTCCTAATAAGATTGGTATTCTCTTTGGTATTTACAGTTACAATGCTTCCGTTTTGGGTTGTCTCAACAATGATGACTAATGAAATGACACCAATTCCAAACCTTTTCGGAAGTAAACCTAAAAGTGATCGAATCAGAACACCTTTTGAAAATGAACTGATTGAATCTATAAATTCAAAAATAAACCAGCCTTTATTTGAGGCTACTATTAGGGTATTGGTTGTTGTAAAAAATAATCAAGATTTAGGAGAACGTATTGGTGGTTTTGCTTCTTCATTTGCGACTTTTGCCAATCATGGGCATCAATCAATCGTTGTCAAGAAGAATCCTAAATTTATAAAGAAGCTATTATTTTTAAGTTTTAAAAAACGAATATTTGGTCTCTCTGAAAAATCTCACATTTCTGTTTCTGAAGCCTCTGATATCTATCACTTTCCGTTCACCAGTATTACAAAAACGGAAGATATCGTTAAAATTCATAGTAGACAATTGCCCGCACCAATTGCACTGAAGCGAGCGGACGATTTAGATATTACTTTTGCTATCAATAGGTATGGTGAAAGTACAACTAAAATCGGTTTAAACCAAGAAGAGCGAAGGAGGCACATGTATATTCTGGGGGCTACGGGAACCGGAAAATCAACCCTTCTTCTCTCGATGGTTAATCAGGATATAGAAAATGGTAAGGGGTTGTGTGTTATTGATCCCCACGGCGATTTAATAGAAAAGATTCTCCCGACAATACCTAAAAATAGATTGAAAGATGTTATTTATTTTAATCCCGATGATGTTGGTTATCCAATCGGAATCAACCTACTTGAACTAACTCCTGATTTGAGCGAAGAAGAATCGCTTAGAGAAAAAGAGTTTATAACAGAAAGTATTATTTCTCTTTTCCACAAACTTTATTCAGAAAAGTATTCCGGACCGAGAATGGAATATATCCTAAGAAATACAATCCATACTGCCTTTACAGTCCCAGGTGCCACTTTATTTACTGTGTATAAGCTTCTGATTAATACAAAGTACCGAGAAAATGTGACTGACCGGCTAACCGATGAAAACCTAAAGGACTTCTGGGAATACGAGTTTAGTAAGGCCGGAGATTACCAGAAAGTTAAAATGATTTCGCCTATTACAAATAAGATCGGTCGGTTTCTATTTTCGGCTACCGCCAAGAGAATTCTTGAACAGGAAAAGTCCAGTATTAACTTTGACGAGATTATGGACAATGGCAAAATACTTCTTTGCAACCTCTC
>Ga0209514_10008039_pt1 | contig 12201 bp, 14 predicted proteins | sample Subgrocontami58m_FD_187452 | JGI IMG/M metagenome (GOLD analysis project Ga0209514, IMG submission 187452) | Subsurface groundwater microbial communities from S. Glens Falls, New York, USA - GMW37 contaminated, 5.8 m (SPAdes) (version 3) | ecosystem: Environmental > Aquatic > Deep subsurface >...
GGCGACGATATGTACTTCGGCAACGATCGGCTCCCGCTCGTTCGCGACGCGCTGTTGTGGCGCAACACGGCCGGCCAGGCTGGCGCGATTTCCGGAAATATGTAAGGCTTCCACCGGAATATTCGGGACGACCCGGATGTTTACCGGACGCATTTCCCTATCATTCACAAACAGGAGGATCGTATGAAAACCCGCGTCGTTATGCTGTTTTGCACCTTGCTGCTGGCAAGCGCAAGCGCCTTTGCCTTTCATTGCCCTGCGGACATGAAAAAAATCGATGAAGCGCTGGGCAAGAAACCCGCGCTGAGCGCGGCGCAAATGTCAGAGGTGAAGAAATTGCGGGCCGATGGCGAGGCCTTGCACAAAGCCGGCAAGCACCAGGAGTCGGTCGATACGCTCGCCAAAGCAATGAAACTACTGGGCGTATAGCTATCGCCAAACCAAGGGGCACGGCCTGCCTGCTCACGTTCGCGGGACGGGCAGCGCCCGCCGTCGGCTTGCATCAGCTAAATCCGCCGCCTGAGACGGCTCTGCTGCGTCAGGAGTGAAGTGCGGCAGCTTCGGCGCGGCAGGCGCACGCGCCTGCGCGGATCCGGGTTCCTGCGCCCGCAGGATAGGATGCCCCGAGGGTACGCACACTCCTGATTTCTTTACCGGGCTGGGTATTAGTTCATAGTCTGGAGAGGCCGGTTCGGCCAATAATTGGACCATGTCAAACTTTCGGATTCTCATCCTGCCCCATTTGGGCGTTTGTGGGCGGAGCCCGCCGATGGCATTCGCCGTCGAACCAACGCGAGCAGCGCCGATTGCCCGAGGATGGAAGTGGTGATGATCGAAATCGGCCAGTGGAAAAATGAAGACAGACGCGAGGGCCCTCGTGTTCGTCTGCAACTCAAGCTGGCCATGGTCTACCCTCAATACGAAGGCCGTCCGGCCCGGCCAATGTTTCATGGGAAAACCCAGGACATAGGCATGTCCGGCCTGTCGATGATCGTTGACTACAACGTCTTTCAGGAAGGCGAAGTCGCGGTTGTCCTGGCCCTGCCACCCGCGTGTGCCGGGGCCTCGCGCAAGGTCGTGATGTCCACGGCCGAGATGAGCTACGCCATACACTCGTCCAAGCTCGACGCGTTCAAGATCGGCCTTGCGTTCCGCAAGTTCAGGGGCGACGGAAAGGAGCTCCTCGAGGCGGTTTTGCGGTATGCGTTGAAAGACGAAAGTGTCGCCGGCTTGCAAGACCCGGGTGCTCGCTTCAGAGCGAACCGGCTCAGAGACAGCCAGCCGCTCGGCTGGTGAGTCGGCCGGGGGATTGCCCGTCACTCAAGCGCCGGCGGCGGTCTTGAGGTCTTGTTTCAGTTCCGCCAGTTCGGCTTCGAGCACGGCCACCCGCCATTCCAGCCGGTCCATGCGTCCGCCCTCGGCGCTTGCCGCCCTCAACGGAAAAAGCGCACAATTCATGTGCTACAGAGCCGGATTAGCCTAAAAAAATCCCGCGACAGACCTGGTGCAGGACCCGGCCCAAGCACGCGCGCCGGATTCTGCGCTAGCATTTGCCTTGCTCCGTCAGCCTAAATCCGTCGAAGGGCGCACTTGCCAAAGGAAGTCACCATGACCGACCTCTCCGATCTCGGCTCCTCCGCGTTCTGGCGCGTCAATCCCAAGGATTCCGATGCGCAGGAGACGCGCGAATGGCTCGAGGCGTTCGACGCCCTGGTCGAGGCCGAAGGCCGCGAGCGCGCGACCTATCTGCTGCGCCGGCTGCTCGATCATGCGCGCAAGCGCCGGGTGCAGTTGCCGCCGGTGCTCAACACGCCTTACCGCAACAGCGTCGGCCTCGCCGACCAAGCGCAGTTTCCCGGCAATCTCGACATTGAGCAGCGCCTGTCCTCGATCGTGCGCTGGAATGCGCTGGCGATGGTGGTGCGCGCCAACCGCGCCTATCCCGAGCTTGGCGGCCATATTGCGAGCTACGCCTCGGCCGCGGACTTGTTCGAGGTCGGCTTCAACCATTTCTTCCGCGCCGCCGCCGCGGGGGAGAGAAAGGGTGCCGACGGCGGCGACCTCGTCTATTTTCAGCCGCACTCGGCAACGGGCGTGTACGCGCGCGCCTTTCTCGAAGGGCGCCTGAGCGAGGAGCAGCTTGCCCGTTACCGCCGCGAAACCGGCGCGGCCCCGGCGGGCGTCAACCAGGCCTCGGGCCACCAGGGACTAGGCCTGTCCTCCTATCCCCATCCCTGGCTGATGCCCGACTTCTGGCAGTTTCCCACCGGCTCGATGGGCCTGGGGCCGATCCAGGCGATCTACCAGGCGCGCTTCATGAAATACCTGGCCGGGCGAGGCATTCTCGACACCGCCGGGCGCAAGGTCTGGGCCTTCGCCGGTGACGGCGAAATGGACGAGCCGGAGTCCCTCGCCGGGCTGTCGCTGGCCGCGCGCGAGGGCCTGGACAATCTCATCGTGGTCGTCAATTGCAACCTGCAGCGGCTCGATGGCCCGGTGCGCGGCAACGGCTCGGTGATCCAGGAGCTGGAGGGCCTGTATGCCGGCGCCGGCTGGAACGTGGTCAAGCTCCTGTGGGGCTCGGACTGGGATTCCCTATTCGCGCGCGACGAGGATGGCGTGCTGCTGCAGCGCCTGCACGAGACGGTGGATGGCGAATTCCAGATGTACGCCGCCACCGACGGCCGCTTCAACCGCGAGCATTTTTTCAACAAGTATCCGGAACTGCGCTCGTTGGTCGCGCACATGTCCGATGACGACATCGACCGGCTGCGCCGTGGCGGCCACGACCCGGTGAAGATCTACGCCGCCTATCACACGGCGGTGCGGCACCGAGGTCAGCCCACGGTGATCCTCGCCCAGACTAAGAAGGGCTACGGCATGGGCCACTGGGGGCAGGGCAAGATGAGCACGCACCAGCAGAAGAAGCTCGACCTCGAGGCGTTGCGCGCGTTTCGCGAGCGTTTCTCGCTGCCGCTCTCCGACGAGGACATCGAGCAGGTGCGCTTTTTCAAGCCGGCGGCCGACGCGCCGGAGATGCAGTACCTGCATGCGCGCCGCCAGGCGCTGGGCGGTTATCTGCCGGCGCGCTCCGGCGTCGCGCCGAAGCTCGCCGTGCCGGCGCTTGCCCAGTTCGCCAGAATGCTGGAGGGCTCGAGCGGGCGCGAGCAGTCCACCACCATGGTGTTCGTGCAACTGCTGGCGCAGTTGCTGAAGGACCCGGTGCTGGGCAAGCGCATCGTGCCGATCGTCGCCGACGAGGCGCGCACCTTCGGCATGCAGACGCTATTCCGCCAGATCGGCATCTATTCCGCGTTCGGCCAGTTGTATGAGCCGGAGGACCACGACGAGCTGCTCTATTACAAGGAGGCGAAGGACGGTCAGATCCTGGAGGAGGGCATCAACGAGGCGGGCGCGGTGTCCTCTTGGATCGCCGCAGCCACCAGTTACAGCGCGCATGGCACGCCGATGCTGCCGTTCTACGCTTTCTATTCGATGTTCGGCTTTCAGCGCATCGGCGACCTGATTTGGGCGGCGGCGGATTCGCGCTCGCGCGGATTCCTCATCGGCGCCACCGCCGGCCGCACCACGCTCGCCGGCGAAGGCCTGCAGCATCAGGACGGTACCAGCCACCTCATCGCCTCCACCATCGAGAACTGCGTCGCCTACGACCCCTGTTTCGGCTACGAGCTTGCGCTGATCCTGCAGGACGGCATGCGGCGCATGCTCGAGGCGCAAGAGGACGTGTTCTACTACGTCACGGTGATGAACGAGAACTACGCGCAGCCGCCGCTGCCCGCGGGTGCGGAGGAAGGGATCAAGCGCGGCATGTACCGGTTGCGGGAATCGCCGCTGCGCGGCGCCTTCCCTGAGGCCGGCGGGGCGAAGAAAATCCGCCGCGTCCAGCTCCTCGGCTCGGGCGCCATCCTGCGCGAAGCGCTCGCCGCCGCCGACATCCTGGGCGAGGAGTACGACATCGCCGCCGATGTCTGGAGCGTCACCAGCTTTACCGAGTTGCGCCGCGACGGCCTCGAGTGCGAAGGCTGGAACCGGGAACATCCGGATGATTTGCGCAAGAGCTGGGTGGAGCAATGCCTCGCCAACGCCGGCGGACCCGTCATCGCGGCGAGCGATTATGTGCGCGCGGTGGCCGATCTCATCCGCGCCTGGGTGCCGGGCAAGTACGTGACCCTGGGCACCGACGGCTTCGGCCGCAGCGATACGCGCGCCGCGCTGAGACGCTTTTTCGGCGTCGATGCGCACAGCATCGCGCGGGTGGCCGCGCGCGCGACCCAGTTGGCCGATTGATCCAGATCAATCTGCAGCTAAGACTAAGCCCTTGACTTGGCTTATAATTAACCAATGCGGAATTCGAGGGGACGCCGCTAGCGCGGCGCCCCTCAATTCCACTACTTTAACCTGCGGAAACTAAATGCAGCTTTACGCCCTCGGCCTGAACCACACCACCGCTCCGCTCGCGATCCGCGAGCAGATGGTGTTTCACGCCGAAAAGCTGCAATCGGCGCTGCGCGAGCTGACCCAGACCAAGCCGGTGGGGGAGGCGGCGATTCTCTCCACCTGCAACCGCACCGAACTGTACTGTTCCTCGACCGAGCCGCACGAGGCGCTCCACTGGATGGCCGAGTATCAGCGCATCAAGCCGCAGGAGTTGAAGCCCTACCTCTACACCCTGCCCAAGGAACAGGCGGTGCGCCATGCGTTTCGCGTCGCCTCGGGCTTGGAGTCCATGGTGCTGGGCGAGCCGCAGATCCTCGGCCAGATGAAGGAGGCGGTGCGCCTGGCCGAATCGGCGGGCACCCTCGGCACGCTGTTGCACAAGCTGTTCCAGCGCTCCTTCGCGGTGGCCAAGGAAGTACGCACCAACACCCAGATCGGCGCCAATGTGGTGTCGATGGCGGCGGCATCGGTGAAGCTTGCCGCGCGCATTTTCCCCAGCCTGAAGGAGCAGAAGATCCTGTTCATCGGCGCGGGCGAAATGGTCGAGCTGTGCGCCACCCATTTCGCCGCGCAGCAGCCGCGCGCCCTCACCGTGGCCAGCCGCACGCTGGAGCGGGCACGAGCGCTCGCGCACCGCTTCAACGGCCACGCGATCGAACTGCGCGACCTGCCCGAGCAGTTGCACGAATACGACATCGTGGTGTCCTGCACCGCAAGTTCGCTCCCCATCCTGGGAAAAGGAACGGTGGAACGCGCGATCAAGGCGCGCCGCCACCGACCCATGTTCATGGTGGACCTGGCCGTTCCGCGCGATATCGAGCCCGAGGTCGCGGACATGGACGACGTGTTCCTCTATACCGTGGACGACCTGGGCCAGATGGTGAAAACCGGCGTCGATGCGCGCCAGTCGGCGGTGGCGCAGGCCGAAGCCATCATCGAAACCAGCGTCGGCAGTTTTCTGCACTGGCTGTCATCGCGCGATTTGGTGCCTACCATACGCGCACTGCGCAGCCAAGCGGAGGAAGCGCGCGGCGAGGAAGTGCAGCGCGCGCTGAAACTCTTGGCGCGCGGCGACGATCCGAAGCAGGTACTTGAGGCGCTGTCGCACGGACTCACCAACAAGCTGATGCACGCGCCCACGCAGGCTCTCAACGAAGCTTCCGCTGAAGAGCGCGCCCGGCTCGCCGAGCTGGTGTCCCGCCTGTACCAGATCCGCAGTCCGCGCTAGTTGGCCGCGGACCTGCTTTCCCGGTCATGAAGTCCTCTATCGCCTCGAAGCTGGAGCAGCTTGCGCGCCGCCTGGACGAGCTGACCCGTCTGTTGTCAGGCGAAGACGTGGTGCGCGACATGGACAGCTACCGCAAGCTCACGCGCGAACACGCCGAGATCACGCCGGTAGTGGCGCTGTATCATTCGTTCAAGCAGGCGGAAGCCGACGCGCACACGGCGCAGGAAATGCTCGCCGATGCGCAGATGAAGGCGTTCGCCGAGGTCGAGATGCGGGAGGCGAGGGAGCGCATGGCGGCGATCGAGGCCGAACTGCAGAAACTGCTGTTGCCCAAGGACCCCGACGACGAGCGCAATACCTTTCTCGAAATCCGTGCCGGCACCGGCGGCGACGAGTCGGCGCTGTTCGCCGGCGACCTGTTCCGCATGTACACGCGCTTTGCCGAACGCAATCGCTGGCAGGTGGAAGTGATCTCGGCGAGCGCGTCCGAGATCGGCGGCTTCAAGGAGGTGATCGCCAAGATCATCGGCCAGGGCGTTTTTTCCAGGCTCAAATTCGAATCCGGCGGGCACCGCGTGCAGCGAGTGCCCGCGACCGAGACCCAGGGGCGCATCCACACCTCGGCCTGTACCGTTGCGGTGATGCCGGAAGCCGATGAAATCAACGACGTGGTCATCAATCCGGCCGAGATCCGCGTCGACACCTTCCGCGCCTCCGGCGCCGGCGGGCAGCACATCAACAAGACCGATTCCGCAGTGCGAGTGACGCATTTGCCCACCGGCATCGTGGTCGAGTGCCAGGACGGGCGCTCGCAGCACAAGAACAAGGCGCAGGCGCTGTCGGTGCTGGCGGCGCGTATCAAGGACAAGCAACTGCGGGAGCAGGCGGCGCAGCAGGCGGCGACGCGAAAAAGCCTGATCGGCTCAGGCGACCGCTCCGAGCGCATCCGCACCTACAACTTTCCACAGGGGCGCGTCACCGACCACCGCATCAACCTGACGCTGTACAAGATCCAGGACGTCATGGATGGTGACCTCGGCGAACTGACCGGGGCGCTGGCCGCCGAGCACCAGGCCGAGCAGCTCGCCGCGCTGGGCGAGGAAGCGGCGGCCTGAGTCCCGCCGTGACCCGGACGTGACCATCATCGGCCAACTCATGGCGCATAGCGGCCTGCCGCCGCTGGAAGCGCGCATGCTCCTGGAGCGGGTGCTCGCGAAAACACGCGCCTGGTTGATCGCGCATGCGGACGACGCGGCCGGCGTCGACGCCGAGCAGGCATTTGCTGTTTTGGCCGAGCGGCGCCACCAGGGCGAGCCCATCGCCTACATACTGGGCAAACGCGAATTCTACGGGCTCGAATTGGGGGTCACGCGTGCCGTGCTGATTCCCCGTCCCGAGACCGAGCTGCTGGTGGAACTCGCGCTAGAGCGCATCCCCGAAAACGCGGCCGTGCGCGTGCTCGACCTGGGGACGGGCAGTGGCGCGATCGCCGTCGCGCTGGCGCAGGCGCGGCCGCAGGCGAATTTGACGGCGGTGGACGTGGACTACGCCGCGCTGGATGTCGCGCGCGAGAATGCGCGCCGCCACGGCGTGCGCGTGAGGTTGTTTTGTGGCGTCTGGTTTGGCGCGCTGTCGGGAGAAACGTTCGACCTGATCGTCTCCAATCCGCCTTATGTCGCCGCCGGGGATCCGCACCTCTTGACGGGCGATGTGCGTTTCGAGCCGCAGCGCGCGCTGCTGGGCGGCGCGGACGGGCTGGATTGCATCCGCGCCATCATCGCATCAGCGGTAGCGCATCTGCGTCCGGGCGCCTGGTTGCTGTTCGAGCACGGCTACGACCAGGCCGAAGCCTGCCGCGCGCTGCTCGACGCGCACGGATATCGACAGGTGCAATCCTGGCCCGATCTGGCCGGAATCCCGCGCGTGAGCGGCGGAGTGGTCGCGTCGGTCGATGGCGGGAACGATCTGGAATAATGCATAGGTACCATCCACTTTGATAAGGCACAGCCAGCGATGACCGTCCGAGACCCGGCGCCGAAGAAGCGCAACACACCGCCCCGCGGCGTGACGCCGCTAGCCCAGGTGAAGCACCTCAGTGGCCTCGAATTCTTGCAGGGCATGCTCGATGGCAGGTTTCCGCCGCCGCCGATCGGCGCCGCGCTCAAGTTCGAGTTGGTCGAGGTGGAACACGGTCGCGCCGTGTTCGAGGCCGTACCGGAATTCGCCTTCTACAATCCCATCGGCGTCGTGCATGGCGGATATGCCGCCACGCTGCTCGATTCCTGCATGGGCTGCGCGGTGCAGACCGCGCTGCCGGCGGGGCAGGGCTATACCACGCTGGAATTCAAGATCAATTTCGTGCGAGCCATGACCGAGCAGACCGGGCGCGTGCGCGCCGAGGGACGGGTGATTCATCCGGGCAATCGCGCGGCCACTGCCGAAGGCCATATTTACGACGCCCGAGGCAAATTGCTTGCCCACGGCACCACGACTTGCCTGGTTTTTCCGATTTGAATTCGGCTGCGAACCGGCCGTGAATCGGGTTGACCGCAGGGCACCCAGCCAGTAAAATCCAAAGCTGAGTAATTTACTCAAGTATTCGCAAAGGAGTCGTAATGGACGCGCAACAACTGATCAAAGAACAGGTTTCAGGCCATCCGGTGGTGCTTTACATGAAGGGGACGCCGCAGGCGCCGCAGTGCGGTTTTTCCGCCAACGCCGTGGCCATGCTCAATGCCTGCGGCGTAAAGGACATCTTCACCGTGGACGTATTGTCGAATCCCGACATCCGCCAGGGCATCAAGACCTACGCCAATTGGCCGACCATCCCGCAACTCTACGTCAAGGGCGAGTTCGTCGGCGGCTCCGACATCATGGGCGAGATGTTCCAGTCGGGCGAGCTGCAGAAGCTGTTGAGCGCTTGAGGCGCAACCCGCATTGCATCCGGGCTAGCGGGCCACCATGATAATCCCAATCTTGTCATTCTGAGGCCGTCCCCCAGGGGACTTTCCCCTCTCCCGTCAAGCGGGACCGAGGAAGGGGGATCGAGACCTCCGGGGCGCAGGCCGAAGAATCTGCTTTTTGCGTCTTGTGAAAAATAGATTCTTTCCTATCGACCGATAATTTCCAGAGATGCGCTTGCTGTCGCTAGGAGCAACTGCGTATTGCAGGCGTTGTGATCGGTCCGCCCGGCAACGATGTCGGTCAGCGCGATAGACGCAAGCATTGCGACCGATGCCTTGTTCGGCCTCTTCCTGATCAGGCTTTCAGGAGAGACGCCGAACGGCGGCCGTCGACCGTCGACCCCTTGCAGCCGTTCGACATCGAAGCTCAACGGACGTTAAAGACGGTTCGTCCACGGCTGACCAACGCTCAATGCGGGAATAGTACAAACGACGGTGGGCATCATCGTTACCACCGAAGCACCGATGACATGCGATATGGCTATCGCTTTAGCGTTCGTCTCTTGGTCGTTTTTTCGCGCATCTGTTCCAAGCGGGCCAGGGCTTCGGTCTTGCCCAGGCGCCGAATAGACACGAAGGCGGACAACTGCGCTCTGCGGGGGCGTGAGGTGCCATGCTCCCATTTGTAGATCGTGTGGGCCGTCACACCGATGAGCTTGCCATAGTCTGCCGCCGAGATTCCCAGGCTACTGCGCTGCGAAATGACGCTCTTTGCAGTAAAGCGGACTTTTGCCGGATCAACTTCGGTAATTTGGGGCGCAACATCCTTGTCAACCCGGCGCTCAAGGCGGGCAACTTCAGATTTGAGTTCGGAGGCGTGGCGCTTCAGTTCGGCGATATCTCTTCGGAACTGGGCCGACGCTTTCCGCAATCCCTGCGTCTGGCTCCGGATTTCCTTGCGGGCAAGCCGTGTGATCTCTTGTCTAAACGTGACTGCTATATTCGGCATCTCTCTTTTCTACTCTGTTGGTGTTCGGGCAATGCTACCACCATAAGCATCATTGCAACACCACATGATTACGCGTGCAGTGATCGGCAGCTCGAGCGCCAGTGCGTCGAAGGCAAGCACCAGCCGGATGATGTCGGCATCGTCGCGCGTCATTGTTCAGCCTCGTGCCGCCGCGGATCCATTGCCGAAAGACGGAAAATTTCATCCGCCAGGAAGCGCGCATTGATCAGGGCGATGCGGCAGGTACTCGCACGATCCTGGCCATTTCGCCCGGACGCGCTCGGCGGCAGCCGATACGTGTTTGATTCTAGCCGGGGGATACCTGCCTGCCAAGAGTCGCAGTCCCAGAACAGACATTCGCGCCGAACGCAATGCAGGAGTTTTTCTACAGCCTCAACGTCCGCGTTGAAGGGCGCGCGGTTTTATGCGCGTCCCTTCGAACGCGCGGTTAGCCCTCGCTCCTTGACGAGCTTGATTTCGACTCGATGACCCATAGCGCGAGCATACCGCTGTAAGGTCACGATTGAGGGCGAGTGCTTCGGGGTGCCCGACTCTAGCCGAGCGATGGCAGACTGCGTCGTACCCACGCGCGCCGCCAACTCCGCTTGTGTGAGACCGGAAGCGGCCCGTGCCTTGAGCACCTCGTCGATAAACGAGAACTCCTCGGCAAGTTCTTCGTACGCTTTCCTCACGTCCGGGCGCGCTAGCGCTCGTGCCTTGAACTGTTTAAAAGTGCTAGTCATCTCTGATTTCCTTCATTCGATTCCGCGCAATCTTGAGTTCCCTTTTCGGAGTCTTTTCGCTCTTCTTCACGAACTGGTGAAGCACCACGATCTGCCGCCCGACCACAGTGCAGAAGAATACGCGTGCAATTCCTTCAGCGGCCTTGAGTCTCAACTCGAACAACCCATCGCCCATTGAGCGAGTGTGAGGCATTCCGAGGTCCGGGCCATGGATTTCCATGCGCTCGGCATATCGCACAAAGCGGGCGACAAAACCGGCCGGCAGCGTGTGGATCTCGGCCTCGACTCGGCCACTGTAAAAGGTGAGCTTCCAGTTCACAGCTTTAGTATAGCGGATTCGCTATGCCTGCTGTGATCTAATTTGCGAGGGCTAACGTGTAATCATTTGCCTAAAAACCAAATAACGGCAGTCAGTTTTTCAGACGAGTACGAAACAAGCATACAAACAATTGGATAGCCTTGCATCGCAGATTACCCTCAACGTGATAGATGGTTTCAAAACAACTAAGTGCTTGATCTAACAGTCTGTGAAACCTTGCATAGGAGTGAACAATTCTCATATTTACGTTCGAGCACAGCAATATCACCTGAAAAGCGACTCCGGCTTTTGTAATACGTGTGATGCGACTTGCGTCTCTTGGTCCCCGTTGCGGTACGGAGGCCTACGGATACCTTGCGAACGATATTACGCTATTCAATAGTCCAGAACAAATGTCCGCCGAATCAGTGTCGGCCGAATCAGCCGTCGTGTTCGGGTCTGGTGCTGCCCATCACTCGCGAAAACTGAATGCCAGCTTTCGGTCTGAAGCAGGCATAGCGGCTTCACCGCGTCACGGTCCGCTCCTGGTCGATTCGCGACGGACGGAAAGCGGTCGAATGCGGCCACCTAGCGAGATCAACATCGGATTTTTGGTAGATAGGTTGCCCGGTAAGCGGTATGCTACGCACGCTCCATTATCTGACTTCCGAAGTCCTTCATGTCTGTCGCCACAATTTCCGAAAATGGCCAAATCGTAATTCCCGCCGAAATTCGTGTGCGCTACGATTTGACGCCCGGCACGCAGCTTGAGTTGATCGACGAGGGCGGCAGCATCCGCCTGCTCGTGCGGCGCCGGGTTGACCTGTCCGACCCGGAGGCGGGCTACGGTCTGGTCAAGGTTAAGCCGAGCCGGAGCCGGCCACGCCGGCTATCGGGGTTTGATCCTGCGGCCAAGCTCAAGAGGCCGCGAAGCAAGACATGATCGCCGCGCCACGAGCGCTTTGTCAGCTTCGACGGCCGCAGGTTTCACCAGTGCCGTCGATGCCAATAGCGTAGCGATACCATGCCCACAAAAATCTCCGATCTTCACATCGCGCGCGAAGACTTGTTGCCTGCGCCGCGGGAGCTGCACCTCGAACTGCCGGTGGGCGAAGCGGAAGCCGCGCATATCGCTCGAGCGCGTGCTGCCGTGCAGGCTATCCTGCTCGGCGAGGATGACCGATTGCTGGTGATTGTCGGCCCCTGCTCGATCCACGAGCCCGAGTCCGCGATCGAATATGCCCGGCGGCTGCGCGATTTCTCGCCCGGCGTGGCCAATGCGCTCAACCTGGTCATGCGAGTCTATTTCGAGAAGCCCAGGACGCGCATGGGATGGAAGGGCCTGATTTATGACCCGGACCTGGACGGCCGCGGCGACATAGGCGAGGGCCTGCGCCGCGCGCGCCGTATCCTGCTCGACTGCGCCCGCCTGGGTGTCCCCGCGGCGTCCGAAATCCTCGACCTGGTGACGCCGCAGTATTACGCCGAATTGCTCACCTGGGGCGCAATCGGCGCGCGCACGGTAGAGAGCCCGCTGCACCGGCAGATGGCTTCCGCGCTTT
>Ga0209514_10008040_pt1 | contig 12200 bp, 10 predicted proteins | sample Subgrocontami58m_FD_187452 | JGI IMG/M metagenome (GOLD analysis project Ga0209514, IMG submission 187452) | Subsurface groundwater microbial communities from S. Glens Falls, New York, USA - GMW37 contaminated, 5.8 m (SPAdes) (version 3) | ecosystem: Environmental > Aquatic > Deep subsurface >...
TCCCGTGCGGGATCTCGAGGTCGCGGATGCGCAGGTTGTGCTCGCGGGCGTTGTGGATGCGAATCGCATTGCGCGAAGCGCGGGGCGGCGCGGGCAATGCCTCGGCGACGCCCGGCTGGCGCGGTTCTTCGGGCATTTGCGGGGCTTTGGGCCGCGCCAGCGCGGCGGCGTATTCGCGCAGCGCGCGACCGGTGTGCGAGGCGGGATGCCGCGCGACTTCGTGTGGCGTGCCGACGCACACCAGAGCGCCGCCGGCCTCGCCGCCCTCGGGGCCGAGGTCGATGATCCAGTCGGCTGCGCGGATGACGTCGAGATTGTGCTCGATCACCGCGAGCGTATGCCCGGCGTCGATGAGGCGGCGAAACGCGCGCAGCAGCCGCGCGACGTCGTCGAAATGCAGTCCCGTCGTCGGCTCGTCGAACAGGAACAGCTTGCCGCTTGGACTAGTCACCCCCGCGAAAGCGGGGGTCCAGCCGGCGGTTGATTTTCTGGATTCCCGCTTTCGCGGGAATGACGGAGAGATCGCCGCCTCCACGAGATGCCCCGCAAGCTTTAGCCGCTGCGCTTCGCCGCCGGAGAGCGTGGGCACGGGCTGGCCGAGCTTGACGTATTCGAGCCCGACTTCGGCCAGGGGCGCGAGCGCGCGCTCCACCTCGGCGTGGCCGCGGAAGAAGCCGAGCGCTTCGGACACCGTCAACTCGAGCACGTCCGCGATCGACTTGTCCCGGATCGTGATCTCGAGGACTTCGCCGCGGAAGCGCCTGCCGTTGCAGTCGGGGCAGCGCAGGTACACATCGGACAGAAACTGCATCTCGACATGCTCGAAGCCGTTGCCGCCGCAAGTGGGGCACCTGCCGTTGCCCGAGTTGAAGCTGAAGGTGCCTCCGGTGTAGCCGCGCTCCCTGGCGAGCGGCGTCTTCGCATACAGGTTGCGGATCGCGTCCCAGGCGCCGACGTAGCTCGCGGGGTTCGAGCGCGTGGTGCGACCGATCGGGGTCTGGTCGACCATCACCGCGTCCTCGACCAGCGCATGGCCCTTCAGCGCCTCGTGCTTACCGGGCGTCTCGGTGGGCTTGCCCTTCGCCTTGCGCAGCGCCGCGTACAGCACGTCCTGCACCAGCGTCGATTTGCCCGATCCCGAGACGCCGGTCACGCAAGTGAGCCGCCCGAGCGGAATCGCGACGTCGATGCCTTTCAGGTTGTGCTCGGCCGCGCCGAGGATCTCGATCCAGGCGTTCGCGTCGCTGACCGCCCCGACCGCCCCGCCGCCTGCGGCGGCACCCCTCCTTGGCAGGAGGGGAACCTGAAGCTCCCCTCCTCGTAGAGGAGGGGTGGCGCGAAGCGCCGGGGTGGTTGGCGGCGCCTCCGCGCCCTTCCGACCGGAGAGATATTCCCCGGTGAGCGTGTCCGCCGCCTTCAGTGCGTCCGGCGTCCCGAAGAACACCACCTCCCCGCCGCGCTCGCCCGGCCCCGGCCCCATGTCCAGGATGCGGTCCGCCGCGAGCATGATCTGCGGATCGTGCTCCACGACGACGAGCGAGTTCCCGGTGTCGCGCAGCCGCTGCATCACGGAGATCACCCGGCCCATGTCGCGCGGATGCAGTCCGATGGAGGGCTCGTCGAGCACGAACAGCGTGTTGACGAGCGAGGTGCCCAAGGCGGTGGTGAGGTTGATGCGCTGGACCTCGCCGCCGGAGAGCGTGCGCGACTGGCGGTCGAGGGTCAGGTAGGCGAGACCCACTTCGTCCAGGTAGCGCAGCCGGGCGCGGATCTCGCCGAGCAGCAGGTCGGTCGCCTCGTCCAGGGGCGCCGGAAGGTGCAGATGGTCGAAGAACGTTCGGCAGCGCTCGATGGGAAGCAGCATCAGGTCGTGCACGGTGAGGCCGGGCAGGGCGCGCAGCGTGTCGATCGCGTATTTCGCGCCCTGCGGCATGAAGCGCTGCTGCGCGGGGAGCACGCGATCGGCATCCTCCCTCGTGCCGAGCCGCCAAAGCAGGGCATCGGGCTTCAGCCGCGCGCCGCCGCAGGCGCCGCACGGCGTGTAGGCGCGATACTTCGACAACAGCACGCGAATGTGCATCTTGTAGGCCTTGGTCTCGAGCCAGGCGAAGAACCGGCGCACGCCGTACCAGGTGCCGGGCCAGGACTTGCGCCAACTCACCCATTCCGGCTCGCCCTCGAGCGCCCACTCGCGCTGCCCGGCATCGAGATCGCGGAACGGCACGTCGAGCGGAATGCCGCGCTTCTTCGCGTATTTCTCGATGTCGTCCTGGCATTCGTGGAAGCTCGGCGTCTGCCAGGGCCGGATCGCGCCCGCGCGCAGCGTCTTCGATTCGTCGGGAACGATGAGCCCGTAGTCGATGCCGATCACGCGCCCGAAGCCGCGGCAGGTCTCGCATGCGCCGACGGGCGAATTGAACGAGAACAGGGCGGGCGTCGGCTCGGCGTAATGGATGTCGCAGTCGGCGCAGTGGAGGTCGGAGGAGAACCGCCAGACCACCCCGCCGACCACCACCCCGGCCGCTGACGCGGCCACCCCTCCTCGATGAGGAGGGGAGCCTGCTTCACTCCCCTCCTCGACGAGGAGGGGTGCCGCCGAAGGCGGCGGGGTGGTGTCGCCGTCGCCCACGTGTACGTTCACCCGGCCCTGCCCGATCTTGAGCGCCGCCTCGAGCGCCTCGATCACGCGCACGCGCTCGGCCGAGGAGAACCGCAGCCGGTCCTGCACGACTTCGAGCGTGTGCTTGGTACGCGCGTGGATGCGCGTGTAGCCCTGCTGCTCGAGCAGTTGCTGGATCTCCGCTTCGGAGAAGTTCTTCGGCACCGTGACCGGGAAGGTGATGACCAGCCGCGGATCGCCGGCCGCGCCCGCGCGCGCGGCGAGCTGCGCATGGATGGACTCCGGCGTGTCGCGCGCCACCCGCGTCCCGCAGCCGCGGCAGTAGAGCTGCGCGGCGCGGGCGAACAGCAGCTTCAGATGGTCGTTCAGCTCGGTCATCGTCCCCACGGTCGAGCGCGAGGTGCGCACCGGATTGGTCTGGTCGATGGCGATCGCCGGCGGTATGCCCTCGATCCGATCGACCTGGGGCTTGTCCATGCGGTCGAGGAACTGCCGCGCGTAGGGGCTGAAGGTCTCGACGTAGCGGCGCTGGCCTTCGGCGTAGAGCGTGTCGAACACCAGCGACGATTTGCCCGAGCCCGAGACGCCGGTGACGACCACCAGCTCGCCGAGCGGGATTTCGAGCGTGAGGTTCTTGAGGTTGTTCTGGCGGGCGCCGCGAATCAGGATGGCGCCGCCGTCAAAAGGCGGGCGTTGCATGCTGCCATTCTAACCGGCCGGTCAAGCGGCGAATGCGATGAGGAGCGATGCGCAGACGCAGATAACGACGATGGCGAGCGGCGGAACGCGCCAGCGCTCGAGCAGCAGGAAACCCGCGGCGGCGATTGCCACGTCCACGCCGCCACGGACGGCGCCGGTCCAGATCGGGTCGTAGAGCGCCGCGCCGAGGATGCCCACCACCGCAGCGTTGATTCCCGCCAGCGCCGCGCGCGCGCCCGCGTGCCGTCCGAGCCAGGTCCACAACGGCAATCCGGCCAGGGCGACCAGCATTCCCGGCAGGAACAGGAAGACGAGCGCCGCAGCCGACCAGAGCAGCGCCGAGCCGGCAGGCGCGGCGATTGCGCCGACATAGGCCGAGAAGGTGAAGAGCGGCCCGGGGACGGCCTGCGCCGCGCCGTAGCCGGCGAGGAACGCGTCGTCGGAGAGCCAGCCGCCCGGCACCAGGGCATCGTGCAGCAGCGGAAGCACGACGTGTCCGCCGCCGAACACCAGCGCGCCCGCCTGGTAGAACATTGCCGAGAACGCCGCGAGCGTGTGCGGCACGGCGTGGGCGACGAGGGGGGAGAGAGCGAGCAGCGCGAGAAACGCGGCCAGCGCCGCGCCGCCCGCCTTCGGGCCCACGGGCATGGCAGGAAGCGGCGTCAGCGCGCCGGTGTTCCGGCACAGCAGCATGCCGCCCAGCGCGCCCGCGGCGAGCGCCAGCATCTGCGTCCATGCGCCGCCGAAGACGAGCAGCAGCGCCGCCGCCAGCAGCGCCAGCCCCGCGCGCGGCAGATCCGGACAAAGCTTCCCGGCCATGCTCCACACCGCCTGTGCGACCACTGCGACCGCAACCAGCTTGAGCCCATGCAGCACCGCGTCCATCGCGCCGCCCTGCAGGCGCGGCGCGAGCAGCGCGAAGGCGAGCATCGCGAGCGCCGAAGGCAGCGTGAAGCCCAACCAGGCGGCGAGCGCGCCGCCCCATCCGGCGCGCCGCAGGCCGATGAGAAAGCCGACCTTGCTGCTCGCCGGCCCCGGCGACATCTGGGACAGCGCGACGAAGCCCGCGTATTCCTCGGCCGACAGCCATTGCCGCTGCCGGACGTAGGTGCGCTCGAAGTAGCCGAGGTGGGCGATGGGTCCGCCGAACGACGTGAGGCCGAGCACGAGCGACACCATGAACACTTCGACGGCCGTGCCGGGCCTCGCCGCGCTCGGAATGTCAGGCATGAAGGACCATGGTCAGGCCGTGGACGGGCGCTTGCTCAGCATGGCCAGCATGATAAGCGCGGTGAGGGAGAACAGGGCGCCGGCGTAGAACGTCGCCGCGGCCCCGACCCTGTCCCAGAGCAGGCCCGCGAGCGCGCTGGCGATCAGCATCGCGGCGCCGCTGGCGAGATTGAAGATTCCGAATGCAGTGCCGCGAAGCTGCGCCGGGGCGGCATCCGCGACCATCGTCGCGAGCAGACCCTGGGTCAGGCCCATGTGCAAGCCCCACAAGGCTACGCCCAGCGCGACTGCGGCGAGTCCCTGCGATTGCGCGAGCACGAGGTCGGCGACGATCAGCACGGCGAGGCCCGCGCCGAGCAGGAACATGTGGTTCATGCGGTCGGCGAGCCTGCCGACGGGATACGCGGTGAGCGCGAACACGACGTTCATCACCACCAGAACCATCGGGGCGTAGGTGTCGGGCAGCCCGTGCTGCTGCGCGCGCAGGATGAGAAACGCCTCGCTGAAGCGGGCCAGCGTGAAGATCGCGCCCGCGACGACCACGAACCAGAAGGCGCGGCTCAGCTCGCCCAGGGTCTTCCACCGGATCGGGTTTGCCGCGCCTCGCCGGGCAGCGGCCGATTCGGGCTCGTCCACGCCGAACGCGAGCAGCGCAACGGCAAGCACGCCCGGGACCACCGCGAACCAGAACACGGTCCTGAAGTCTCCCGCCCAGACCAGCATCAGCACGATGGCGAGCAGGGGACCGACGAAGGCCCCGACCGTGTCGAGCGACTGGCGCAGGCCGTACGCCGCGCCGCGTATCCCGGGCGGGGCGAGATCGGCGATCAGCGCGTCGCGAGGCGCGCCGCGTATGCCCTTGCCGATGCGGTCCATGAAGCGCGCGGCGAAGACCCAGTTCACCGACAGCGCGAGCGCGAACAGCGGCTTGGACAGCGCACCGAGGCCGTAGCCGGCCACCGCCAGGAGCTTGCGCCTGCCGAGATAATCGCTCAGCGCGCCGGAGAAGACCTTCACGATGAGCGCGGTCGCCTCGGCGACGCCTTCGACGATGCCCACCGCGAAGGCGCTCGCGCCCAGGCTGGAGACCATGAACACGGGCAGCAGGCCGTGAATCAGCTCGGACGAGACGTCCATGAGCAGGCTCACGAAGCCGAGCATCCAGATGCTGCGCGGTATGGCGGGGGAGGAATTCAAGTCGAGGTTTGACCTGGATCAAGGTTGGAGGGCGGGCGCGGATTGCAGCCGCCGCTTCGCCGGGTATATTATCGGAGTTCGATATCGATGAACAATACCATAACGCGTGATCTGTTCCGGGCGTTCGTGCGTGTGCACATTCTGCATCACGCCGCCGAGGAGCGCATTTTCGGACTCGAGATGATCGAGGAGCTGCGGCGGCACGGGTATGCGATGGGGCCTGGGACGCTCTACCCGATCCTGCACGGCCTGGAGAGCGCCGGGTGCCTGCGGTCCAAGCAGGAGGTGGTGAACGGGAAGCTCCGCAAGTACTACACCGCGACCCCGAGAGGGAGGCGGGCGCTGGCCGAGGCGAGGAAAAAGATCCGCGAGCTGGTCGGCGAAGTCATCGAGGACGACCCGACATGATTCCGTGTCACACCGAATTTTCTTCGAAGGCCCAAATGTCCAGGAGGCAAGAATGAATTGCGAACGCATTATCCGCTTCTTGATTCTGTCCGCGTGCTGTCTGCTTCTATATGGTCCGCTTGCGCAGGCTCAAACGACGGTGAGAGGGGCCGTGGCCGACGCGTCGAAACAGCCGGTCGCCGCTGCCGCGGTCTACCTCGTCCCCGCCGCCGACGTGGAGAAGCTCGCCAAGGCCCCGTCCACCGAGATCAAGCGGAACAGCCCGAACGACGAGCCGATGGAGGACAGCCTCGCCACCAACCGCGACAAATACCGGAAGGGGACGACCGACAGGAAGGGGGGCTTCTCCATTTCCAAGGTGGCCGCTGGCCGGTACTTCGTCTACGTGGAACCGTCGGACAGGGACCACTTGCCCGGAGGGAGCCTGTCCAACAAGTCGATGAGCGCGGCCGAGCTGGGCAAGCAGCCGCTCAGGATCGCCGTCTCCGGGAAGACCCCTGACAACGCCACTTTCGTAGGCAGCTCCACGTGCTTGGGCTGCCACGGCGACTACGTCAGCCTCACCAAGACGCTGCACAAGCTCGGCATCAGCGTGATCGGCAAGCCGAGCCGGCTCCAGGACCACTCGCGCTTTCCGGATTTCAACGCGGGGCTGAACAGGCTGATGGCCGGGACCACGTTCTACTTCTCCGGCTTCGACAAGGGGCGCGGGTTCGACAAGTACCTGATCTCCGAAAAGGCGCCGACCGACCCGGCTTCGGTGAGCTTCACCGCCACCTTCTTCAAGGATGCCGACGGCAAGCTCAAGTTCCGGACCGAAAACGCGAGGGACCGCGCCGATCCGGCGCGCACCTACACCGTCGAGATGACCTACGGCGGCGGGCTCTACAAGCAGCGCTACCTGTTCCGCGTCGGCGATTCGCTCTATCCCTTCGTCCAGTACAACTCACTCGGTAAGGACGAGTACAACGACCGCACGCGGAAGCCCTGGCGCGACTACCACGCCGACTGGCTCTTCAACGAGGGCGCGAAGAAACTGGTCGACCCGCCGAAGCAGAAGTCCTTCGAGAACGAGTGCGCCTCCTGCCACTACACGGGCTACACGCTCACGCCCACCGTCGCGGGCGGGTTCGTCGCCGGCGCGGTCAACGATCAGCATGGCGAGGCCGATATCGACGGCGACGGCACGCCCAACGAGCTGAACATCGGCTGCGAAGTCTGTCACGGGCCGGGATCCGAGCACGCGAAGTCCACGCTGAGCAGGAAGGCGGCCACCATCGTCAACCCGTCCAAGCTCGCCGCCGAGCGCGCAATGGTCATCTGCGACCAGTGCCACAGCCGGCCGCAGGGAAACCTCAAGAACGACCAGCCGGTGAACAAGGACAACCGGATGCTGACCCCGGGCATCAGCCGCAACGACTACCTGGTGAACCACACCACCCGGGAAGACGCGGCCCAGCGGGACTTCTGGGACGACGGGGTCCATTCCAAGTCGCATCACCAGCAGGGCACCGACCTGCTGCGCTCGAAGAAGTACGTCAACGGCAAGCAGATCCTGAGCTGCCACAACTGCCACGACCCGCACGGGAAGACCGAGGTCAGGCACCAGCTCAGGATGGAGGTGCGCGACGCGAAGAACTCACTGTGCGCTTCCTGCCACGCGAGCGTCAGCCTGAAGCCGCACACCCAGCAAAAAGTCGGTTTCGAGCACGGCATGCAGATCTACTGCATCGATTGCCACATGCCGAAGACGATGCTGACCGGCGCGGGGCTCGGAAAGGGGAATGCGACGAAGGACGGCAAGAACTACTGGGTGAACGACATCACCTCGCACATCTTCGATGTCCCGCGCAAGGACAACAAGGCCGTGAAGGGCGTCGATCCGGCCAGGGCGATGCCCATCCCCTATACGAAGGGCTGCGGCAGTTGTCACGACGTGGAGAGCCTGGCGAAGCCCTAGGAATGAGGGGGCAGACCACCCGACAGGTGGTCTGTCCCCGCCGATCCCGCTAGTCCAGCTTGATCCCGACCGCCTTGACCACCTTGGTGTAGCGCTCGACCTCCTGGCGGATCATGGCTGCGAACTGCTCCGGGGTATTGCTGACCGGCTCGGCGCCGTTCTTGTCCATTAGGGTCCTGAACTCCGGCGTGGCGACGATGGCGGCGAGCTCACGGTGCAGGCGCTCGACGATCGGCTGCGGCGTCCCGGCCGGTGCCAGGATCCCCAACCACAGCGCGGCCTCGAACCCGGGATAGCCGAGCTCGGACACCGTTGCCACATCCGGCAGAGCGGGGGAGCGGCGCGAGGTGCCGACGGCGAGCGCGCGCACCTTGTTCGCCTTGACGTTCTGCAGCAGCGCGGGCATCGAACCGAACACGGCCTGAACCTCGTTCGCGAGTATTGCGATGTCGGCGGGCGCGTTGCCCTTGTAGGGGATGTGAACCAGGTTTATCTTGGCCGCGTCCTTCAACATTTCCATCGCGAGATGGGTCGTCGAGCCGTTGCCTGCCGAGGCGTAATTGAGCCTGCCGGGCTGACTCTTCGCCAAGCGACGCCCGCAATCGCCCGCGCGACATAGTTCATCATGACTCTCCTCCGTGATTGGCCGAGCCTCCCACCCTGCGGCTATCTTAACTCAGCGAGCGGACGGACTTCCTTTGGTGGTCTGTCCCGTTGACCTCTTGACCATGCCGGGCGCGAAGAATAGGCTTTGCGGCCTGTCTGCACCGGGGCAAAATTCGTCGCCGGACGAATCGAGGAGAAGGCTTGAGCGCGCGCCGGGCGAGCAGTGCGGTGACCATTGCGGCAGCCGTCTTTTCGGCGGCTGCGGCCGCGGTCCCGATCCGCGCGGCCGCGCAGGCGCTCGTTGCGTTCCGGGTCGAGGGCGGCGGGATCCCCGCGCCGCTCACCGCGGAGCCCGGCGACGCGGCGCGCGGGCGCGAGGCGGTGCTCGGACGCGAGGCGGGCAACTGCCTGCTCTGCCACGCGGTGCCCGGCTCGGGCGAGCAATTCATGGGCAACCTCGGGCCCTCGCTCGCAGGCGTGGGGGCGCGGCTGACCGAAGCGCAGCTTCGCCTGCGGCTGGTGGACGCACAGCGCGCGGTTCCGGAGACCATCATGCCGTCGTACCATCGCGTCGACGGATTGCAGAGCGTGGCCGCCGCCTGGCGCGGCAAGCCCATCCTGAGCGCGCAGCAGATCGAGGACGCGGTCGCGTATCTCGCGACGCTGAAGGAGGAATCGCGGTGAATCGTCCCGGCCGCAGGCGCTTCGTCGCCGGTCTCGCCGGGGCCGTCGCGCTTCCGGCGATGTCCCGCGCGGCGCGCGCGCAGACCGACCAGCTCGATCCCATGGTGTGGGTGTTCACCAAGGGCGTTCCGGTGCAGAAGGGCCGCGTGAAGCTCGAGCTGCCGCTGCTCGCGGACAACGGCAATTCGGTCCCGCTCACGGTGACCGTGGACAGCCCGATGAGCGCGACCGACTACGTCAAGAGCATCCACTTGTTCTCCGAGAAGAATCCCGTGAGGGACATGGCGCGCTTCTACCTCGGCCCGCGCGGCGGGCGCGCGAAGGTGGTCACGAGGGTGAGGCTCGCGGGCACGCAGACCGTGACCGCGATCGCCGCGCTGTCCGACGGCTCGTTCTGGTGGGACAGCGCGCATGTGCAGGTCACCCTGTCGGCGTGCATGGACGAGAGCTAGCGGATGAGCGCGAGAATCCGCGTCGTTCCCGCGCCGGCGAAGCGCGGCGAGGTCGTCGAGGTCAGCATCCTGATCCAGCACGACATGGAGACCGGCTACCGCCGCGACGACGAGGGGCGCGTGATCCCGCGCGATTGCATCAACCTGCTCACCTGCCGCTACAACGGCGTGGAGGTGTTCCGCGCCGACCTCTCCTCGGGCATCTCCGCCAATCCCTACCTGCAGTTCTATACGGTCGCCGTGGCCTCGGGCGAGCTCGAATTCTCGTGGATAGACGACCTGAGCGTGCAGGGCGCGGCGCGGGCGGGCATCGCGGTCTCCGAATGAGCCGCGCCGTCCCGCTGCTTGCGGCGATGCTGGCTCTGTGGAGTCCCGGCGCCGCGGGGCAGGAGCGGCGCATCCCGGCCGGCGAGCTCAAGTCGGGGATCGCCTTCGCGAGCCCGGAAGTGCGCGCGATGCAGGCCGACGACTTCTCCAATCCCGGCATGCTCTGGGTGGAGAAGGGCGCGAGGCTCTGGAGCACTCCGGCGGGCGGCGCGGGCCGCTCCTGCGCGGATTGCCACGGCGATGCGCGCTCCAGCATGAAGGGCGCGGCGACGCGCTATCCCGCGATCGATCGCGCGAGCGGCGAGCTCCTCAACCTCGAGGGACGCATCCGGCAATGCCGCAGCGAGCGCCAGGGCGCGGCGGCGCCGCGCCACGAATCCGAGGAACTGCTCGCGCTCACCGCCTATATCGCGCACCAGTCGCGCGGCATGCCGATCGAGGTCGACGTCGACGGCGCGGCGCGGCCGCACTTCGAGGCGGGACGCGCTTTCTACTATCGTCGCATCGGGCAGGTGAATCTCGCCTGCGCGAACTGCCACGAGCAGAACTGGGGGCGGACGCTGCTCTCCGAGACCATCAGCCAGGGACATCCCAACGCCTACCCGATCTACCGCATCGAATGGCAGACCCTGGGTTCGATCGAGCGCAGGCTGCGCGGCTGCCTCTCGGCCGTGCGCGCCGTGATCCTGCCCTACGGAGCCCCCGAGTATCGCGACCTCGAACTGTTCCTCGCCTGGCGCGCGAAGGGACTGCCCGTCGAGTCGCCCGGGGTCAGGCGCTGAAGCGCCGCGGCGCCGTGCCGGGTGCTCAGTACCTTGTCATTCACGTGTTGAAAGACCTGGCGAAGGGTCTGGGTTTACATAGGATGGGTACCAAACAGAGGTAACCTGCTTGATTCGTATTTCTCCGGCCTAAGCGTCGCTCAGGAGAAGCTCCGCGCATCAAGTAAGCGGATTCTTCGGGCGGACGGTGCCGGCTGGCAGTTGCGAGCGGATATGCTTGCGCCGCTGCTCTTCGGAAATGAACTCCTCGAGATCCGGATCCAGCGCGTTGCGAGCCGAGACGATCCCGACGGGCTCGCCGTTTTCGATCACGGGAACATGGCGGAAGCCGTTCTCGTACATCATGAGCAGGGCGTGCCCGAACAATTCTTCCGGGGCGACCGTGTGCGGGTCGGCCGTCATCACGTCCGCCAGGAGGGTGGTCTCCGCATCGCGTCCCTTTGCCATGACGCGAAATACGGCATCGCGCTCGGTGAAGATCCCGACCAGCCGATTCTGATCGACGACCATGACCGCGCCCACGTTCCTTTTCGCCATGAGCTTGGCGGCCTTGCTGACACTGGTGTCCGGCGGAGCGGTGAGTATCTTCTTCCGCTCCATGACGCTTCTGACGCGTTGACTGAACATCGAGGGCTCCCGAACCGGTAGCGCGCAAAACACACCCGGCACTGGATCGTGCGTCGATTGCGTTGCGAGCTTCTCGCCGGACAGGCTAGCGGCAGTGGGTCGGGCGATTTTGACCAGGATCAATCTTCGCGCCGGTCGAGCCGCGGCTGGCGCCGGAAACCGGCGGAAATCCGGGGGGTGGGCCGGCGGACCCGCCCGGCGTCGGGCCGGGGACCGGGAAGCGCAGCTGGAAGGCGCTATCGCTGCCCGAGACCGCCCAGGGCCAGCCCCCTCGCCTCGACGCGCGCGAAATCCAGGAACGCCCGCGCCGCCACCGACAACTGCTTGCCCCCCGGGTAGACGAAGTGCCAGTGGTTTTCCAGCGGAAAGCCCTCGACGTCCAGGCAAACCAGCCTCGAATGCTCGGGTTCCAGCCCGAGGGTGTGGCGCGACATGATCGACACGCCCAGACCGGCAAGGATCGCCTCCTTGATCGCTTCGTTGGTGCTCAGCTCCATCCTGATGTTCGGAGCGAGCCCGTGCCGCTCGAACAGTCTGGTCGCGAGCATGCGCGTGCCCGATCCGGGCTCGCGCATCAGGAACGGTTCGCCGGCGAGCCGCGCGAAGGG